>Ga0209342_10001482_pt1 | contig 26328 bp, 31 predicted proteins | sample RifCSP16_2_FD_184023 | JGI IMG/M metagenome (GOLD analysis project Ga0209342, IMG submission 184023) | Soil microbial communities from Rifle, Colorado - Rifle CSP2_sed 16_2 (SPAdes) (version 2) | ecosystem: Environmental > Terrestrial > Deep subsurface > Rock core/Sediment | place: Rifle... | reverse complement strand
CATCGGCGGCACCGCTGTGATCTGAGTCTGTTCCAACTCGGCTTGCGACTCTTGGATTATCTGCTTAACCATGATCGGCCTATCCCAATCTCATTCGCGCTTGAGCCAGAAAGTGTCCGGTAGTGAATCCAGCCCCCTCTCCGGCGATGGCCAGACGTCATGGCAGCGGCGGCATTTCCTCACGCCATGGTGCGGTAGCGGAGGTAAACCATGCCGTTGCTAAAACGACGTTCGTCCAACAATTCGAGCTGCAGGCGTAGATGGTTGGGGAGGGACTGTTTGCCGCCTCCCACGACGATGGGCGCTAGGTACAGGTGGCACTCGTCGACCAACCCGGCCTTGAACGCCTGAGCGGCGAGCGCGGGTCCGCCCACAGTGAGGTCACGTTCCGCTGATGTTTTCATCTGCCGGACTGCTTCAGGGTAGAAGTCTCGCTCGATGCGAGTCCTGACCGTAGACGCCTTCTCGAGAGTCCTAGAGTACACGATCTTGTCGGCCGCCTGCCAGATCTGGGCAAAGTCCCGCATCTGGGGCGACTGTTCGGCAAGGGTGGGATCGGTCTCCCAGCCGACCATCGTCTCGTACATCCGGCGCCCATAGAGGTAAGTGCCGACCGGCCGCTCGAGGTCGTTGATGAAGGTGTGCACCTCCTCGTCTGGCACGGCCCAATCGAACTTGCCGGCCTCGTCCTCGATATACCCGTCGAGCGACGTGATCGCCGCGTAGATCAGCTTGGCCATGATGAGCCTCTCGTTACGCATGCTGCATGCAATTCATAACTCTTCGATCGACCCCGTGATCGTCACTACACAACAGTGCCCCAGGGTCCGGATAACGGCTGCGAGCTGAGCGGCGCAGCACAGCTAGATCGTACATGAAACCGCGCTGAGGCTGCGTCCGCTTCAGCGAGTTGTTAGGCCGCTCGGTCTAGTCTCTCGGTTTCTTGGAAGGTGTGTTCCTGCTTGCGATGATGGCTTTACATGCATATATAGGAGCGCCCATGGCATGGGTTGGCACATGCCAGGCTGCGACAGCTTGACCGGCGGCGCGAGCGGCGAATCTTGCCGCGTCCGACTTAGCTTCGCGAGCCGCCGCGTGAGAGCCAAGCGAGAGCCTGCGTACCTCTGCCATTCCTAACTCTCGCTTTCCTTGCGCCCAAGCCCTGATTGCTTCTATCGCTTGGCGCGGGCGATTATCCTTCGGACGTTCCTTTTCAAAGATCGGGAGAACTCGTTCGGCCTCCTTCGCCGCCAAGAGTGCGAACCGCCTGTGATAGCGCGAGTTACGCTCCACGGATCGATCAGGCGGGGTCTTTGGGGCTGTTTTTTTCATGGCTAGAGATGAGAGGCAATTGTGGAAACTCGGCCTCAAACGCCTAGATACCGATGCAACGTCTCTTTGTCCTGGTGCAGCTCGGCCGGCGTGCCCTCGAACACGATGCGCCCTTTGCTCATCACGTAGGTGCGATCGGCCACACCCAGCGCCATCTCGAGGTTCTGCTCGACGAGCAAGATCGAAATCCCCTGCTCACGCAATTCCTTGAGGATGTGGCCGATTTCCCGCACGATGAGCGGCGCCAGCCCCTCGGACGGCTCGTCCATCAAGAGCAAATCGGGGTTGGTCATCAACGCGCGGGCGATGGCCAGCATCTGCTGCTCGCCGCCGCTCAACTGCGATCCCAGGTTCCTCAGGCGCTTCCTCAGCGGGGGAAATACCTCAAGCGCGCGATCCACTGTCCATGCCGGCCGGCCGGGCAGCGGTTTGCGTGCGGCCATCGTCATGTTCTCGCGCACTGTCAGCGTCGGGAAGATGGCGCGTCCCTGCGGCACCAGGCCGACGCCCTTGCGCGCGGTCTTGTGTGACGGGACGTGTGTGATGTCTTCGCCACGCAGCAGAATGCGTCCGCGCCGGGGCGGCGTGAAGCCGATGATCGACTTGATCAGCGTCGATTTGCCGACGCCATTGCGACCGAGCAGCGCAATCACCTCGCCTTGGCTCACCGTCAACGAAAGCCCTTGCAGCACGTGGCTCTCGTCGTAGTACGTGTGAATGTCCTCGACGACCAGCATCAAGACTCCCCTGTGAGTGCCTGCGCTTCCCTGGCGCCCAAGTAAATCTCCTGCACCAGCGGATTGGCGCGCACGTCGGCCGGCGCGCCCTCGGCGATCACTTCGCCGTAATGCAGCACGGTGATGCGTCCGGCCAGGCTGAACACGACGTCCATATCGTGCTCCACGATCAGCATGGTGAGCGAGCGCGGCAGCGACTCGATCAGGCGCACCATGTCGGCCGTCTCGGCGGGTGACATGCCGGCCGTCGGCTCGTCAAGCAGCAGCACTTTCGGCCCGGTCGCCAGCGCGAGCGCGACCTCCAGCGCGCGCTGCTGGCCGTAAGCCAGGATGCCGACGACCTGATCGCGCTGCTCGGCCAGGCCGACGCTGCCGAGCAGCTCTCCGGTCTCGAGCTCGATCGCGTCGAAGCGGCGCGCGTCGCGAAACGCGTGGCGCGCCACGCCGCGCCGATGCTGCACGGCCAACCACGCGTTTTGGAAAGTGGTCAGACCCGGGAACAGGTTATTGCGCTGGAAGGTGTGACCCACGCCGAGGTTAGCCCGCTCGTCGACGGAGAGGCCGGTGATGTCGCGTCCGTCGAAATAGACGCGGCCACCGGTCGGCGGAAGCTCGCCGGCGATCAGATTGAACAGTGTGCTCTTGCCTGCGCCGTTCGGGCCGATGATCGCGCGGCGCTCGCCCGGCTCCACTTCCAGCGTCACGCCGGCGAGCGCCGCGATCCCGCCGAAGTTCTTGCGCAGGTTGTCCGCTTTCAGGCGGCTCATTCGGCCTCCGCTTGGGGCGATTCAGAAATTTCGGCCGGGCGCGCCGCGGTCGCCGGGCGCTCGGCCTCGAATCGCTTTCGAGCATCCGACAGCACGCCCACGATGCCGCGCCGCGCGAATAGCACGAACAGGATGAAGATGGCGCCCATCAGCGTTTCCCAGCGCGGCGTGGCGCTGCTGATGAAGTTGCGCAGCAGGCGCACCGTCGCCGCGCCGAGGACCGGCCCGCTCAGCGTGCTCGCGCCGCCGACGATGACCATGATCATGACCTGCCCTGACATCGTCCAGTACAAATTCTCCGGCGAGGCGATGCGCGCCGAGTGGGCCTGGAGTAGCCCGGCCAGCCCGGCGAACGCGCCGCCGATCGCGAACGAGGCGAGCTTGAAACGAAACGTGTTGTAGCCCAGCGCGCGCATGCGCGCCTCGTTCTCGCGAATGCCGCGAAACGCCCAGCCGAGCGGGCTGTTCACGATCCGGCGCAGCAGCCAGTACGTGAGCAGAAAACAAACAAGGATCAGGTAATAGAAGCTCTCACGGCTGTCGAAAGTAAAACTCAGCGGGCCGATGCCGATACTCGGGCGCGGCACGCCCGGCAGCCCATCCGATCCGCCGGTGACCGCCGACCAGTTGATCGCGATGCTGAATAGCATCTGCGCGAAGGCCAGCGTGACCATCAGGAAGTAAATGCCACGCGTGCGCAGCGTGAAGAATCCGATCAGCATCGCCAACATTGCCGTGCCGAGCAAGACTAGCGGAACGGTGATCACAAGATTCGTGACGCCGAATCGCGTCGTGAGATAGGCCAGCAAGTACGCGCCCGCGCCGAAGAAGGCCGCGTGACCGAACGAGGTCAGGCCCGTGTAGCCCAGCAGCAAGTCGAGGCTCATCGCGAAGATGGCGAAGATCAACACATCCTCGGCGAGCGTCACGAAGTACAGGCGGACGACGTACGGATAGATGCAGGCGAAGGCGAGCGCGGCGATGAGCGCCCAGCGCTGATGCCGGATCAGCCACACCGGCGCGGTGGACAGGCGGGCTTTGAGCGTCGCCATCGCTAGCCGCCCTTCTGCCCGAACAGTCCGGTCGGCCGGATCAGCAACACCGCCGCCATGACCGCGAACAGCAGGAAGCGCGAGAATTCAGGCAGCGCCGCCTTGCCGAACGTGTCGGCCAGGCCGATGACCAGGCTGCCGTAGAAGGCTCCTTTGAGCGTGCCCAGTCCACCGATGACGACGACAACCAGCGCGAGGATCAAGACCTCGGAATCGAGTCCCGGATAGAGGCTGAAAATGGGCGCGCCGACGACCCCCGCCAGCGCCGCGAGCGCCGTGCCGAAGGCAAACATCGCGGCGAACACGCGCTGCACGTCGATGCCCAGGCCGCCGACCATCTGCGCGTCCGACACGCCTGCGCGCACGATCGCCCCCAATCGCGTCCGCTCGATGAACAGCCACAGCAGGAACGCCAACATCAACCCGAACCCGATCAGCGACAGCCGGTATACCGGATACTGGACGTTGAAGATGGTGACGTGCCCCGACAGCAGTTCTGGGTTGGGGACGGATTCGACGAACGCGCCCCACGTCGCGCGGATGAAGTCGGTCACGATCAAGGCGACGCCGAACATGAGAAGCACCTGCTCCAGATGGCGGTGGCGGCCATACAGCCGCCGCAGAAAGACGACCTCGATGATCAGGCCCAGGAGGGCGACGATCAGCGGGGCGTAAATCAGCGCACGCCAGAATTCGCCGCTCTGCTCCATCACCGTCAGCGCAACGTAGCCGCCCAGCAGGTAGAACGCGCCATGCGCCAGATTGATGACGTCCATCAGTCCGAAGATCAATGACAAACCGGCCGCCACGATGAACAGCAGCATGCTGGTGACCAGCCCGTTGAGAAGTTGTGTGATGAAGGCTTCCATGGAGAGGAGGATCGCACCTTCCCCTCCCTCTCCTGGCAGGAGAGGGAGGGGCCGGGGTGGGTGAGGTAACTAACCCTTCGAGTCGTCGCCCGGATCGACGACCTCGCCCAGGTCGGCCAGCACCACGTTGTGCGGCGCGCCGTCCACTGTCTGCACGTCGCGCAGGTAAATGTGATGCTTCGGGTTCTGTGTCGCCGTGTCAAGTGTGAACGGCCCGCGTGGGCTGGCGAAGCTGATGCCGCCCAGCACGTCGATCATTTTGTCGACGTTCGTGTCGCCCTGGGTCTGGTTGAGCATCTCGACGATCACGCGGCCAGTGTCGTAGCCCTGCACGGCGAAGACGTCGGGAGTTCGATCGTACTTCGCCTGATAAGTTGGGGAGAACGTCTTGTTCTCCGGGTTGTCGAGATACAGCGCCCAATGCAGGCCGCTGCGCACGCCCAGCGCGTAGTCGCCGTGCGCCGGCAGCACGTCCTCTTCGACCATGAAGCCGGCGCTCAACAGCGGCAACTGGCCTGCCAGGCCGAAGTCGCCGTAGGCCTTGAGGAACGTAACGGCCTGGCCGCCGCTGTAGAAGCAATACAAGAAGTCTGCCTCGGCGTTCGCGATCTCGGTGATGTACGGCGCGGGGTCGCCGATGTTCGGAAACGGTGTCAGTTGGAGACCCACCGCCTCGCCGCCGGCCGCCTGGAAGCTGTTCAAGAATGCGTCTCGCATGTTGTGGCCGGCTGCATAGTCAGGCACGCTGACGAACACCCGCTTGCCGACGTTCTCCGCAGCCCAGGGGCCCACCGGCCAGTTGGGCTGCCAGTTCGTGAACGACGTGCGCCAGATGTAGGGGGTCTTCGCCTGGCGGCTGAGCTGGTTTGCGCCGGCGTTGGAGCAGATCAGCAGCTTCTTGTTCTGATCGAAATAGTCGCGCAGCGCGCCGAGCACGCCCGAGCTGACGATGCCGGTGACCAGATCGACCTCGTCCTGCTCGACCAGCTTCTTCGCCTTCGGCGTGGCTTCGTCCGGCGTAGCGCCTTCGTCCTCCGTGATCAGCTCGATCTTGCGACCGCCGGCCTCGGAGTTCTTCTCTTCGAGGTACATGCGCATGCCCTTCTCGATGCTGTTGCCCAGCTCGGCGTACACCGCCGAATACGGCAGCAGCACGCCGATCTTCACCGGGCCGGCGGGGGCGGCCGGGCCGCACGCGCTGAGCAGGGGTGAAGCGGCGGTCGCGCCGGCCGTCAGGCCGGCCGCCTTCAGGAACTGGCGGCGCGTCAATCTCGCTTTCGTCTTGACAGTCATTGCTGTTCTCCTCCTGCGTGATGATGGATGAATATCGGACGAACCGGATCGACAGGCACACGGGGGCCTGACCCGACGCGGCTAATTCGGACGCTTGACGGCATCACCTCCTTCTTTCTCTGACTTGACGGTTCCGGCTCTTCGAGATTTGGCGGGGAAGCATCTGAATAGTTCTTTCTGTTCGCCCAACAGGCGAGAGCCGATCAATTTACCCAGTTTGTCACGGTCAGGCCAGGTATTTGCCGAAAGTGGCGCACATTGCGCGTGACAAGTGTAGCACGGTGAGCGAGGGCAATGCTGGCGATCAGCAAGTCGGCCCGGCCAATCTTCCTTAGTCCTTTGGCTGCACTCAAGCGATCAAATTGCGCGGCAGCCTGTTCGTCCAGGGGAACGACCACGATTTGAGCCAAGAGTTCTTCAGTGCGAGCGAGCAATCTCTGCGCTTTGAGGAGTTCAGCGCCTGTGGCGGCCTTGAGCACGAAATCGAACCGCCCGCGCAATAACTCGATCTTGGTGATGATAGTCGTGCCCACATCGGGGTCAGCAAGTTCGCGCAGGTGCTCGACCACGCGTGGATGCCCGGCGTGCAGATAGGTGAGGGTATCTGTGTCGAGCAGGTGCATTACGAGCCTGCTCCCTCTTCTGCCTCCGGTCGTCCGCGTTCGGCATAAATCGTGGCGCGAAGTTCACGTAGTGTTTCATCGGTTGCCAGCGTTCCAGCCTGTTGGAGCAAGATCGTCCGACTATCATGACTCCGCAGCCAATCGTCAATAGCGGCTCTGAGAAAGCGCCAGGTGTCTTCAATCCGCCGGCCTGGGATCTGGCCTTGGGTGGCTTGCCGTTCAACCGTCTCTTTTGGAAGCCGCAGGTAATTGGCTACTTCCTCCAATGTAAGGACATCTGGTACTGTCATCACCTGGTTCATCTTAACATCTCCGCTTGCTATTTGGCAGTCTGTTTGCGTTCAATTGTAGCATAGTGTGCTACCCACGAATGAACAGGGAGCAATCGCAGTCAGCACCCTCACGCCCCGGTCCAAAATCCCTGCGGATCAAACCGTCTCAGAATCAACAATTCGTCTTCAGTCGGCGCAGACGTCTCCGCGACGCTCGCCGCAACTTTCAGCGGCCAGCCCGTATGGGCCATGACGTCTTCGACGGTGGCGCCTGGGTGGACGGATGACAGAATCATCTCGCGCGTCTCGGGATCGAAGCGCAGGATGGCGAGTGTCGTGATCACCGTCGAGGGGCCGCCGCGCGGCAGGCCGGCCCGCTCGCGCCAGCCGGCCCCGTCGCCGTAGCCCGGCGATGTGATGTAGTCGACCTTCGGCACGAAGCGGCGCTTCTCGTGCGCCATGATGATGATGTGACGCCGGGCCAGGCTGGCCAGATCGCATGCGCCGCCGCTCCCGGGCAGCCGCGTTTCGATCTGGTCGAGACCGCCGATGTAGCTCGTGTTCAGGTTACCGAAGCGATCGACCTGCGCGCCGCCGATGAAGCTCACGTCGACGAGGCCCTGCTGCAGCAGACCCATCACGTCGCCGGTGTCGGCCAGCCATGTCGCGCGATGGAGATTCGGCAAGTCGCCCATCGTGAAGATCGGTTCGGGCGCGGGCGCGTCCCGCACGATGCCCAGCTCGAAGACGCCGACGGCGTTGGGCGCGTGTGCCTGCTTCGCCAGTTGAAAGCCGAGCAGCGGCAGGCGCATGCCGACGAAGACCACATCACCGTCATTGATTTCACGCGCAGCCACCGCGACCATCAATTCAGCCGCCGTGTAGGGGCGAGGCTCGCCCCCATGCCCGCCTTTAGTATCCATAGTCAACGGTCTCCGCCGGCGCATGATGTTTGAGCCTCAGCCCGGCGACCCGTTCTTCCCCCAGCCGCGCCAGATAATCCTCGCTGCTCCGCACGCCATCCACCCAGCGCGCCTGCCATCGCGCGAACGCTTCCGGCGTCTGGCTCTCCTCCTGGTAATCGAGGAACATCTGATGATCGCGGTTGTAGTGGCCCGGCACCGGCGAGGGATGCGCGCCCCACGGCGCGTGGGCAACGGCGCTGACGCGAAAGCCTGGCGTGACCACACGGTTCGGATCGCTCGTGGTGACCTCGTGCGAGACGATCTCCTCGGCGGTGATAATGATGCGCCGACTGGCCAGGCACGCCTCCCGCGTCACGCCGAGGTTGCCCCAGGCGTGCGCGTTGCCGTGCTCGTCGGCACGCTGCACATGAACGATGGCGACATCGGGCGCGATCGCCGCGACGGCCGTGAGCGTATCGCCGGTGAAAGGGCAGGTCATCGTTTTCAGGCTCGCGTTCGTTTTGAACAGATCGCTGCCCAGCGCGGTGCGGGCGGGCATGAAAGGGACGCCCATGGCCGCCGCGCGCAGCGCCAGTGCGAGCGTGAGATTGGAGTGATCTTCGACCTCGATCGCGCCGCTTTCCACGGCGCGGCGAAAGTTGTATCCCGAACCGGTGATGACGTTGCCGACCCACGCCGCGCGCACCTTTCGCACGCAGCCGGCTCCAATGAGTTGATCGAAGAGGATGTCGGAGATGGGACCGACCAGTGTGAGGTCACGTTTTCTCTGGCGGATGATCTCGTGTCCGGCGGCAAAGGGGATGAAGGACTCCAGCGCCGTGCCCGCGACGACGGCGCCGCCATCCGGCACGAAGCGCGAGACGGCTTCGGCGAGCGTCATTAATTTGCTGTCAGACACTGGAACGCTTCTCCCTGGGGCAGAGATGCCTCGTCGTGTCTCCTCGGCATGACACGCCGGCCACCGACGATGCCGATTGTCATGGCGCGTCGACTGTCAACAGAGTCTGCGCCTGTTGAACATGTGCCTGATCGTGCTCGACCATGAAACGCTGAATAAACTCGGCTAACGTTTGGGGGCCGTACCGGACATGCTGGCCGGTGATTTGCAGGTCGCCATCGGTCATCCCACTCAGCGTTTTCAACATGTCCTCGTGGCTGGCGACGAGCCTGCGGCGAAGGGCGTCCGGAGCGTCGTAGCCGTGGTCCTGGATGTTTTGCAGCTGGCCGGGGTGATCGACGGTGCGCCCCATCGGAGCGCCGGGTGTCGCCAGCACGCGGCGCGTTTCCTGGTTGAAGAACTGGCGCGCCTCGGCGATGTGCGCCAGCGACTCGGCCAGCGTCCAACCGCCGTCAGCCGGACGGCGATAGAGGATGTGCTCGTCGGCGCGGCTCAGGATGTCGAGAAAAACCTGCTGCGTCAGGCGCAGGTCGTCCAGCATCTCGGTCAGCGTTCGCTCAGCCATACTCATCTCTCCGCCCGAAGACACCCGTCACAGTCTGATGGCCGTCGTTCTCGATGTAGGCCTCCTCTCGATACTTGTTCAGCGCAACCATCACCGGCGTGTCCGGGATCGAAAAGAGGACCATGTCGCCGTACAATCTGTCCAGCGCATCCGCCTGCGTCACGTCTGGAGCGGCCATATGACCACCGTATCAGCCGCGAAACGTCCGTTCCCGAAGCACGGCAGTGGCCGTATCGCGGCAGACAAAATAGCCGGTGATGGCGCTTATCTCGTCCGCTTATGTTCCGAGGGGCCAAGAGCAGATCCGCCTGGAGCCTTTGCGGGCAATCACACCGGCAAGTCAGTCTTGACAAAGCGATTCGAGGATGTTATGATTGAAAACATACCACGGAGTATGTTTTTTGTCAAGCATGTACGCGAAGTCCGGAACCACCATCGCCGCCATCCTGGGCGCGGCCGAGAAACTCTTCCTGGCGCGAAACTACGCCAACGTCGCAATGGACGACATCGCCGAGGCGGCGGGCGTCACCAAGGGCGCGCTGTACCACCACTTCAAGAGCAAGAAAGACCTCTACCTGGCGATGCTGCACAGCGACCTGAAGCAGAAACAGGCGCGCATGCGCGCCGGCGTGGAGATGAAGGGAAGCTGCACCGAGCGGCTGCGGCGTTTGACGGAGAGCTTCCTCGAACTTCCGCCCGAAAAGCGTGATTTGATCAAGCTCGTTCGCCGCGACGTCAATATCTTCAAAGGCCCGGCGCGCGACCGGCTGGTGCGAGCCTATCAAGCCGCTTTGCCGGATCAGGTGGAAGTCATCGTTCGCGACGGCATTCGGAAGGGAGAACTGGCCGACGCCGATCCCCGCGTGCTAGCCTGGATGTTCGTCGCGATCGTCGAAGTCGCGCTGACACCTTACGCCGGGCGTGTGCTGGGGAACCCGTCCACGATGCTGAACTTTGTGATGGACATGTTCTTCACAGGCGCGGGCAGGCCCACGCGCCGCATGCCGTCGAGGACGGAACGGCGCGCCGCGCAGGTGGCCGTGCCTGCATAGATCTCACCGAGAAACCTGGTTTCTTGCGACCTATCGTAGTGGCGACTCACTTGCCCCGTAGCGGAGTGGGGTTAGTCGCTTGTGTAACGACTGAAGTCATTACTACCATTCAAACCAAGGGGAGATTGTATCCACATGGCGAAACTGTTCATCAACGGGCAAGGGGCCGACGCGCTGAGCGGCGAGACGTACGAGGTCAAGAACCCGGCCAACGGCGCTCTCGTCGACACGGCGCCGATGGCCGGGAAGGAAGACGTCGAGGCGGCGATCAATGCGGCGCAGGCGGCGTTTTCGGGTTGGGCGGATACCTCGCCCGACGATCGCGCCGCGATCCTGCGCAAAGGCATTCAGGCCGTCGAGGCGCAGGCCCAGGAGATCGCGGCGCTGCTCACCGCCGAGCAGGGCAAGCCGCTCTTTGAAGCGTCCGGCGAGCTTCACCATTTTCTGCACGGCATGGAGTTCTACGCAGGACTCGCCAGCAAGATCCGAGGCGCGCAGGTCCCGCTGCCGCCCGCGCTGGGCAAGCACGCTTACGGGCTGGTGCTCAAGCGGCCGGTCGGCGTGTGCGTCGGCATCGTGCCGTGGAACTTCCCGCTCACGCTGATGGGCACTAAGGTCGGCCCGGCGCTGATCGCGGGCAACCCGATCATCATCAAGCCCGCTCGCACCACGCCGCTTGCCACGCTCAAGATCATCGGCCTGCTCAACGAGGCCGGGCTTCCGCCAGGCGTGCTGCAGTGCGTGACCGGCGCGGGCAGCGCCGTCGGCGAGACGTTGATCTGCCACCCGGCCGTGCGGCGCGTCGCGTTGACCGGATCGTCCGAGACGGGCCGGCGCGTGATGGAGCTGGCCGGTCCCGACTTCAAGCGCATCACGCTCGAGCTGGGCGGCTCCGATCCGTGCATTGTCTGTCCCGATGCCAACGTCAAGCGCGCCGTGAGCGGCATCGTCGTCGGCCGTTACTGGAACGCGGGGCAGCAGTGTCTCGCCGTCAAGCGGCTGTATCTCTTCGAAGAGATTTACGACCCGTTCATGGATGGACTGCTCGAGAAAGTCGGCAACTATCGCGTCGGCGACGGCAGCACCAAGCCCGACAAGCCGTTCATCCGCATGGGCCCGCTGCACACGGCGTATCAGCGCGAGGAGATCGAAGACCAGTTGGCGGATGCTACCTCGAAAGGCGCGAAGGTGCTCATCGGCGGGAAGCGACCTGACGACCCGGCGCTGGCGCAAGGCCACTTCTTCGAGCCTACCGTCGTCGTCGACGCGCCGGAGGACGGCAAGCTGGCGAGCGAGGAAGTCTTCGGACCTGTCTTGCCGGTGTGGAAAGTCAAGTCGCTCGACGAGGCGATCCAGAAGGCCAACGCCAGCCAGTGGGGCCTCGGCTCTTCGATCTGGACGCAGAACATGAGCTGGGCGAATCGCGCCGCGCGCGAGATCCAGGCCGGCGTGACGTGGGTGAACCAGATTCACTACGGGTACGACGAATTGCCGTTCGGCGGCGTCAAGGCGTCGGGCGTCGGTCACGAGCACGGGCCGGAGGCGGTGGATTACTATCTTGAGAACAAGGGTGTCGTGTTTGGCGGTCTTGACTGGGAGTGAATCGCGGTCAGCATGCAGTGACCAGTGATCAGTGAACAGTGAGCAGTGATCAGTGAACAGTAATCGGTGAGCAGTGGGCACTGATAACTGATGACTGATAACTGATAACTGACAACATCAGCCATCCAAGGAGGAATCATGTCTGACCCCGTCGTCACTTTCTCGAAGTCCGATGCCGTAGGCTCCATCACGCTGAACCGCCCGCCGGCGAACAGTTACGACATCAATTTCATGCGCGACCTCGACGCGGCGATCGAGGCGGCTCACGGCGATGCCGGCGTGAAGGTCGTCATCCTCAAGAGCGCCTCGGAGAAATTCTTCTCGGCCGGCGCCGACGTCAAAGCCTTCATGGCGAATACGACGGCGGCCAATATGGAGATGATTCGCTTCGCCCATCAGGCGCTCGACAAGATGGCCGCCAGCGCCAAGGTGTTCATCGCCGCGATCAACGGCCACGCGCTCGGCGGCGGGCTGGAGATGGCGCTCGCCTGCGATTTGCGCTTCGCCGCCGAAGGCAACTACCGGATCGGACTGCCTGAAGTCACTTTGGGATTGCTGCCCGGCAACGGCGGCACGCAGCGCCTGCCACGCCTGATCGGCGCTAACAAGGCGCTGGAGATGATGATCACCGGCGAAGCTGTCCCGCCCGCCGACGCGCTGCGGCTGGGTATCGTCAATCGTCTGTTTCCTGCGGACAGGCTCATGGAAGAAACTGAGGCCTACGCCCGCAAATTGGCGTCCGGGGCATCGGTGGCGGTGGGTCGCATCAAGCACGCTGTGTATCGAGGCATCGCGCTGCCATTGAGTGAGGGACTGGCATTAGAACGCGAGCTGATCGAGCCTTTGTTTGATACGGAGGACGCGAAGGAGGGTTTCGCTGCATTCGCGGAGAAGCGATCACCCGTTTACAAAGGCAAGTAACGTGGAGCGTCGAGCGTGAAGCGTCGAGCGACTCGTTTCACGCTCCACATTCTCACGCTCCACAATCCACAGAGGGGGATACCATGTCCGCTCAGATTCGCCGCTCATCTCGTTCGGTATGTGCCAACGTCGCCGAGGCGTGGCGTAAGCGACGCTATCCCAAGAATTTCGTCAGCAAACTGAGCGACGCCGACAGCGAGGCGGCCGAGACGCAAGTCTGGCTGGATTTCTCGCTGCACTTCGGCTATCTCTCCGTCGAGATATACGAAGAGTTGGTCGATCGTTACAACCACACCTGCAGCCAGCTTTCGCTCATGATGGAGGAGCCTGAAAAGTGGATGCCCCGAAAAACCGCAACAACTCAGAACAGAAAGCGCAATTCATGACTATCACGCTCAACGCTTCACGCTCCACGCTCGACCGAACAAGGAGTAGATATATGACACCCGTCACTGAAACGGAACTCACAGATCGTCTCCACGCAGGCAAACTCGTCGAGACCATCGACCAAATGAGCCTGATCTACCTGGAGGGCATCAAGCGCATCCTCACCGTGTCGGGCGACACCGAGCTGATCAGCGCGCCGGCCTACCGCCTCGCCGCGAACGACGCGCCGTCGACGAACGCCTTCGTCTCGGCGATGGGCATCATCCAGGACGAAATGGCGCACGCGCACATCGCCTATCGCCTGCTGGAAGACCTCGGCATGGACAAGGAATGGCTGGTGTACGAGCGCAAGCCGGGGGATTTCAAGTATCCCTACGCCTTCGACGTGCCGCTCGAAACGTGGGTCGAGCTGGTCGTCGCCAACGCGCTGTACGACCGGGCCGGCTACGTGCTGCTAGGCGACGTGTTCAAGCACGGCAGCTTCGGGCCGTGGAAGCGCGCGCTGGTCAAGGTGGACAAAGAAGAGAATTTTCACCTGCGCCACGGCGAGACTTGGATGCGCAAGATCAACGAGCAGCCCGGCGGCCACGAAAAGCTGCAGCGCGCAATCGACTGGATGCTGCCACTCACGCTCGAATGGTTCGGCCTGCCCGACAACCTGAAGCGCCACACCGAGCAGATCGAATACGGCTTCAAAGGCAGCACGAACGACGAGCTGCGCCAGATCTGGATGAGCACTGCTATCCCGTTCCTGCTGGAGCTTCGCCTCGACGTGCCCGTGCATTACGACCCGGCCGCCGGCAAGTACGCCATCGACTTCCCCTTCCCGTGCCGCTTCGTCCCAGACGAGAAGCGCTGGCTGTTCGAGGAAGGCCCGTGCACGTGGGATGACGTGCTCAGGCGGTGGAAGGCGCGCGGGCCGAAGAACCAGGAGTTCATCGAGCAGATCCAGCGCGGCCGCAAAGAATTGAACACCCTGGTCATGTAGGAGGCGTCTCCAGACGCCGATTCAGATGCCGGGTAAATGCCGGGATTGGTAATTGGTAATTGGAGATTGAGATGGCCCTCACGGCGCAGACTACGAATCGCGCCCAATTAGCGCGTGAAAACGCCGCGCCCGACGAAGTGAGCCTGTGGCAGGCGCTCGAAGACGTTCAGGACCCCGAGTTCCCGATGAGCGTGGTGGACATGGGGCTGATCTACGGCCTGCGGCGGCAGGGCAGCCGCGTGCAGGTGCACATCACGTTCACCGCTATGGGCTGCCCTTGCATGGAGTACATCCTCGGCGACGTTCGGGAGCGGCTGCTGAAGGAACCCGGAATCGACGACGTCGACATCCAGATCGTGTGGGATCCGCCCTGGACGCGCCAGCGCCTGTCGGCGCAGGGCATTGAGAAACTCAAGCGGTGGGGAGTGAGTGCATAAGTAGGGGTGCGTCTTGCATGCGCCCTGGAAGGTGAGCATATGAGTCAGACGCTTGCGCACACGCCGGAGGGTGACGTCTACGAGGTGTTCGCCAAGTTTCAGCCGCACGAGCCGCTGCACCACGTGGGCAGCGTGATTGCCGCCAATCGCGAGCTGGCCCGCGCGTACGCGTTCACGCTGTACAACGAGTGGGCGTGGAACGAGATGGTGATCGCGCCGAGGCAGGAGATCGTGAAGGTGATCGGACCGGAGTGAAGCGTAATGCCTGAAGTGTAATGCGCGAAGCGTGGGATGCCAGTTGGCTTCCGAGCAGTTAAACTGAGGTGATTTGCTATCAGGGTGATTACGGCAGTTTGCTTTCGGCGTGCTGGCCGCTGGGGTGGATAGTTTCAGGCGCGGCGATGCGGTCTTCGTGACCATGAACGACATTCAAACTTACCACGTCTTTGGCCGTAAGAGCTATCCTCAACCACTCACGTTCGTCGGTCAAGTGGATGTCGAAGCCGACGCCGGCCCCAAGGAGGCAGCATTGAAGTTGGCCGGAGCGAACGGCTGGGTCGAGCTGGTGGCGATCCCGGCGTCGTCGATCACGCCGGTCATCGTCGAGGGGGAGCCGGCATGAGCGCGACGACGTATGCGCCTCGCTACCAGTCGGCGGCCGACGTCAGCCCAGAGGTCAACGCCGCCCTGCTGCAATTCGGACTGGCGCTGGCGGATACGAAGCACCGCTACGGCGTGCGCTTGTCCGAGTGGTCGCACAGCGCGCCGGCGCTGGAAGCCTCGGTCGGATGCGCGTCGATGACGCAGGACGAGCTGGGCCACGCGCGCAGCCTGTTCGCCATGCTGCGCGATCTGCCCGGCGCGCCGGCTGATCTCAACCCCGAGACCGACATGACCCGCGAGAAGCATTACAACCCCCGCTTCCTCGACGCAGCGTGGCTATCGTGGGCAGACGTCATCGCCGCGAACGCCCTGCTCGATCGCGCGCTGAACGTCGTGTTCGAATCGGCGCGGCGCTCGGAATACGGACCGTTGGGCGGGCGCGTCGCTAAAATCCTCCAGGAAGAGCATTTTCATCACGTGTTCGGCGAAAGCTGGCTGGCGCGTCTCGCCTCTGGCGGCTACGCGGCGCGCGATCGATTGCAGGCGGCGCTGAACCAGGTCGCGCCGGTCGCGTCGGCGTGGTTCGGCCCGCCCGACGATGCGACGCTCGCCGCGCTCGGCGGCGCCGGCATTCTGTCCGCAAACTCGACCCGACTCCGCGAAACCTGGCTGAGCCGGGTGACGCCACTGCTGGACAGACACGGGCTGTCGCTGCCCACTATCCGACACGACTGGTCGACCTGGAACGCGGAGCGCCGGGAGGCGAAGAGTTAGAGTTAGAGTTAGAGTGGGAGTCAGAGATGGAGTCGGAGTTAGAGTACCCACAGCGCGAAACGGTGACGTGCGCTTTCTGCAACTCAGCCGACGCCGAAATGATCTCGCTGTTCGGCCAGTTCTTGCTCGCCTCGCAGTATTACTGCCGCAATTGCCATTCCGTGTTCGAAGCCGTGCGCTGGACCGAAGAGGCGCCGGGTGAGAGTTAGAGCGCGTCTTAAAACCCGTAGAACGGGCATCCCTATGCCCGCTGTTGACGCATGAGGATGCGTCAACCACGGGGTTTTAAGACAGTCTCTTAGAGGAGCCAGATGGAACTCAAGACGCTGCTTTACGAGCTGGAAGACGGTATCGCCACGATCACGCTGAATCGGCCGGACGTGCTCAACGCGATCAGCACGGACATGCGCGCCGACTTCACGGCGCTCGCAGAGACGCTGTTCTTCGACGACGCCGTCCGCGTGGTCGTCTTCACCGGGGCGGGTCGCGCGTTTTCGGCCGGCGGTGACATCAGTCACTTCGAGCAGGACTGGCTGACGCCGAAGTTCCGCGCCAACAGCCGCCGCCTGATCAAGTTCTTCGACGATCTCGAAGCGCTGGAGAAGCCGGTCATCGCCGCGATGAATGGCGCGGCGACGGGTGGGGGGCTGGAATTGGCCCTCGCCTGCGACATTCGCATCGCGTCCGAAGAGGCGACGCTCGGCTTCCGCGAGAACGCCATCGGCCTGATCCCAGGCATCGGCGGCTGCGCCCGCTTCGTGCGGCTGATCGGCGTGGCGCGCGCGAAGGAATTGATCTTCACCGGCAAGATGATCTCGGCCAGGGAGGCTGAAGCGATGGGACTGGTCAACCGCGTCGTGCCGCCGGATCGCCTGATGGACGAGACGCGCGAGCTGGCCCGCACGCTGCTCAAGCGCGCGCCGCAGTCGATCGGCCTGGCGAAGAAAGTCCTCAACACGGTGGCGAATCTCGATCAGACGTCCGGCATCGTGATGGAGGGCCTGGCGCAGAGCATCCTTCTGAAGACCGAAGATCACCGCGAGGGCCTGCGCGCGTTCCGCGAGAAGCGCAAGCCGGCGTTCAAGGGCAAGTAGATGTCGTGGGCGGATTGAACCACGGATTGTACGGATGACACAGATGTATCTTCTGATCTCCGTGACATCCGTGTCATCCGTGGTTATCCTTCTCAGAGCACAGGTAACGACACATGCTGATCGAATACGAGGGCAGGAGGCCGCAGATCGCCGAGGACGTGTTCGTCGCGCCGACGGCGGTGCTGATCGGCGACGTGCGCGTCGAGACGGGGGCGAGCATCTGGTTCGGCGCGGTGCTGCGCGCCGATCACGGGACGATCGTCATTGGCGCAGGCAGCAGCATTCAGGATAACGTGACGATGCACGTGCCGGAGCAGTCGTTCACGATCGTTGAAGAGAACGTGACGGTCGGCCACGGCGCGGTGCTGGAAGGCTGCCGCATCGGCGCGCGCAGCGTGATCGGCGTGAACGCGGTCGTCCTGGCCGGCGCCGAGATCGGCGAGGAAGTCATGGTTGCCGCAGGGAGCGTCGTCGGCGAGGGCGTACGTATTCCGGCTCGCACACTGGCGGCCGGCGCGCCGGCAAAGGTGAAGAAGGAACTCAGCGGCAGCTCGCTCGACTGGATCGGCCGCGCGGCGGGCGCGTATCACCACCTGCGCTCGCAGTACCTGGCGCAGGGCATCGATCGGCTGGCGCCCACGACTTAGACCTGGCAGGTCTTCGAAGATCCGGCGCGCGACTGGGACCGGAGGACGAGACCTGCCAGGTCTTGGCTCAGGATGCTTACTTCATTTTCCCCAAAGAAAGGTAACTACTCAGCCTTTCGTGTTGGAATCGAGGCTTTAGAAGTTCTAAGTCGTGTCAAGAGTCGGTTCCATGACCACCGCCACGGGCCGGTCGGGCGGCGCTCCCTCACGGCCCGTTGGAGCATGGCCGCCAGTTCGTCGGGCCACGTCGCCACGGCCAACACGGGCGTGACGAACGTGCCGTGCTCGAGGCTAGCCGTCTCCATCCCTTCCAGGGCTGAGTGTACCCTACCTGTCGGTCTTGGGGAACGCTATTCGAGATGTTAAGGTGCAGTCTCAATATACAAGCCGGTTCGATTATCCGCCACATCTCCGGCTAAAGCCTCGAGTCCAACCGAAGATATGGGTGCTTGCCAAAGTCCAGTAAACTGGCGTCGTCTGTTGCCGGTGGCAACACGGCCGTCCATCGTGAGCGGCTGTGTGCACGCAAAACATGTCAGGTGGCTCACCGCCCGCGTCCCCGCGGGCGGCCAACCGCGAGGACGCGGTTTGGCGAGCACTGTAACGACTGACAACATTTGCGTGCACACTGGGCGGCTTTTTTGCTTGGCGTGAAGCGGAAAGTCGGGTATGCTATTAGCTCACAGCCTGGGGAAAGGAGCAGCCCGGCCCTATGCCAGGCTGGGCAGGCGTGGAGATAGGGGGTAGGACGAAAGTGACGACTCTACTGGTAGTCGAGGATGAGACGACCGTGCGCGAGACGCTCGCGCGCAATTTCAAGGCGGAGGGCTTCGACGTGCTGAGCGCCGCCGACGGCATGGAAGGGCTGCGCCTCGCTCGCGAGGATAAACCCGATCTGATCGTGCTCGACTTGATGCTTCCCGAAATGGACGGGTTGTCGGTGTGCCGCGTGCTGCGCAAGGAAAGCGCCGTTCCGATCATCATGCTTACTGCGCGCGGCACGGAGATGGACAAGATCGCCGGGTTGGAGACGGGCGCGGACGATTATGTGGTGAAGCCGTTCAGTTTCGGCGAGCTGCTGGCCCGCGTGCGCGCCAACCTGCGCCGCGCCGACAGCGAAAGCCACCGAACGCGTACGCGCCTGCAGAGCGGCGACCTGCAGCTCGATCTCCTCTCGCGGAGGGCCTACCGCGGCGACGCCGAATTGCGCTTCACGCATAAGGAATTTGACCTGCTAGCCGAGCTGATGCGCAACAAGGGCGCCGTGCTGTCGCGCGACTTGCTCCTGACCCAGGTGTGGGGCTACGATTACGTCGGCGACAGCCATACCGTCGACGTGCACGTTCGCTGGCTGCGCGAGAAGATTGAAGACGACCCCTCTCGCCCCCAACGCATCACCACCGTGCGGGGCGTCGGCTACCGCTTCGAAGCATGATCGACGCTCTTGTCCTTGCCGTCCTCGTTATTGTACTGGTGACCGCTTACGTGCTGCAGCGCCGCTCACGCCGCGAGATCGCGTCACTGCAGCTTGAGCAGGCGCAGCTTCAGCGCGAGCGCGATGTCGAATCGCTGCGCGCTGCGCAGGCCGAGGCGAAATTGGATGCGCTGGGACTGGCCGTCCTGGAAGTGATCGTCATCGTCGATCGCGACCTGCGCGTAATGTACGCCACACCCGGAGCGCGAGCGCTGTTTGAGACGGGCACAGAAGCCATCGAGCGCAGCCTGATCGAGTTCTCACGATCTGCCGAGCTTGATCAACTGGCCGCCGACGCGCTCGCATCCAGCCCTGCAGCGAGCGGCACGCGCGACGAGCTGGATCGCATCATCCCCATCTCGGGCCGCCCGTTTCGCGTCCGCGCAACGGCGTTCGAGGGCGGCGCGGTGCTGGCGCTGAGCGACGTATCGGAATTGCAGCGGCTGGGCCGCGCCCGGCGCGACTTCGTCGCCAACATCTCGCACGAGCTGCGGACGCCGCTCACCTCGATTCGCCTGGTGCTCGAGAATCTGCTAGACGCTGCGCCGCGCGATCCGCAGGAGACGGCCGGCCAGTTGCGCAAGATACAGGTGGAAGTCGAGGCGCTTCAGCAGATGGCGCAAGAGCTGCTCGATCTCGCGCAGATCGAATCGGGACGCACGCCGGTGCGGCTCGTGCCTACCGACATCGAGCGGCTTGTCGGCGACACCGTCGCGCGCTTCGCCGCGCAGGCAGCACGTAAACGCGAAACGCTAACCGCCGAGGTTGCGCCCGGATTGACCGTGCTGGCCGATGCTGAACTCGTCAGACGGGCGCTGGGCAATCTGCTGCACAATGCGATCAAGTTCACGCCGCCGGAGGGACACGTTTGGGTGCGCGCGGGTCGGCTCGGCGGCGACGTCGTGATCGAAGTGGCCGACGACGGTCCCGGTATCCCGCGCGACGACCTGCCGCGCGTTTTCGAGCGTTTCTTCCGGGCTGACCGTTCGCGCGCCGGTGGTGGAACCGGCTTGGGCCTGGCGATCGCCAGACACGTCGTCGAGGCGCACGGCGGGCGCATCTGGGCCGAGAGCGATGGCATACCCGGCCACGGTGTGACGGTCCGCCTTACACTCCCGGCTGCGGATAGTCCCGAGTAGCAAACTCCTCGCAGCGTACTCCGAACGGCCAGCCGCTTCGAGACTCACGCAAAGGCGCAAAGAACGGCAATTGCGCGCCTGCTGCCGACAACCCCGGTTAAGCCGGGCAGGGGCAAGCCCTGCCCCTACGATGGCCTCACTCGGCAGATCCCTCTCCCGTTGGCAGATAAAATCAAAATCAGCGAAATCTGCGTTTACGGGAGCACTGCACCGCATGTGTCTGCGTCCGAAAGCTTTTGGCTGCGGCGAGAAGCCGCGCTGTGAAATCGTCGAATTAAAAAGATTTAATCTGCACTTGCGCCGGCCTTAAACTGCCCGAGGTAACATGCGTGTGGCAAATGCAAAGGCACGAATTCGTAAATGCAAGGAGAAGAAGAATGAGACGCACGTATGCTCTGTTTGCGCTGGTGATGACATTGTCGCTGATCATCAGCGCGTGCGGGCCGACGCCAACCCAGGCGCCGGCCGCGCAGCCGACTCAGCCGCCGGCTCAGGCGACGCAACCGCCTGCATCCGAAGCGACGCAGCCGCCGCCAACCGAAGAACCGGCTATGACGGTGGAATTCGTCGGCGGGATGCCGCCGGTCGACCCATTGGCGGTGAGCGGAGACATCGTGACGGCGGGGAGTTCGACGGTGTTTCCGCTGACGGAGGCGCTGGCGGCGCGGTTCCAAGACGAGGGGTACGCGGGGAATATCACGATCGACAGCGTTGGCACAGGCGCGGGTTTCGAGCGGTTCTGCGTAGCAGGCGAGACGGACATCTCGAACGCGAGCCGGCCGATCCGGTCGAGCGAGGTGGAGTCGTGCCAGGCGATTGGCCGGGAGCCGGTGGAGTTCCGGGTGGGTACGGACGCCTTGGCGGTAGTGGTGAACCCGGCGAACGAGTTTCTGGCGGAGGGTGTGACGCTGGAGGAGTTGGCCAAGATCTTCTCGAACGAGGCAGCGAACTGGTCGGATGTGAACCCGGCCTGGCCGGCGGAGCCGATCCTGCGCTTCAGTCCGGGGACGGACAGCGGGACGTTCGACTACTTCGTCGAGGCGGTGATGACGCCAGCGTACGGCGACGCGGGCGAGGAGACGATCCTGAGCGCGGCCAACCTGCAGTTGAGCGAGGATGACAACGTGCTGGTGCAGGGGGTCGAGGGCGACCAGAACGCGATCGGCTACTTCGGGTACGCGTACTTCAACGAGAACAAGGACCGCCTGACGGCGCTGAAGATCAACGGCGTGGAGCCGTCGACGGCGAGCGTGGACGCGGGCACCTATCCGCTGGCGCGGCCGCTGTTCATCTACTCGGACGCCAGCATCATGGCCGAGAAGCCGCAGGTGGCTGACTTCATCAACTTCTACCTGACCTACGTCAACGACGAGATCGCCGACGTCGGTTACTTCCCCGCCAGCCAGAGCGCGCTGAATGGGGCGAAGGCAGCCCTGCTCGAGGCGCTGAGCAATGCTGGCAGCGAGTGAAGGTTAAAGGTGAGCAGACGCGCTCGTCCGGGCGAGACGATCATCCAGGGCTTCCTGCTCTTCTGCGGCGCGGTGTCGATCCTGACCACGCTCGGCATCGTGCTCGTGTTGGTCCAACAATCGACGCTCTTTTTCGGTTCCGGCGAGCTGGACCTGGGGGAGTTCTTCAGCGGCACGGAATGGCAGCCGGCTATCGGCAAGTTCGGCATCTGGCCGCTGTTCATGGCCACGCTGGTCACCAGCTTCGTCGGCATGCTGGTGGCGCTGCCGTTGGGCCTGTGTGTGGCGATCTACCTGAGCGAATACGCCTCGCCCCGCGCCCGGGGCATCCTCAAGCCGGTACTCGAAGTGCTGGCCGGCATCCCCACCGTAGTGTACGGCTACTTCGCGCTGCTGTTCATCACGCCTCTCCTGCGCTCGGTCTTCGGCGCCAACATCGTGCAGATCTACAACATGGCCTCGGCCGGCATCGCGATCGGGATTCTGATCATCCCGTTGATCGCCTCGATGAGCGAGGATGCGCTGAGCGCCGTGCCGCGCTCGCTGCGCGAGGGCGCTTACGGGCTGGGCGCGACGAAGCTGGAGGTCGCCGTGCGGGTCGTGGTGCCCGCGGCGCTGTCGGGCATTGCCGCGGCCGTCATCGTGGCGACTTCGCGTGCGGTCGGCGAGACCATGGTCGTGGCCATCGCGGCCGGGGCCGGACCCAATCTCACGCTCAACCCGTTCGAGGCCGCCGAGACGATCACCGGCCACATCGTGCGCATCAGCGGCGGCGATCTGAGCTACGATTCGATCGATTACAACAGCATCTTCGCGCTGGCGCTGTTCCTGTTCGTCATCACGTTCGTGCTGAACATCATCAGCCGCGCGGTCGTGCGACGCTTCCGCGAGGTGTACGAATGAACGCTGCTTGCGCCCCGCCCAGCGGGGTGGACTATCGCGTCAAGCTGGGCGAGGAGTTCGAGCAAAACCTCAGCAGCCGCAACCGTTCGGCGAGCATTTGGCAGCTCATCTTCCTGGCGGCGACCATTGTATGCGTCGTCGCTCTGTTGACGCTGCTGATCAAAATCGTCAACGACGCCTTCGGCACCGTGGCCTATCAGAACGAAATCGATCCGGAAACGCTTCTTCGGTCAGTCGGGGCATCGGCAGACACTACGCTGGCTGATCTGCCCAAGGAGGCGCTCGCCGAGATCTTCCAGGCCAACGTCTCGGCGGGCCTGTTCCGCCGCTACAACACCGAGAAACCGTTCGAGGAGCGCACGCAAGAGGAGGTGCTCGCGCTGGTGAACGAGCGCGTCGTCCAGCCGAAGATCGTCAAGACCTGGGGGCTGTTCGAGTCGCTGCTCAATCGCGGCGCGATTGAGGCGCAGACGGCTGCCATTCCCAACGCGACGCTCGAGTTCCGCAGTTGGGTCAGCGCGGAGTTCCTCGCCAATCCCCAGTCGCCGGAACCCGAGACGGCCGGCGCGCGCACGGCGATCCGCGGTTCGCTGTTGGCGATTCTCGTCACCTTCCTCGTGTCGTTCCCGATCGGCGTGGGCGCGGCGATCTACCTGGAAGAGTATGCCGCCGACAACCGGCTCAACCGTCTGATCCAGGCCAACGTCAACAACCTGGCGGGCGTGCCGTCCATCATTTACGGCATGCTGGGCCTGGCGATTTTCGTGCGCCTGTTGGAGCCGGTCACCAGCGGCGTGGCCTTTGGCGCCGTCGGCGGCGGCGAGACGTCGCAGAACGGTCGCACCATTCTGTCGGCGGCGCTGACGCTCTCGCTGTTGGTGCTGCCGCTGATCATCATCAACGCGCAGGAGGCGATCCGGGCCGTCCCGCGCTCGCTGCGCCAGGCCAGCTTCGGGCTGGGCGCCACCCGCTGGCAGACGGTGTGGAATCACGTCCTGCCCTACGCCATACCCGGCATCCTGACCGGTACCATCTTGGCCATCTCACGCGCCGTCGGCGAGACGGCCCCGCTGATCGTCATCGGCGCGTCGACCTTCATCACCGTCGACCCGAGCGGGCCGTTCTCGAAATTTACCACGCTGCCGATCCAGATCTACCAGTGGACGTCGCGCCCGCAGGACGAGTTTCGCAACCTGGCGGCGGCGGCCATCCTGGTCCTGCTCGTCCTGCTCTTGACGTTGAACGCGGCGGCGATCATTATGCGGAATCGATTCAGTCAGAGGAGAGTGTCATGAGCGCAACGGGCATCGTGGCTCACCTGAGGGAGCGCGCCGCGACGCGCGAGGCCGAAGCGATGGAGACGGCCTACGACGGCGCGTATGCCATTGAAGCGCGCAACATGTCCGTGTACTACGGCGCCTTCCGCGCCGTAAGAGAAGTCGACCTGCACATCCATCCCCGGAAGATCACGGCGTTGATCGGACCGTCGGGCTGCGGCAAGAGCACCGTGCTGCGCGCCTTCAACCGCATGAACGACCTGATTCCCTCGGCGCGCGTGCAAGGGGACGTGCTCTTTCACGGGCGCAACCTGTACGCGCCGGAGGTCGATCCGGTGGAAGTGCGCCGTCGCATCGGCATGGTCTTCCAGAAGCCGAACCCGTTCCCCAAGTCGATCTACGACAACGTGCTATGGGGCGCGCGCATTAACGGCTATACGGGCAACGCCGCCGAGCTGGTCGAGCGCTCGCTGCGCGCGGCGGCGCTGTGGGACGAGGTGAAAGACAAGCTCAAGCAGAGCGGCCTGTCGCTGTCGGGCGGACAGCAGCAGCGCCTGTGCATCGCGCGGGCCATCGCCACGCGGCCGGAGATCATCCTGATGGACGAGCCGTGCTCGTCGCTCGATCCGATCGCCACGCTCAAGATCGAAGACCTGATGCGCGAGCTGGTGGAGGACTATACGATTATCATCGTCACCCACAACATGCAGCAGGCCGCCCGCGTGTCGGATTACACGGCCTTCTTCAACATGGATGAGGATCGCGCGGGTCACCTGGTGGAGTACGATGTGACGAAGACGATCTTCACCACGCCGAAGGAGCAGCGCACCGAGGACTATGTGACAGGGCGGTTCGGATAGCCGCACGGCGGGTCAAGTCATTTTCCAACAAGGCCAGCCGGACGATATGATGTACGCGGAAAGGCAGCGTGAGTGATTGTGGGAGGGCGAGCGGGAGAAGCGCCTCATGTCCTTGTACACGATGGAGCCACATTCATGAACATGGCGTATCATATGATACCCCAGCGCGGCGAGGTCGACCGATGAGCATCCCTAAAGTACTCTTTCTGTGCACAGGCAATTCGGCGCGCAGCCAGATGGCCGAAGCCTTCCTGCGCAAGCACGCCGGAGATCGCTTCGAGGCGCACAGCGCGGGACTTGAACCAAAAGGCATTAACCCGTATACTATACGCGTGATGGACGAGATCGGCATCGACATCCGGGGGCAGTCTTCGAAGGACGTCATGACGTATCTGGGCCGCGTTCGTTTTGGAGTCGTGATTACCGTGTGTGACAATGCCGAGAAGAACTGTCCCATCTTCCCGTTCGCGACAACGCGGCTGCATTGGCCGTTCGAGGACCCGGCGCGCTTCGAAGGCCCGGACGAAGCGAAGCTCGCCAAATTTCGCAATGCCCGCGATTTGATCGATGCGCGGATCAAAACCTGGCTGGCCGAGCAAGGCATCTAACTCGTCGCCAAAGCGCCACGCACCGGTTCTCACTTTGCTGGTGATTATTCAGATGGGCCGGCGGCATTACTGGTTCGCCGCGACGCCGCTGATCGAGCCGGAGGAAGGCACCGACCGCTGGGCCGTGGAGCACGGCACTATCTCGCTGACGCCTCTGCGTCTGAACCTGACCGACGAAGAACGGCTCGATCGTCTGATGCAGAGGGACCTGCCCGCTGCGAGCGCCGGGGCGTAGCGCTGATCTCAGCCTGGAAGAGGAGGTTCTCGTGGCCACCGTTACACACCGCACTGCACTCGATCGCGACCTGCGCGCGGTGCAGGATGACATGCTGCGACTGGGCAGCCTGATCGACAGCGCGATCGATCGCGCCTTGCAGGCGCTCGCCAACCGGGATTTCAACCTGGCCCGCCAGATCATCGCCGACGACGCGCAGGTGAACGATCTGCGTTTCCAGATCGAGGAGGCGTGCTTCGTCGCCATCGCCACGCAGCAGCCGGCCGCGCGCGACCTGCGGGTGCTCGTCGCGGCGATGAACATCGTCAGCGACCTGGAGCGCATGGCCGACCACGCGGCCGGCATCGCCGAGATCGTGCTGCGCATGGGCGACGAGCCACTGCTCAAACCGCTGATCGACATGCCGCGCATGGCCGCCGAGGCGCGCGACATGCTGCGCCATGCGCTCGACGCTTACGTGAGGCAAGACGCCGAGCTGGCGCGCTCGGTAGCCGTTCGCGACGACGAGCGCATGGCGCAGCATG
>Ga0209342_10001480_pt1 | contig 26349 bp, 29 predicted proteins | sample RifCSP16_2_FD_184023 | JGI IMG/M metagenome (GOLD analysis project Ga0209342, IMG submission 184023) | Soil microbial communities from Rifle, Colorado - Rifle CSP2_sed 16_2 (SPAdes) (version 2) | ecosystem: Environmental > Terrestrial > Deep subsurface > Rock core/Sediment | place: Rifle... | reverse complement strand
GATTCTGGCCGTTCCGGGGGGGGCCGCGGAAGGGTGTGCCCCGAACCAACGGCCTAGACATCACCACCTGCGCATGTGTGCTGCCACCCCTGCAGGCACTGGGGTGGGCGCTGGGGCAACCGTAGTGGGGCCAGGCTAGGGGGACGCGGACGCCAGGGTTAGCGTCGATGCTGGCATGCGGAGTAAGGGGGAATGAGATGTTGCAGAAGCTGCTGGTGGGAACGGACACGTCGGCCGCGGCGGACCTCGCCGTCGAGGCGGCGGCGGACCTCGCGCGGGCACACGACGCCGAGCTCGTCGTGCTCTACGTGAAGCCGCCGCTCGACGCTCGGGAGATCTTCGATCCGGCCAAGCTCCCCGATCCGGACGGCTACCTCGGCCGGATGCGGGAGCGGTTCCCCGAGGTCAAGGTCCGGACGAGGAGCGAGGCCGGCGACGCCGCCGAGATGATCTGCGACGTCGCCGAGGAGGAGGAAGCCGACGCGATCGTGGTCGGCAATCGAGGCACGCATGGCAAGCGTCGCTGGTTCCTCGGGAGCGTGCCCAACGCGGTGGTCCAGCACGCGCCGTGCTCCGTCTTCATCGTCGACACGAGGAGCGCGCAATGACCGCCGTCGAGATGAAGGACGCGATCGCGCGGACGCGGCGTGGGGTCGCCGCCGGCGTGCGGGCGTTCTACGCGCGGCCGATGGGCTGGTTCGCGCTCCTCGTCACCTCGGCGTCGCTCGCCTACGCCGGCGGCGGCGCCATGTTCTGGTTCCACGCGATCTACCGGGGCGAGAACGGCCCACCGATCTCCGACGTCTGGCACTGGCTCTTCGACTCCACGCTGGGGTTCGTGGGGCTCACGCCGGCGCTGTTCCTGATCCTGCCGGGAGCTCTCTGGGCGGTCGATCGTGTGCGGTTCGCTCGTGCGAAGACGGCGATCTACGTTGCGGTCGTCGGCGTGGGGTTCGGCGTCGTTACGGGGCCGGGGCCGTTCCTCCACGACACGCTCGTCGGGCGGAACGCGTTCCTCGGGCGGCTCGCCGTGGACATCCTCGGGCGCGACCCGGCGGTCGCGGCTCGGGCCGTAGAGGAGCACTCGACGCTCTCGGAGATGGCGCTTCAGGTGGTCGTCGGGACGCCGGTGTACGTTGCGACGGCGCTCCTTGCGCTGGCCTTCGTCCGGATGATCGCCCGCAGGGGCGCGCGTGGGTGATCGCTCAAGCCGGCTGGCCTTCCTCGCGGAGGAAGGCCAGCACGGCCATCACCCGCCTGTGGACGTCGGGCTCCTCGGAGAGCCCGAGCTTGTGGAACAGGGAGTTGATGTGCTTCTCGACCGCCCGCTCGGTGAGGAACAGCGCTTTGGCGATCGCCGCGTTGTTCTTTCCCTCTGCCATGTGCTGGAGGACCTCCCGCTCGCGGTCTGTGAGCTGCGCGAGCGGGGAGTGCTCGAGCTTGTCCTTGCGAGCGACGAGCGCCTCGACGACTCGCGGGTCGAGCACCGAGCCCCCCTTCGCGACCTCCGAGAGGGCGCGCACGAGCTCCTCGACATCGGCGACTCGCTCCTTCAGCAGGTATCCGAGCCCGGCGGCTCCCTCTCTAAGAAGCTCGTAGGCGTACTCCTCCTCCGCGTACTGGGAAAGCACCACGACCCCGACGTCGGGATGCTCGGCGCGGATCCGCTTCGCGGCGTCGATGCCCTCGGTGGTGCTGGTCGGAGGCATGCGGATGTCGGTGAGGACGGCCTCGGGCACGTGCTCGGCCACCGCCGCGAGCAGCCCCTCGAGATCCCCCACTGTGGCTACCACCTCCACCTCGTCGCTCTGGGCGAGCAGCGCCGCTGTTCCCTCCCGGACGAGGTAGTTATCCTCCGCGAAGACGACGCGGACCATGCGCGGATGGTACACGCGTCGGCTCAAGGGGCGAGGAGGGTCGCGTGAGCATCCGCGTTGTGCTGGGCGAGGACAACGTGTTGGTGCGCGAGGGCGTGCGAGCGTTGCTCGATTCCCAGGAGGGGATCGAGGTGGTTGGCGTCGCAGACGACGCGCCCTCGCTGCTCGCTGCGGCCGAGGAGCACCGGCCCGATGTGGTCGTCACCGACATCAAGATGCCGCCGTCGTTCCGGCTGGAAGGCATCGACGCCGCGCACGAGATCAGGGGGCGCCACCCGGAGACCGGCGTTCTCGTCCTCTCGCAGTACGACGACGAGGAGTACGCGATCGCGCTGCTCGGGAAGGGCCAGCGCAAGCTCGGGTACCTCCTGAAGGACCGGATCGCGCAGGGGGACGAGCTGGTCCGCGCGATCCGCGAGGTCGCGGCCGGCGGCTCGGCGGTCGACCCGACGATCGCCGCGCGGCTCTCGGGTCGCAGCGAGGCGGCCGACGAGGACCGCGAGGTCCTCGAGCTCATGGCGGGCGGCGCCGGCTACGCGGTGATGGCCGAGGCGCTCGGCACGACGCAGGAGGCCGTTGATCGCCGCGTGACCGAGCTCTTCCGGCGGCTATCGCGAAGCGGGTCGGTCGACGAGATGAAGCGGCTCCACGCGGCGGTCGTGGAGAAGGAGTCGTCTGCGCGGACGCTCCGTTCCTTCGTTCCCTCGCAGGTCGCCGACCGGCTCGCGGCGGAGGGTGTCGCGCAAGAGGAGCTGGAGGTCACGGTGCTCTTCTCCGACATCAGGGGGTTCTCGACGCTCTCCGAGCAGCTGTCTGCGCGGGAGATCGCCGACATCCTGGCACGGCACCTCTCGGGGATGGCCGAAGTCGTCCAGGCGCACGGCGGGACGCTCGACAAGTTCGCCGGCGACGCCGTGATGGCCGTGTTCGGGGCGCCCGACCCGATGGTGGACCACGCGGAGCGGGCGCTCCGATGCGCGATCGCGATGCAGTCCCGCCAGGACGAGCTAAACGCCGAGGGCTGGGGCGACGCCGCGCCCCGGCTCGACGTGGGTATCGGTGTGAACACGGGAACGGTGATCGCCGGAACCGTCGGCGGCGGCGGGCGGCTCGAGTACACGGTGGTCGGCGACGCGGTCAACATCGCCCAGCGGCTCCAGTCCGAGGCGCGTGGAGGCGAGGTCGTCGCGTCGGCGGCGGCGATCGCGGCCGCGCCTGGGATCCGCGCCGAACCGATCGGCCTGCGGCAGGTAAAAGGTCGCCAGGAGCCGGTCGAGGTCTTCAGGGTCCGGGGTGGTGAGGGCTGAGCAAGGGCTCGCGTTCGTCTCGCGCTCAGGTGAGGGGACGACGGTGCTTGGCCGGGTCCAGGTGACCGGGCATGCTTGACCGGTTCGCACGACGGGAGGAGGGAGCATGGATGCCGCTGTGCCCACGTCGAGAGGCAAGCTGATCGCGTTCCGGTTGGTAGCCGTCTTGGGGGCGGTTTTGGGCTTGCTCGCCATCGTCTTCGCGATCCAGAGTTTCGTGGACGAGAAGGAGAAGATCCACATAATGCACAACATCGCCGGTGCGACGGCGTGGGGGCTACTCGTCGGCGTGGCCCTGCTACTCGTCGCCTACCGTCCGGAGGGGAACGTTGTGGCGTTCCGTGTCGCGTTGGGAGCGTCCGTCGCCTCGTTGATCGTCGGTATCCTCGACCCCTACCCCGGCTACTACTTGCTCCCCATCGTGGCGGTCATCCTTCTCATGCTGCATCCGGCGCGCGGCGAGGTCCTCGGATTCGAGCGCCCGAGCCTCCTGATGGCCGCCGTGGGAGTCGCGTCCCTCATACCGGGCATCCCATACGCGCTCTCGCAGGCGGACCTGCAGCGGGCCGATACGCCGGGCGATCCTCACGTCGAGTTCCATCATTACTCGGGGATGTCCGCGTGGGTCCTGATCGTGGGCCTCGCCGCCCTGTGGGCCTCCACGCGGGCGCGAGGCGAGCGTGCCGGCGTGTGGCTGGTCGGGTTCGCGGCGGTGCTCCAGGGCCTCGCTTCGCTCGTCTATCCGGACTACCCGGGCGCATTCGACACAGGCTGGGCGTGGATCGCGCTGGCGGGCGGGATTGCCTACATCGGGCTCGGCGAGGCGAGGGCCGAGGCGAGCGCCTGATGGCGCGGCGCGGCGCGCTGGCTCGGATCGAGCGGGTCCTCCTCGGGGGCGTTTTCGGGGTTGTCGCGTTCGTGATCGAGCGCCGCGTCCTCAAGGCGATAAGGAGGAAGGGCGGGCCTTCGTTCGGCAGCACGGAGGTGTCGCACCGCGACTAGTCTGGATCAGACTAGCGTCGGCGGAACAGGTCGGCGACGAGACCGAGCGTGAGCGCACCGCCGAGGCTCCCGAGGACCGCAGTGACCCACTCGGAGACGCTGGACGAGCTCGCGGTGATGGCCGTCCCGAGCAGGGCAGCGCCCGCCGTCATCCCGAGCGCGAGACGGCGGCCGGCGCGGTGCACCGTCTCCTCGAGGTTCTCCGCGGCGAAGTTCACCTGCATCTTCGGCCCAGGGCGGGCCCCGGCGAGGCGCTCGAACGCCTCGGCGAGGCGCGTCAGGCGGACCTTCAGCTTCTGCGCCTCGTAGAACACCTTCTTGGGGTCGGCTTTCTCGAGGAGCCCGCGCGTCAGGCTCCTCATGAGGAAGGACCCGGCGATCTCGAAAGGGTCGAGCGTGGGGTCCAGCTCCGCGGTCGCGAGCTGCATCTGCGCCAGAGCCTTGCCGGTCAGCGCGAGCGACGCGGGCAGCGGCACGTCGTGCCGGATCGCGATCTCAGTCATCTCCTGGAGGATCGGACCGAGCTGGATCTCGTGCAGCGACACGTTCCGGTACTTTGCCATCAGGGCGCCGATCTCGGCCTGGAACTTGTCGACGTCGACATCGGAGCGGTCGGCTCCACCCGCCAGCATGAACGTGACGTCGGTGAGGAACTGCACGTCTTCCTGCCAGAACGCCATCAGGAGGAGCATGAGCTGCTCGCGCATGTCGGGGCCGACCTCCCCGACCATGCCGAAATCGAGGAAGTAGATCTTGTCGTTCCACCACTTGAGGTTCCCCGGGTGCGGGTCGGCGTGGAAGAACCCCTCGGTCAGGATCTGCCGGTAGTAGGACTCAAGTAGCTGGCGGGCGGCCTCCTTTCGCTCCCGCCCCTCCGGTGACTCGCGGATCGGGATGCCCTGGACCTCCTCCATCACGAGCAGGCGGGGGCTCGAGATCTCGTTGTAGACGCGGGGCACGTCGAGCCGCGGGTAAGGCTCCAGCACCTCGCGCATCCTCTCGATGTTGGCCGCCTCGCGCCGGAAGTCGAGCTCGCGCTGGAGCGACTCGGACAAGTGCTCGAACACCGCCTGCATGTCGATCACCTGCTTGAAAGCGGCTCGCTTCGAGGTCTTCTCCGCGAACAGCTCGAGGAGCGCAAGGTCCTGCTCGATGTCCGAGCGCGCCGTAGGACGCTGCACCTTGGCGACGACCCGCTCTCCGCCTGTAAGCGTCGCGCGGTGCACCTCGGCGATCGTGCCCGCGGCCATCGGCACGGGCTCGATCGACTCGAAAACGTCCTCCCAGGGAACCCCGAGCTCCTGCTCCATGACCTGGACAACCTCGGCCTCGGAGAGCGGCGGCACGGTCTCCTGCAGCGTGGCGAGCTCCTCGATGAACTCCGGTGGCAGCAGGTCGGGGCGAGTGGAGAGGATCTGTCCGAGCTTCGCGAACGTCGGGCCGAGCTCCTCCATCGCCGAGCGCAGGCGTCTTGCCTGGCGGCGCCTGCCGGTCGCCCCTTCGTCGTCGGGCCGGCCGAACAGCTCCTTGAGGCCGTGTTTGGCCATGACGGCGCCGATCCGCGCGGCCCGCCCAAGGAGCCTTGGCTCACGAGACTCGGGCTCCCCGCGGAGCGGACCGCCGTGAAGGCCGGGTGGCGTCCCTGTCTCGGGAGCGCCTAGGGTCGTCGTGTTCACGATGATCACGTTGCAGCGCGCGTTGTGCGAGATGCGGTTCGGCACGTTCCCAAGCAGGAACTCGCGCCGACCGCTCATGCCGGCGTTGCCGACGACGAGCGTGTCGACGCGTTCCTCCTCCGCGACCCGCAGGATCGCGCGGGCGGGATCCTCGTCGACCTCGACGCGTGCGTGCCCCCGATCGCCGGCGAGCTCCTTCACGAAGCCTTCCAGCTCCTGGCTGGTGAAGGCGGCGCGGGTCGCCTCCGCTGCGCCGGCCTCGGTTCCGGGTGCGTTCTGCGGCAGGACGACCTGCACGACGAGCAGTTCGGCGTCGGAGTGCGCGGCGAGCGCCGCCGCCCAACGGACGGCCCGGTCGGCCGTCTCCGACCGATCGGTTGCCACGAGTACGCGAGCCACCCCGTTCTCCTCGCGAGACATGCGCGAATCATGCCCCGGCGAGGGTGTCTCTCGCCAGAGTGAGCCCCAGAAACGTTGCGTGGTGGCCGAACGTGACGCGGAGTGGTAGCGGCACCCCCGTTGGTAGACTCCGCGTGCGCGCCGGAGTAGCTCAGCCTGGCAGAGCAACCGCCTCGTAAGTGGTAGGTCGTCGGTTCGAATCCGACCTCCGGCTCCTCGCTGTGGGGCTCGCGGCCGCGACCTGTTGGCAACAAGGAGATGGCGCTGCGGGCGGGCTTCCAACGGGCTACTTCGCGGCCAGCACGCGGCGTCGGCCGGCGGCGATCTGAGGTCTTGCCTCGGAAGGTCGCCCGGGCGTACCGTCTCGCTGAGGGGTGGTCGCTCGCGACGCTCCGGGAACCGCAGGTCGGTTTCGGGAAGTCTCCTAGCCGTCCGAACGCGTGCGCGTGATCATCCTGAGGGGGGACCGATGCTGGCCGCAGCGGCGCAGGCGCTCCTGGTCACGGCGCTGGTGAGCGCGGGGCTCGCCAAGCTCGTGGGGCGGGACGACTTCCTCCGAGCGCTCGCCGCCCTACCATGGTTGCCGCTGCCGCTCGTCCGGGCCGCGTCTGGCGCGATCCCAGCGCTCGAGCTCGCGGTCGCGGCGCTCCTCGTCGCGGTGCCCGAGGTTGGAGCCTGGGCCGCGCTCGTCCTGCTCCTTGCGTTCTCCGCGGTCATCGCGCGGGAGCTCTCGGCTGGCAGGGCCTTCCACTGCGGGTGCTTCGGCGGAGCCGGCGCGCGGACGGTCGGCTCGTCCTCGCTCTTGCGTAACGCGCTCCTGGTTGCCGCGGCGGTGGCGGTTCTGGTGATCCCATACTCGTTCGCCTCCGCGGCCGCCCTCGCCGGCCTCGGACTCGGATTGCTGCTCCTGCTCGCCGAGGTCGGCGGCGAGGTCCTGGCGCTCGGGAGGCAGGCGTGAGGGGCTGGTGGCTCGTGTCCTACGTCGTCCTCTGGGCGCTCGTCGCCTCGATGTTCGTCGTGCTGCTGGTCGTCCTCCGGCAGCTCGGCCTCCTCTATCTCCGCGGCGGAGGCGCGCCGCGACTGGAGGAGGGACCGCCGGTCGGCGCGATCATCCCGCCGTTCGAGGAGCGGCAGGACGGAACCGGCGACCGTGTCGCATTCCCGAGCGAGGACGCGGCGCTCTCCCTCGTGCTCTTCGTCTCGCCGGACTGCCGGATCTGCGAGGACGCCGTCCGAGGTCTCGCGGACGTGGGTCGGGACTTCGACGTGATGATGCTAGTCGTGAGCGAGGGCGAGCCCGACGAGAACCGACCGCTCCGGGAGCTCGTCGACGGCCATGCAGGGTTCGCGACGAGCTCGACCCGACAGCGCATCCTCAGGGTCCAGACGCATCCGTATGGGGTCGTCACGGATCGTAACGGAGTGGTGCTGGACAAGGGAGTCGTGAACGGTCCCCGGGACCTCGAGGTGCTCATCCAGCAGGCGGATCGGGCATCCCGAGCCGAGGCCGCGCCGATCACCGAGGGAGGGGGATGAGGATGGCCCGACTGGTCACGACCGCATCGAGGGTCCTCGCAGAGCGGACGTCTCGTCGCGGTTTCCTCGCACGGTGCGGGCAAATGATCTTCGCCGTGGTGGGCGGCAGCGCGCTGCTCACGCTGATGGCGCACCCCGCGGCGGCGCAACGCCGATGTCGCTGCGAGAGGCCATGCCCCGCCTGGATGACGTGTGGCTGCGGGGGCGAACGAGGCGGGAACCTCGAGATCCACTGGCACTGCCCGTCGTGCGGCGACTACCGATGCGAGTACTACCAGTGCACCGATCGTCGATGCCGTTGAAGCCCGGGGGGGAAGAGACGTGAGCCCGCTCTTGGTACTCATCGCGGCATCGGCGGGTGCGCTGGCCGCCTGGTCGCCCTGAGGTTATTCGATGGTGGCCACCACCATCGCCGCCGTGCGCGGCGACCGGCACGAGTCGGGGGGAATCGTCGCGGGCTGGCACCTCGCGGGCCTGACGCTCGGCGCGACGGCGATCGGCCTCGTTGTCGCCGCGGTCGGCGCGGCCGTCTCGATGCCGAGACCAACCGCCGAGTTCGTCCTCGGCACCTTCGCGTTCCTCCTCGGATCGGCGGCGGCCTTCGGGCGCGCGGTTCCGGTCCCCTCGTCACCCGCCCAAGTACCAAAGGCATGGACCGTCACGATGGAGCCGGCACAGTACGCGTTCGCGTACGGTCTGGGGCTCGGCTTCGGCGTCGCGACCCGGATCCCCTCGTGGAGCCTGCATGTGCTCCTGGCGCTCGTGTTCGTGCTGGGGGATCCGGCCTTTGCGCTTATCGCAGCCTCCGTGTACGCCGTGTTCCGCGCGATGCCCGTCGTCGCCGCCTCGATGACGCATCGGTCGACGGAGGAGATCGTGGCGGGTCTGGACCGCGTTCGCGCAGCGGCGCTCCGCGCGGACGGGATCGTGACCGCCGCCATCGGGGTCGCCCTGGTGGCGCTCGGGGCGTGAGGGCTCAGTGATCGGTTCGAAGGGCGCGGATCGGCGCCTCCAGCGGCGCCTCGTTGCCTAGCGCCAGGCGCGTTAGGTACCCGACCTCCCGGCCGAGGTGGAGCCCCTGTTCTGCCAGCGCCGCCTCCAGCCCGCCCCCGCGCAGCGACTCACGGAGTTCCGCCTCGTGCGAGAATGGCTCGTCGGTGATGAACAGCAGGTTCGCCCGAGCCGCGTAAAGGGTGACGGTCTCCGGCGGGAAGCCGAGCGCCGCGGCGAGGGCGCCCGCGAGCGGCGGCGACGCGGCTAAGGCTCCCACCTCGCGCCCGTGGACCACGGCGGCTCGCCAGAGCCACCCGCTCTCGTCGGCCACCGCGAGCGCCTCCCTGTTCGCCGTCTCCCACCATGCGCGCTGTCGTCTTCCGCCGTCGTAGCCCGCCGCCTCCCATTCGGTTCGGCGTGGGCGCCGCGACGCGTGCGAGCACCCCAGCTGGTAGATCGCACAGAAGGCCTCGTTGACTGGCTCGAGCGCAAGCTCGTCGACCGACTCGATCTCCGCACTACGACGGAGCACGACTCCCACGCGACGCTCCTCCCGGCAAGTACACGGCGTCGAGAACGCCGCCACGGCCGCCGATCGGAGCCGCGCGCTCCAGTCCTCTGGAAGGTCTCCCCCGTCGAGGTAGGAGGCGGCGAGTGAATCGACGACGATGCCGGTCGCCGTTCGGTACACCGGCCAGGCGTCCGCGAACCGGACCTCCTCCGCGGCAATCGTCGATGCGGCGCGGTCACGGAGGGAGGCCAGCCGCCCGAGGCGGAGGCCGGCGTCCTGAACCGCGGCCGCCAGCATCTGCTCGGGGAAGAAGCCTCGCATGAGTCCCATGAAGGAGTAGATCACCGCGTCGATGCCGGCTCGCACGTCGCCGGTCGAGATCGAGAGCAGGCCCGCCGAGTCGTCGTAGGCGACCGAGTGCTCGGGCACGACCTCGGCGGCGAAGCGTGCGGCCGTGTCGGGATCGTAGAAGGCGGCGGCTCGAAGCTCTCCGTCGTCCAGCGCGGCGGCCGAGGGGAACCACCCGCGATAGAAGGTCCAGCGGTCGCCGGGTCCGTCGGCGCGATGGATGGGCGCCGGATACGACGTTCCCCTCTTGCTGGCTTCCGCTTGGCCGGCCGCCGTGAGCTCGGCGTCCGAGACGTCCGCGGGCGCGCAGGCGAGGAGGGTGGACGGGCTCGCCCACGTGGCGCAGATCGAACCCTCGGCGAGGGCGCGTTCGGCAACGGCGGCCCACATCGCCGGAAGCGACGCATCGAGCTCGGGGCTCGCCCGTTTGCCGGCGAGCGACCGGAGCGAACCGTCGACATCGAGCGTTGCCGGCGAGACGGGGAGATCGGACGCGAGCTCCGCCCAATCTGGTTCGTCCAGACGCGGTCACCTCCTCGGCTCGCCGCGTGGGAGGCGGGCACCGTCCCATCTGACCACGGTACGGTCAAGGCGGTTCCGGCGCGAGCTCGGGGAGGTCGGCTGCGGTGCAAAACTGGGTGACGAGGAGAACGAGCACGACCCCCCAAGCGCCGACTCCATGCTCACGCGTCCTGGGGCGGTTCCAGCGTCGTGGTCGTTCCCGGGTCCATGATTGCCCCTGCTAGAATCGGCCGCCGTGAAGAGGCCGGTCCTTTGTTGCCTTGAGATCCTGGCGTTCGGCGTAGCGCTCGTCGTCGGAGGCGCGACCGCGGTGTTCGCGCAGCTCCCCATCGATCCAACCGCGACGCCGGTCAAGAACACAGGTGGCTGGGTCTACAACATGGCCCAGCTGATGACTGTCCTGGGGGTTCTGTTCCTCGTGCTGATCGTCCTCGGCTACATGCGGTTCGCGCCTAGGTTCCAGCGCGACGAAAGCTTGCGGACGGTGCGGGCCGAGCCGATCAAGCCCGGACGGGAGCCGCCTCGTCGCGCCGTTGACGTGAGTCAGGCGATGCCGGTGGTGGTCGCGCCCCCCGTGGTGCCAGCGGCCGCGCCCGCCGCTCCCGCGCCGGCCGTTCCTGCACCGGTCGCCAAGCCTCCTGCACCAGCGCTGGCACCGGTCGCCGAGCCTCCCACACCAGCGGCTCCAGTCCCCGAGCCCGCCGCGGCTCCAGTCCCCGCCGCCCCGGCTCCCACTCCTTCGCACGCCGCCGCGCCGGCGCCGGGGGAGCACAAGGAGGTCTCCCTCGATCAGGAGACCTTCGACAGGGTTCTTGCCGAACTACTCGAGAAGGGAACCGATCGCCGCGTCGCGGAGGGCCAGGCCAGGCGTGCCGCGATGATCGCCGCCAGGAAGAAGGCCGGGGGCTAGGGCCCAGCGCCATGGAAACCGCCGTCGATTGGTCGATGGGCGCGCAGGCTACCCGCCTGGCCGATTGGACCGTCGCCGCGCAGATCGGCCGACGAGCCGCCGGTCCCGGCGTCCCCGTTGCGCCCGTGGCGCGGGCGAAGATGCGCGAGGACTTCGCCGAGCTCGTGCCCGACAGCGAGGAGCTGATCGCGGGCTTCACCGGTCTTCGCTCCGACGGCTTCCGTGCGCGCCCGTGGGTGATGTCTCGCGGGGACTGGATCGACGCGAACCTCCGGGGACTCCAGAGGATGCTTGAGCCGCTGGCGGCGCGCATCCTGGCCGGGCGCGACGACCGTCCGGAGTTCCGCCGCAAGGCACTCGGCCTGCAGATCGGGGTGCTCCTCGGCTACGTGTCGAAGAAGGTCCTCGGCCAGTACGACGTGTTTCTTCCGCCGGACGACGACGGGTTGCTTTACTTCGTAGGGCCCAACGTCGCCGAGGCCGAGCGCCGGTTCCGGCTCCAGGAGCGCGACTTCCGGCTGTGGCTCGCGCTCCACGAGGTGACGCACCGGATACAGTTCGGCTCGGCCTCGTGGCTGAGGCGCTACCTCGCCGATCAGATCGCGCGCTACTTGAACACGATCGCGCTCGACGGCCGCGAGATGCTCAGGCAGCTCTCCCGCGCGGTCAAGCAGATCCGTGGTGGGGCAGACTGGAAGGGTCCTAACGCTCTCCTCCTGTTGATGACACCCGAACAGCGGGAGCTCTTCCACCGGATGCAGGCGGTGATGTCGCTCCTCGAGGGTCACGCGAGCTTCGTCATGAACCGGGTTGCCGACGGCCACGTCCGCGACCTGTCGCTGATGCGCCAAGCCCTGAAGGAGCGCCGGCGATCCGGCGGCGTGGAGCGCGTGTTCCAGCGAGCGATCGGGTTCGAGTCGAAGGTCCGCCAGTACGACGCCGGGGAGCGGTTCGTCGCGGAAGTCGTCGAGCGCGCGGGGATGAATGGTCTGAACCTGGTCTGGAGAGGTGCGCCGAACCTCCCGACGCCGGCGGAGATCGCCGCCCCCGAGCGCTGGCTCGAGCGGGTCGCCCCGGGCTGAGCGATGCGGCGCCCACCCGCCGTCGCTCGGGTGCTCGAGAAGGTGACGGCGACCGCCCGCGAACACGACATGCTGCGAGCGGGGGACAACGTCCTCGCGGCGTGCTCCGGCGGGCCGGACTCCGTTTGCCTGCTGTACTCGCTCTGCTTCCTGCGGCGGCTGTTCAAGGTGAGACTCGCGGTCTTCCACTTCGATCACCGGCTGCGGGGGGACTCGGCGATGGACGCCGAGTACGTGAGGCGCCTCGCGGAGCGCCTGAGGATCCCGTTTCACCTGGGCGTCGCCGGGTCGAAGCCCAGGAAGGGGGAGTCCGTTGAGGCCTGGGCGAGCGTCGCGCGGGCAAGAGCCGCGAACGAGGTCCGGAAGGAGATCGACGCGGGCGTGATCGCGGAGGGCCACACCCTCGACGACCAGGCCGAGACGGTCCTTCTCAACCTCCTCCGCGGCGGTGGCCTCGACGCGATCACGGGGATCTGGCCGTCGATCGGCGACCGCCCCTACCTGCGAACGGTTCAGCCCCTCATCGACGTCGAGCGGGAGGAGGTCGAGGCCTTCTGCAGAGCCCTCCACCTCCGCCCGAGGCGCGACCCGACGAACCTCGAGACGAGGTACATGCGGAACGCGCTTCGCCTGAAGGGCATCCCCGAACTCGAGCGGGCGACGGGGCGCGCGATCAAGCGGCCCATCGCGCGCTCGGCGGATCTGCTGCGCGCCGACCGGGAGGAGCTCTTCCTGCAGGCCGCGCACGCGAGGGACGAGATCGTCCACGGTCGGTGGTCCTGGCGGGACATGACGTTCGACGCGGGCGCGCTCAGGTCCTTGCCGCGTCCGATCGCCTCTCGGGCCCTCCGCTTTGCCATCTACCAAGTTGCGGCCGACGAGTGGACCGCGCCCTGGACCAAGGACGCGATCGACGCGGTCTTGGACCTAGCCGCCGGTCGTTCTGGCAGACGGCGCGACCTGCCGAACGGTTTGAAGGCCGTGAGGGAGAAGGGGTATGTTCACCTGACCCGACCTTCCCCCGGGGATTGAGGGGGGAGAGATGGAGGTCCGAGTAACTCCTGCCGGCCGGTCGTCGTCGTCGTCCACGCCGCCTAGACTTGCCGCTCACGTGGAGGAGTTCGAGTCCGACATCGACCGTATCCTGATCTCCGGGGAGGAGATCCAGTCCACCGTCCGTCGCCTCGGCGAGGAGATCACCCGCGACTACGACGGGCGGAGCCTCCTCCTGATCGGCGTGCTGAAGGGCGCGTTCGTGATGATGGCCGACCTCTCGCGCCGCGTCCGCCTGCCGCTCGAGTTCGACTTCATGGCGGTGTCGTCCTACGGCGCTGCGACGCGCACGTCCGGCGTCGTGCGGATCCTGAAGGATCTCGACCACGATATCGAGGGTCAGGACGTTCTCCTCGTAGAGGACATCATCGACTCGGGCCTCACGCTCAACTACCTGCTGAAGAACCTCCGGAGCCGGCGGCCGGCGAGCCTCGAGGTCTGCGCGCTCCTTCAGAAGGAGGGGATCCAGCAGGTCCCGCTCGATGTGCGGTACCGCGGGTTCATGATCTCGCCGGAGTTCGTGGTTGGCTACGGTCTGGATTTCGCCGAACGGTTCAGGAACCTTCCGTACATAGCGACCCTGAAGCCCGAGACGTACGAGGCGTGAGCGGGAACGCCTCCTCCGAGGGCGGCGTCCAAGCGGCATGAAGCGCGCCCTTCTTCCTGTTTCCCTGGTGCTGCTCGCGGCGTGTGCCCGTGGTCCCGGCGGCGCGACGGACTCGGGCGTGACGGGCGTGGTCCTGGCCGGGCCGCAGTGCCCGGTGATGATCGAGGGCAGTCCCTGTCCGGACGTGCCGTGGGTCGGGACGGTGCGCGCGGTGAGCGCCGACGGAGAGGCGGAGGTCGCGACCGACGACCGGGGCCAGTTTCGGATGGGGCTCGAGCCCGGCGCCTACACGATGCAGGCGGTCACCGACGGTGGCCCGCCCAGCGGGATCCCGCTCCAAGTCGTGGTTCCCGATGGCGAGTTCGTCGAGGTCACGCTAGAGGTCGACACAGGCATAAGGTAGCGACGGTCCTCCCGTCGTCTCGGAGGGCTGTGCTACCATCGCGCGCGAGGGGTCGTGGTCGCCGCGGCCCTTCGGCGTCTCCCCAGGTCAGCAGGCGAAAGGAGCACCCGACGGCCCCCTCCGAGCCTCCCATCCGTAGGATCGCGCGCACGCCGACGCTGTACGTGCTCTTGCTGCTCGGCCTCGCGCTGGTGTTCCTGTCGATCTCCGGGCGCGGATCCGGTATCGAGCGGCTCAACCTCTCCGAATTCGAGGTTTTCGTGAAGGACGGCGAGGTGGCGACGGCGCAGTTCCTCGAGGGCGAGCAGAAGATCGTCGGACAGCTCGACAACCGCGAGCGTTACGAGGTCGAGTACCTGACGGAGTACGGCGACGACCTCGCCTTGCAGCTCCGGCGCTCGGGCGCCGAGGTATCGGCCGACCCCCAGAAGGGGAACGCCGTGGTCTCTACCCTGATCCAGGTGATCCTGCCCGTCGTGCTGATCGCCGGCGTGCTTATCTGGATCATGAACCGCTCGCAGGGCGCCGGCGGACGGGTGATGCAGTTCGGCAAGGCCCGAGCCAAGCAGGTCACCAAGGACCAACCCAAGACGACGTTCGGGGACGTCGCCGGGGTCGACGAGGCGATCGAGGAGCTCGGTGAGGTCAAGGACTACCTCCAGAACCCCGCGAAGTTCCAGGCCATGGGGGCGAAGATTCCCCGGGGCGTGCTGCTCTACGGGCCACCGGGAGCCGGAAAGACCCTGCTCGCCCGGGCGGTAGCCGGCGAGGCGGGGGTGCCGTTCTTCTCGATCAGCGGCTCGGACTTCGTGGAGATGTTCGTCGGCGTGGGCGCGGCTCGCGTCCGGGACCTCTTCGAGCAGGCGAAGGCGAGCGCCCCGGCGATCGTGTTCATCGACGAGATCGACGCCGTCGGGCGTCACCGGGGCGCGGGGCTCGGCGGAGGTCACGACGAGCGCGAGCAGACGCTGAACCAGCTGCTCGTCGAGATGGACGGCTTCGACCAGCGCACCGCGGTCATCCTGATGGCCGCCACGAACCGCCCGGATATCCTCGATCCGGCGCTGCTTCGTCCCGGCCGGTTCGACCGGCACGTAGTGGTGGACCGCCCAGACCTCGAGGGCCGCAAGGGCATCCTGAACGTCCACGCACACGGCAAGCCTTTCGCGCCCGAGGTGAACCTGGACACGATCGCCAAGCGCACGCCCGGCTTCACCGGCGCCGACCTCGCGAACGTGATCAACGAGGCGGCGCTGCTCGCGGCGCGGCGCTCCAAGCAGGCGATCGGCATGTCGGAGATAGAGGAGGCGATTGACCGCGTGATGGCCGGTCCGGAGCGGAAGTCGCGCGTGATGGACGAGCGCGAGAAGCGGATGATCGCCTACCACGAGGCAGGCCACGCGCTCGTGGCGCACGTCCTCCCGAACACCGACCCGGTGCACAAGATCTCGGTGATCCCGCGCGGGCGGGCGCTCGGGTACACGCTCACCCTTCCCGAGCAGGACAAGTTCCTCGCGACCCGGGAGGAGCTGTTCGACGAGCTGTCGATGCTCCTCGGAGGGCGGGTGGCCGAGGAGCTGGTCGTCGGCGACATAACCACCGGCGCGGCCAATGACATCGAGCGGGCGACCAAGGTCGCGCGCCAGATGGTGACGGAGTACGGCATGTCCGACCGGCTGGGGCCGCTCACGCTGGGACAGAAGCAGCACGAGATCTTCCTAGGTCGCGACATCGCCACCACGCCGGACTACTCTGACCAGGTCGCGTTCGAGATCGACACCGAGGTCCGGCAGCTGATCGACGAGGCGCACGACATGGCCCTCGAGATCCTGAACGAGTACCGGAGCAAGCTGGACGAGATCGCGACCACGCTCATCGAGCGCGAGACGATCGAGAAGGATGACGTTGAGCGTCTCCTCGCCGAGGTCCCGAAGCGCCCACGGCGCGAGCAGGCCAACCGTGGCGGCGGGCTCGCGGTAGCCCGACGGAGCGTCCGCACGGACCAGCCGCCGCCCGGGCCGGGAACGATCCGCTGATGCAGGAGGGCCCGGTCGGCTTCGACCAGGAAAAGGTGGAGGAAGGCGTCCGTCTCATCCTCGAGGGGATCGGCGAGGACGCCGGCCGCGGCGGACTGAAGGATACTCCGGCGCGCGTGGCCCGCATGTATAGGGAGATCTTCGCCGGCATCGGCGTCGACCCGCTCGAGATCGTGACGGTCGTCGAAGGCGCCGACCACGACGAGATGATCATGGTGAAGGACATCCCGCTGACGAGCTTCTGCGAGCACCACCTCACGCCCTTCAATGGAAGGGCGCACGTCGCCTACATCCCGAACAAGCGTCAGGAGATCACCGGACTCTCGAAGATCGCGCGCCTCGTCGATGTCCTTTCGAAGAAGCCGCAGGTGCAGGAGCGCCTCACGACCGAGATAGCCGAAGCGCTCGACAAGGCGCTCGAGCCGCGTGGGGTCTTCGTGGTGATCGAGGCCGAGCATCTGTGTATGACGATGCGCGGCGTTAAGAAGCCCGGCTCCCAGACCGTCACCTCCGCCGTCCGGGGCCTGTTCAGGAGCGACGCCCGGACCCGCCAGGAGGCCATGAACCTCATCGGCAAGGGCTTCTGACCGAATATCCCGCGGAACCTCGTTCACCGTTGGGCCGGTCCTTGCTCCTGTATGGGCGAGGTGCAGGACGCGCCGGCGGACACGAGCCCGGAGCAGGCGATCGAGCGCTTGTACCGGCGGCTCGGTGGCCGCATGTGGCGGGCCGTGCTCGCGTTCGCCGGCGACCCAGAGGTGGCGAGCGACGCCGTGGCGGAGGCATTCGCGCAGGTGCTGAGACGTGGGACCGAGATCCGCGACCCCGAGCGGTGGCTCTGGCGGGCGGCGTTCCGGATCGCGGCGGGTGAGTTGAAGCGGCGAAAGCGGGAAGTGCCGATGGTCTCGGACGACTCCTACGAGATGCCCGAGGGCGATCGGGAGCTCGTTGCGGCGCTGTCGAGGCTCTCGGAGAAGCAGCGTGCGGCCGTTGTGCTACATCATGCGGCCGGTCATCCGCTCCGCGAGGTCGCGGCGATCATCGGCTCCACGCCTGGAGCGGTGAAGGTTCATCTGATGCGCGGCCGCCGCCGGCTGCGCGAACTCTTGGAGGAGAACGAAGATGCGTGACCTCGACGACCGCCTCCGCAGTTTCGGAGAAGGGCGCACGCCCGATCTGTGGGAAGGGATCCGCCGGCGAGAGCCGCGCCCTGAAGCATCGATTCGTCCTCGGGTCCCTGGCCTGATCGCCGGCGCGGTCGCCTTACTCGTCGCCGTGGCTGGACTGGCGCTCGTCGTGCGTGCGTTCCAGACGGACAGGACCGCGCGGCCGGCGGAGGACGTCGAGAATGGTGCGGGACCGTCGGAGGCGGTTGTGACCGGCACGACGCAGGTCGCGGAGTTCCCGAACGCGGTCGCAGTCGGGGAAGGCGGAGTGTGGATCAGCGCACCCCGGAACGACGGATCGGGCGCCGGGGACGTCGTCCGGCTCGATCCCTCGACAGGGGAGGTCATCGCCCGGATCCCGGTGGACGGGCTGCCCGGCTGGGAGACCGGAGGTGGCGGCATGGCTGTTGGCCTGGGCAGCGTCTGGGTGACCGGCAACATCTACGCGGACCGTCCGGACCGCACGATCGTTTCGCAGATCGACCCCGCGACCAACGAGGTGGCCGACGTCATCGATCTCGGGCCCGGCTACGACGCCGACGTGGCGGTCGATCCATCCGCGATCTGGATCCTCGTCTTCACGCGCGATCATGACACCCTCGAGGTCGTTCGCCTCGATCCCGTGACACACGAGGAGACCGCGCGCATCCCGATCGATGGGATCTGGTCGCAGGAGATCTTCGTCGGTGAGGGGGCGATCTGGGTGAACGCCGCGCAACCCCATCCGAAGTACGACGACACCGTCGGCGCAAGCACGCTGACCCGCATCTATACGGCCACGAACGAGGTGACCCTCGCGCTCCCGGGTGCCGAGTTCGTGGAGTCTACGGATCCCGCCGACGGCATCGTGTGGGCCTGGACGCACGATGGGCTCGTTCCGCTCGACGCGGCGACCGGCGACGCGGTGGGCGATCCTGTCCTTTCGGTCCGGCGCAGCTGGGCGGTGGGCCTCGAGGAGCCGATCCTCGTGGACGGGACCGGGGCGTGGTTCTACGGGTACGCCGACGACGCCGCCTCCTGGGTCCTCTCGCACATGGATCTCGAGACCGGCGAGGTGACCGCGTCGGCAGAGCTTGGGGCGGACACGCAGGGCAACCGCTGGTGGATTGTCGCCGCGGCGGTCGATCCGTCCTCGGGGGTGGCGTGGGTCGTCCATTACCGCGACAACGTCTCCCGGATGGAGTTCCGCTGAGGGGTCGCGCCTGGAGTTCGGAGGCTCTCCGCTCCCGGGCCACTACGCGGCGCGCGGCCGTTCGCTCGTCCCGCCCGCCCAGCGGAGCGGAGCGCCTCCTTCGTAGGCCGATTGTGCGACGTGGGCGATAGCTCATCTTCCGCCGAAGGGGCAAAGCGGCGGGCCGAAGGTCTGTTCGGGTCCAGCGATGGTCCTACCCACCGGCGACTAGCATGAAATCCGTGAAGCCCCTGATCTGGCACTGCGGGGATCGAAGGCTCGATTGCGGCGAGCGGACGCTCGTGATGGGCGTGGTCAACGTGACGCCGGACTCCTTCTCCGACGGTGGTCGGTTCCTCGACGCCGACGCCGCGGTGAAACACGGGCTCCGGATGGTCGAGGAAGGCGCCGACGTTCTCGACGTCGGCGGCGAATCCACCAGGCCCGGCTCGGATCCGGTCTCGGCCGACGAGGAGCGGAGACGCGTCGTCCCCGTGGTCGAGCGCCTCGCGAAGGAGGTTCCCGAGACGCCGATATCCGTCGATACGCGCAAGGTGGAGGTCGCCGGGGGCGCCCTCGACGCCGGGGCGACGATCGTGAACGACGTCTCGGCCGGCACCGACCACAAGATGTTTCCGCTCGTCCGGGACTCCGGCGCCGGCATGGTCCTCATGCACATGAAGGGCGAGCCGAAGACGATGCAGGAGGCGCCGAGCTACACCGACGTTGTCGCCGAGGTGAAGGAGTTCCTCCGCGAACGGCTCGAGGCCGCGGTCTTCGAAGGGATCGGGCTCGAGCGTCTCTGCATCGACCCCGGCATCGGCTTCGGCAAGAACCTCGAGCACAACCTGCTCCTGATGCGAAACCTCGACGGCCTGTTCGACCTCAGGCGCCCTGTCCTCGTTGGGCCGTCGCGGAAGTCGTTCATCGGGAACCTCCTGGATGTCCCGCCCGACGAGCGCATGGAAGGGACCGCCGGCGCGGTCGCCTGGCTCGTCGGGCGGGGCGCGAACGTTGTGCGCGTACACGACGTGCGCGAGATGGCGCGAGTCATACGCGTCGTCGAGGCGATCCGGGGATGATGCTGCCCGAGAAGCGGCGCGCCCGCGTGTCGGGCGGAGAGCTCGCTTACGTCGAGGCCGGCGAGGGTCCCGCCGTCGTGCTCCTGCACGGGTTCCCCACCTCGTCTTTCCTCTGGCGCGGGTTCGTGAACTTACTCGAGCCGTGGTTCCGGGTGATCGCGCCCGACCTCCTCGGCTTCGGCGACTCCGACAAGCCCGACGGCGCCGCGCTCGACATCGTGTCCCAGACGCGGTACGTGCGGGAGCTGCTGGAGGGCCTCCGCGTCGACCGGCTCGCAGCGATCGGGCACTCTCACGGTGGCGGTATCGCACAGCTCCTGGCTCTGGACGGGGCGGGCGTCGAGGCGCTCGTGCTCTTCGACGCGATCGCCTTCGACGCGTGGCCGGCGGACGCGCTCGAGGAGTTGAAGAGAACCCCGGCGGAGCTTCACGGCGAGTCGCTCGTTCGCGCCGTCATGCGAACCGGGTTCGACCTGGCGATGGGGCACCGAGAGCGCCTCTCCGAGGCGGAGCTCGAGGAATACTGCCGGCCGTGGATGGGGGACGAGGGCTCGCGGGCGTTCTTCCGCGCGCTCGACTCGATCGACGGCGTGGGGCTCGCCGGGCGAGAGGAGGAGCTCGCCCGGCTCGAGTGCCCCGCGTTCCTCGTCTGGGGTGAGGACGACCCGTTCCTGGCGCCTGCCGTGGCGGAGCGCCTGGCCGACACCCTCCCGGACGCGGCGCTCGCGCTCCTCCCGGGCTGCTCTCACTTCGTCACCGAGGACGCGCCCGACACGGTCGGGCCGCTCGTCCTCGAGTGGCTGCGAGCGCGGTACCTCGGAGTCGGCCACGGGCACGGGTCGGCATCCACGGTGCCGATCCGCCTGCAGCGCAAGGCTGATGGAGAGGAGCTCGCATGAACTCACGCCTCTTCCTGACCGGCATCCGCGCGTCGGGGCGCCACGGCGCGAACCCCGGGGAGAAGGACCGGCCACAGGACTTCGTGGTCGACCTCGACGTGGAGGTCTCCGTGGACGGCGATGCGCTCGATGAGACCGCCGACTACAGGCGGATCGTAGAGTCGGTGCGGGAGGTCGTCGCGGGTGAGTCCTTCGACCTCGTGGAGACGCTCGCGGAGGCGGTGGCGGCCTCCGTCGCGCACGTGGACCGCGTGGTGGGCGTGAGGGTCGTCGTTCACAAGCCGGCAGCCGCGGCCTCGCTCGGGATCCAGGGCGTTTCTGCCGCCGCGACCGCCGGAACCTGACGTGGCGCGAGCTTTCCTCGGGCTGGGATCGAACGTCGGCGACCGACTGACCAACCTGCAGCGCGCCGTCGACCTGCTCGCGGGGCGCGTCGACATCGACATCCGAAGGTCCTCCCGCGTATACGAGACCGACCCCGTCGGCGGTTCTGCGCAGCCGGACTACCTGAACGCCGTCGTCGAGGTCGAGACGACGCTCTCGCCCCGGGAGCTCCTGGAGGCCTGTCTGGAGGTCGAGGTCGAGCTCGGGCGGACGCGCGAGGAACGATGGGGCCCGAGGACGATAGACGTCGACGTCCTGACCTACGACGGGGATCGGGTGGACGAGCCCGACCTGACGATCCCGCACCCTCGGATGCATGAGCGCGCCTTCGTGCTAGTGCCGCTGCTTGAGCTCGTTGTCGATCCGGTCTTGCCCGGCGGCCGGCGGATCGGCACGCTCCGACTCGGGCCGCAAGCGCTCGCGGGCGTGCGCCCGTTCGCGCCGCCGCTCGCGCTGACCGCCTGAGGGATACTCGCGGGCGTGGACGTATCCGTGATCGGCGCGGGGAGGGTGGGGACGGCGCTCGCCGTTCTCCTTTCCAGGGCCGGGCACGATGTGGTCGCGGTCTCGGGGCGGGCGGCGACCGCCGAGCGGACCGAGCGTCACCTCGGCCTCACCCCCGTTCCGGCCGCCGAGGCCGCGGCAGCGGGGGAGCTGGTACTGGTCACGACGCCGGACGACTCGATCGCCACCGCGTGCGCGGAGATCGCCGGTGTGCTGCGTCGTGGGCAATGGGTCGCCCACGCCTCGGGCGCCACGGGACTGGAGGCGCTGGCGCCGGCGCGGCGGGCGGGCGCCCGGGTGCTGTCGATCCATCCTCTCCAGACCTTCCCGACGGTCGAAGCCGCGCTCGATCGCATCCCCGAGAGCGCACTTGCCGTGACCGGCGACGAGGAGGAGGGTCACGCGCTCGGCGAGCGGCTGGCGCGCGACATCGGAGCGCGGCCGTTCAGGTTGGAGGACTCGGCCAAAGCGCTGTACCACGCGGCGGCGGTGTTCGCGTCGAACCACCTCGTCGCCGTAGAGGCGCTGGCGGAGCGGATCTTCGGGCTCGCGGGTATGGAGCGCCCGCTCGAGCTGTTCTGGCCGCTCGTGCGAGCCACCGTCGACAACGTGGAGTCTATGGGATCGGGCGCCGCGCTCACCGGCCCGGCGGTGCGCGGCGACGCCGGAACCGTGCAGCGCAACCTGGAGGCGATCTCGGCGGCGGCACCCGAGGCCGTAGCGCCCTACGTCGCGCTCACTCGGGTTGCGCTCGACGTCGGAACGCGCTCCGGGCGCCTGTCGGGGGAGACTCGTTCCGCCGTCGAGGAGGTGCTGGCCCTCTGGGCGTGATCCGAACTGCCGCCGGCTTCCGGGAGGTGTCCGACGCGGCTCGCGGCTCCGGTCGATCGGTCGGGCTCGTGCCGACGATGGGCTCCCTCCACGAGGGCCACCGGTCCCTCATCCGCCGGGCGCGCGAAGAGCGCGACTTCGTGGCGGTCTCGATCTTCGTGAACCCCCTCCAGTTCGGCCCCGGGGAGGACATCGAGCGCTACCCGCGCGACGAGGGGTCCGACCTCGCCGTGACGGAGCGTCTCGGCGTCGACATCGTCTTCGCCCCGAGCGAGGACGAGATGTTCCCGCCGGGGAGCGTTCCCGACCCCGGTGTCACCGACCCGGGCCCGATCGGCGACGTGCTCGAGGGCGCGAGCCGCCCGGGCCACTTCCGCGGCGTCCTCGCGGCCGTTCACCGCCTGTTCGTGGCCTCGGGTCCCTGCGTCGCCTACTTCGGAGAGAAGGACGCGCAGCAGCTGTTCCTCGTCCGCCGGATGGTCCGCGAGCACCGCATCCCAGTCGAGGTGGTCGCTTGCCCGACCGTCCGGGGGCCCGACGGGCTCGCGCTCTCGTCACGGGCCACCTCCCTGTCTGGCGAGGAGCGCGCGGCCGCCGGCTGCCTGTTCCTCGCGCTCTCCGAGGCTGCGGAGCACGCGCGAAAGGGGGAGTCAGATGCGGCGGTTCTCGTGGCGGTCATGGCCCGCGAGATCGGAGCGACGCCCCTCGCCCGGATCGACTACGCGGCGGTCGCCGACGAGGAGACCTTCCAGCAGTTGCGCGAGATCGAGCGGCCGGCGCGCGCTCTGGTTGCGGCGTGGTTCGGCGCGACGCGCCTGATCGACAACCTGCGGCTGCCGGAGCCCGGCCGGTAGGATTGCGCAAGTCCGGGAGGAGGCCTGGGAGTGCTGCTCGCCGTCGACGTCGGCAACACCGAGATCGTCCTGGGTGTGTTCCGGGGTCAGGAGCTGGCCGACCACTGGCGCATCTCCTCGCGCTCCGAACGGACAGCCGACGAGCTCGCTCACCTCTTCGGCGGGCTCCTGGAGCACGCAGGGCTCTCGTTCTCCCGAGAGGTGAGCGGGGTGGTCATCTCGTCGGTGGTGCCGTCCTCGACCCAGGCGCTCCGGGAGATGACCGAGCGCTACTTCGGCTTCGAGCCGGTCGTCGTCGAGCCCGGGACCCGCACCGGCATGGCGATCCTGATCGACAACCCGCGCGAGGTCGGCGCTGACCGCATCGTGAACTCCCTGGCGGCGTTCTCGCGCTACGGTGGCCCTTGCATCGTCGTCGACTTCGGGACGGCAACGAACTTCGACGTGGTCTCGGCCAGGGGCGAGTACCTCGGCGGCGCGATCGGTCCCGGCCTGCAGGTGGCCGCGGAGAGCCTCTACGCGGCGGCGGCCCGTCTGACCCGCGTCGAGCTCCGCCCTCCTCGTTCGGTGATCGGCAAGAACACCGTCGAGGCCGTCCAGTCGGGCGTGCTCTTCGGAGCTGCGGCCGAGGTGGACGGGATGATCGAGCGCATCCGCAAGGAGCTCGGCAACGACGCGAAGACGATCGCCACGGGCGGCCTGGCCGGTCTAGTCATCTCCCACTGCCGGAACGTCGACGAGCACGACCCCTGGCTCACCCTCGAGGGACTCCGCCTGGTGTTCGAGAAGAACGTGAGCCCGGGCGATGAGTGAGGAGGGCCCCCGGGAGCGGGAGGTCCTAGCCGCGCGCCGCGAGTCGCTCGAGGTTCTGCGGGCTCGAGGCGTCGAGCCCTTCGCGCTCGGCTTCGAGCCGGATGCTCTCGCCGCCGACATCCGCGCCAGGTACGGATCCTTGGCGCCCAACAGCATCTCGGAGGAGCGAGCCTCGATGGCCGGCAGGATCGTCCTCGCCCGGAACATGGGCAAGCTCGTCTTCCTCGTGCTTCGGGACCGCTCCGGAGACATCCAGCTCGTCTGCGACCAGGACACCGAGTCCGCCTCGATGGTGTTCCTCGAGCACCTCGACCTCGGCGATATCGTCGGCGCGGCGGGCCGCGTCGGAACGACCCGGAAGGGAGAGCTCTCGATCTTCGTCGAGCGGCTCACCCTGCTCACAAAGTCGCTCCGGCCGCTGCCGGAGAAGTGGCACGGCCTGAAGGACCCCGACCTCCAGCAGCGGCGGAGGTATCTCCACCTGGCGATCGACCCGACGCCGCGGTTCTACGCCGAGGCCCGCGCCAAGGTGCTCCGGACGATACGCGCCTACCTCGACGAGCGAGGGTTCCTGGAGGTCGAGACCCCCGTCCTGCAATCGATCGCCGGCGGAGCCATGGCGCGGCCATTCGTCACCCACCACGAGGTCCTCGACATGGATCTCTTCCTCCGGATCTCGCTGGAGCTCTACCTGAAACGCCTGCTGGTGGGCGGCCTGGAGCGCGTGTACGAGGTCGGGCGGAACTTCCGAAACGAGGGGATCGATCGGAGCCACAGCCCGGAGTTCACGATGCTCGAGGTCTACCAGGCCTACGGCGACTACGAGACGATGATGGACCTCACGCGCGACCTCGTCCAGGCGTGCGCGATGGCGGTGCGCGGCTCGCTGGACGTCCCGTATCGCGGGCGGACGCTGCACCTCGGCGGCGAGTGGCCCCGCATCTCGATCTTGGGGGGCCTCTCCGAATCGGTCGGCGAGGAGGTCGTGCTCGACCGCCCGGACCTGCCGGACATCGCCGAGCGCCACAGCGTCGGCGTCGACCCGAAGTGGGGTCCGGGCAAGATCGTCGTCGAGATGTTCGAGAAGCTGGTCGAACCCACCCTCTTCCAGCCGGCGTTCGTATGCGACTTCCCGCGCGAGGTGTCGCCTCTCGCGCGACCGCACCGCTCGGTGCCGGGGCTAACCGAGCACGTCGATCCGGTGATCGGCGGTATGGAGATCGGAACCGCGTACTCGGAACTCACCGACCCCGACGAGCAGCGTGCGAAGTTCCTGCTCCAGCAGGAAGCTCGCGCCAAGGGGGACGAGGAGGCGCACCCGCTGGACGAGGACTTCCTCCAGGCGCTGGAGCACGGCATGCCGCCGGCCGGTGGGCTGGGGGTCGGGATCGACCGGCTGCTCATGGTACTCACGGACGCACCGTCGCTCCGGGATCTGATCCTGTTCCCGCACCACCGCCCGGAGGGCGGCTAGCTCAGGCGCCCGCGGTCGCCGGCTCGGCGGCCTCGTGGAGGACTACAAGGAGCTCCTCCAGGCCTATGCCCTTGGCCAGGAACCCCGAGGCGCCGGCCTGCAGGGCCTCCCTCTCCACGCCGGGATCGGCGTGGGCCGTGAGGATCACGACCGGCAGGGAGGGCCGCTTCCGGTGGATCTCGCGCATGGCGTCGATGCCGGAGAGGTCGGGCATCGAAAGATCCATGAGGACGAGGTCGGGCTCCAGCTCTTCCACCAACTGGGAGGCTGCCACCCCGCCTCCGGCCTCGCCCGCCACTTCGACCCCGTCGACCATCCGGAGCGCCGACGTCAGGGCCCGGCGGAACGCCGGGTGGTCGTCGACGACCAGCACTCGCACGTTCATCTTTCTCCTAGCGGGGAAGGGGGGTCTCATGGGGGGGTCCCGCCGTCCTTACGAGTTTCCGGCATTCTTACGGACCGTCCGGCGGGGGCGCAACTGGTCGTACGGGGGAACTTGAGTAGACCGAATGGACGATGCCGGGTACCCCCATCCGGGGAATACTCAGGTCGGGCCGTCGGCCTTCCGAAGATGGAGGGAGGATGTCCATGAGAGCCGACGCAGGCGTTCCAGGCGTAACTGAGGGCAGGGGTATACTTCCGCCGAGAGGGCGCTGCGGCGGCGCAAGGTCGGCGCCACCGGAGCGCTCGATGCGCCTCGAGGGTAGGACGTGGTCCGGTGATCCTGGGGGCCTGAAGGGCAACGGGCCGCGGCCCGGAGGGGTCTAGAGCATGTTCGAACGGTTCACCGACCGCGCCAGACGAGTGGTCGTCCTCGCCCAGGAAGAGGCGAGGATGCTGAACCACAACTACATCGGAACCGAGCACATCCTGCTCGGACTGATCCACGAGGGCGAGGGCGTGGCCGCG
>Ga0209342_10001479_pt1 | contig 26355 bp, 16 predicted proteins | sample RifCSP16_2_FD_184023 | JGI IMG/M metagenome (GOLD analysis project Ga0209342, IMG submission 184023) | Soil microbial communities from Rifle, Colorado - Rifle CSP2_sed 16_2 (SPAdes) (version 2) | ecosystem: Environmental > Terrestrial > Deep subsurface > Rock core/Sediment | place: Rifle... | reverse complement strand
GGCGATGGCGTCCGCCGTGGTCTGGACGCCGCAGTGGCCCAGGTCCACCAGCATCCCCAGCTCGTTCATGCGCTCAACGACCGCGCGGCCAAAGCGACTGAGCCCCGCGTTGGCCGGCTCGAGGCAGCCGTCGCCCAGGGCGTTGCGATCGTTGTAAGTAAGCTGGATGATGCGCACGCCGAAGTTGTAGAACAGGTCCAGGCGGCCGAGATCGGTCCCCAACATCACGGCGTTCTGAAATCCGTAAATCAAGCCCAGCCGGCCGGTCTCCTTGGCGCGCTTCAAGTCCGCCACTGAGGCGACCTTGGTCAGCACGTCCGGATGCACCCGCAGCTCGCGCTCCCAGTAGCCCATGGACTCGAACACGCTCTGGAAATCCCCGCTCGCCACGGTCAGGTTGACGGCCGTGATCCCGGAGTCCTTGGCGTTCTTGACCATCTCATCCGTCAACGGGTTCGCCTGGGCGTTCCGCACGTTGAAGAGCCCCGGGCTCGCCAGGCAATCAACCACCGTAGCGCGGGCGTATCCGTCCCACGGCGAGGTCAAAGCTGACTCGCGCGCAGCGTGCTCCACTCGCTCGTTGAGAAGCCGGGGCGCCAGCGCGCCGGCCGCCGCGAGCTTGGTGAAGTCACGGCGAGAGAGGCGGTCGTTCATCACATTCCTCCGAGGTCATTCTCCGTAGGGAATCCAGATGTTCTTCACCTGCGTGGCCCGGCGCAGGAACTCCCGCCCTGCACCTTGCTGGGGATCGCTCCAGTCGCGCGCGCGGCCGTAGCTCACCCAGGTCCGCTTGAGGTTTCCGGCCGACAGCCGCTCCACCGCCGCGCTCCCCTCCTGCGAGCCGAGGTACCACATGGCGTCCACGTCGTCGTGGCTTGCGAGGACCTGTGCCAGCTCCTCGCGTTTTCCGGTGACGATGTTGATCACCCCGTCAGGAACGTCTGACGTCTCGATGACCTGATAGAAGTCGGTGGCGAGGAGCGGCCAGCGCTCCGAAGGCACCACGACCACCGGGTTCCCCATGGCCACCGCCGGTGCGATGAGCGAGACGAAGCCGAGGAGCGCGGGTTCCTCCGGGCAGGCGATGCCGATCACGCCGATCGGCTCCGACATGGCCATGGTCACGTTACGGTACGGCGTGTGATGCACTTGGCCGTCCCACTTGTCGGCCCAGGCCGCGTAGCTGAAGAGGCGCCGAATGCTTAGCTCGACCTCGCCGGCCGCGACCTTCTCCCGGACGCCGGTCAGCCGAGCCAGCCGTGCGGTGAACTCCTCGGCCCGCACCGAGAGGTTCTCGCCGATGTGGTACAGGACCTGCGCGCGGTTGTGCGCCGTGGCGCGGCCCCACCCATCCGCCCTGCGGGCAGCCTCCACCGCGTTTCGGATATCCTTCCGATTGCCCTGAGCCACTTCGCCACCCAGGCGGCCGGCGGCGTCGTGGATGATCAGACTGTAGCCCTGGTCCGGTCGCACCTGCTTGCCGCCGATGTAGAGCTTGGCGGTACGGTCGATCGGGGGAAGGCCGTCTGCGGCGGACCCGGCGGGCGCAACGAGCTGCTGCCCGTCCTGCCGTCTCTGCCGTTTCTGCCGTTCCTGCCGTTGATGGCCCTCCTCCTCCCACCGGGCCTTCACATACTCCCAGATCCCCTCACGGCCGCCTTCCCGCCCGAATCCGCTCTCCTTGTAGCCGCCGAATCCGGACGCGGCGTCGAACACGTTGGTGCAGTTGATCCAGATGGTGCCCGCCTTGATCCTGGACGCGATGTCGAGCGCCAGGTTGATGTTCTCGGTCCAGACGCTCGCGGCGAGGCCGTACGGCGTGTTGTTGGCCAGCTCCACCGCTTCCGTCGGCGTCCGGAACGTCATCAGCACCACCACGGGCCCGAAGATCTCCACCTGGGCGATGGTCGCGGCCGGGGACACGTTGGTGCACAGCGTGGGCGGGAAGAAGTAGCCCTCCTTGGGAGCGCTCCAGGACGGCTGCCAAATCGTGGCGCCTTCTTGCTCACCCTGCCGCACCAGGCGCCGAATCTTCTCCAGCTGCACCGGCGCAATGATCGCTCCGATGTCCACCGCCTTGTCCAGCGGGTCGCCCACCCGCAGGGTCTCCATCCGCGCGCGGAGCTTTTCCACCAGCCGCTCGCCCAGGCCCTCCTGCACCAGGATCCGCGAACCCGCGCAGCAGACCTGTCCCTGATTGAACCAGATGGCGTCCACCACGCCTTCGACCACGCTGTCCAGGTCGGCGTCGTCGAACACCACGAACGGCGACTTGCCCCCCAGCTCCAGGGAGATCTTCTTGCCGCTCCCGGCCGTGGCCACCCGGATCAGTCGCCCGACTTCGGTGGAGCCGGTGAACGCGATCTTGTTCACGTCCGGGTGCTTGACGATCAGCTCGCCGGTCCGACCATCGCCGGTCACGATGTTCACCACCCCCGGCGGCAGCCCGACCTCCTCGCACAACTGGGCGAACAAGATCGCCGTGAGCGGGGTGAACTCGGCCGGCTTCAGCACCACCGTGTTTCCGGTGGCCAAAGCCGGCGCGATCTTCCAGGCCAACATCAGGAGCGGGAAGTTCCACGGAATGATCTGGCCCACCACGCCGAGCGGGGCGTAGTCGGCCAACTCGGGGTCCAATAACTCGGCCCACCCCGCGTGGTGGTAGAAGTGGCGCACCACCAGCGGGATGTCGATGTCCCGCGACTCGCGAATCGGCTTGCCGTTGTCCAGGGACTCCAGCACCGCGAACAGGCGCGAGTGTTTCTGAATCCACCGTGCGATGGCATATAGGTAGCGGGCTCGCGCATGTCCGGAGAGCGCGCTCCAGGATCCAAACGCCTGGCGCGCGGCGCGCACCGCGGCGTCCACGTCCTTGGGGCCGGCCTGCGCCACGCGGGCGATTGGCTGGCCGTTGGCGGGATTGACGGTCTCGAACGACTCCCCGGACAGCGCCTTGACCCACCGGCCGCCGATGAACAGGCCGAAGGTGCGGTGATGATGATCGAGCCACTCCAGCACAGGAGTGGGAGACTCGGGAGCCGGGCCATACTCGAGCGATTCGAAGAGCTCGGCGACTTTGCTCACGCCATGGGTTGGCGATACGCCGCCGCGTACCGACCGGTGAGATGAAAGTCGAGCTGACGCTCGATATCGGTGAGCAGCGCGCTGGCCCCGAACCGGAAGAGACCGGGTGTGAGCCACTCGGCTCCCAACTCGTCCTTGATCATCAGCATCCAGTCGAGCGCTTCCTTCGCGGCGCGAAGGCCGCCCGCCGGCTTCAAGCCCACGCAATGGCCGGTGTGCTCGCGATAGGCCCGGATCATGCGGCTCATGACCAGGCCCACCGGCAGCGTGGCGTTCACTGTTTCTTTGCCGGTGGACGTCTTGATGAAATCGGCGCCGGCCATCATGCACACCAGACTCGCCTTCGCGACGTTGCGGAGCGTCCCCAGCTCGCCGGTGGCGAGGATGGTCTTCATGTGCGCGTCGCCGCAGGCTTCCCGGAAGGCCCGCACCTCGTCGTACAGCTTGTCCCACTGCCCGGTGAGCACGTGTGCGCGGGTGATGACGATGTCGATCTCCTTGGCACCCGCGGCGAGAGAGGCACGGATCTCTTGCAGCCGCTGCGGCAGCGGGCTCAAACCTGCCGGGAAGCCGGTCGAGACCGCTGCCACCGGAATGCCTGACCCCTGGAGTGCGTCGACCGCCGGCTCGACCAGCGCGTGATACACGCAGACCGCGGCCACGCGGATTGGCAGCGCATCGGCGCCGAGGCCTTCGAGCACGTCGAGCCGCACCGGCCGGCGAGCCTTGGCGCAGAGCCGGCGCACGTTCCCAGGCGTGTCGTCGCCGGAGAGCGTGGTGAGATCCATCAACGTGACGGCGCGGAGCAGCCAGGCCACCTGCCAGTCGTTCTTGACCGTCCGCCGCCGCGGGATGGTCGCCGCGCGGCGCTCGACCGCGCTGCGGTTGATCCGGATTTCACGGATCCAATCCAGCTCCAGCGGTACGCCGAGGTTGCGGGCGCCCGCGGGCCGTGGGGCAGTCACTGGGGAGCCGTCGGGAGGGACGGTGCGTTCGCGGTTGGTGGTGTGCATCCGTGACCGCAAGATACGGTCCCGGCCATCAGTTGCCAGCGTAAGGCGACCCAGCGGGTCGCCCCAGAGACTCTGCGCTTGACGCCCCGGAACGCCCCGGCGAGCTTCAACCCCCCAATGCGCTTCTTCCGCCCCGCTTTCGGCGCCCTCGTGCTTGCGATCCTGCTCGTTATCGGGTTCCGCGGCGCGGGCCCGGTCCCGCCGGTGGGCGGAATGCTCGACCCTTGGCGCGGGGTGTGGGCTGCCGCGTCGGTGGCTGACCTGCCGCGCCGCGCCGTCGAGCCCATCCCCGGGCTCACGGATACCGTGAGCGTCGTGTACGACGACCGGGCCGTCCCCCACGTCTTCGCCGCCTCGGAGCTGGACGCCTTTCGGGCCTTGGGGTACGTGGTGGCTCGGGACCGGCTGTTCCAGCTGGAGCTCCAGACCCGTGCCACCGCCGGGACGCTCACCGAGCTGCTGGGCCGCGGCGCGTTGGAGAGCGACCGTTCGCAGCGCTCGGTGGGCCTCGCGTGGAGCGCCGAGCGCGAGTGGGCCGCGACCGATTCCACGTCCCGGACGGCGCGCGCCGCCAGAGCCTACGCCGCGGGCGTCAACGCCTGGATCGAAGGCTTGAGCGCTCGGGACCTGCCGCTGGAGTATCGCCTGCTCGGGGCCCGCCCCATGCGCTGGAAGCCGCAGTACACACTTTACCTGATGAAGCGCATGGGCTACACGCTCGCCTTCAACACGTTCGAGCGGCAGCGCCAGCGGCTCGCCATGCTCAGTGGCGATGCTGCGGCGAGCGCACTGTTCCCCGTCCACTCTCCCATTCAACAACCGATCCAGCCGGGGCCGGGACCGTATCCGAGGTTCGATTTCACGCCGCTTCCGGCTCCCTCGCTTCGCAGCCTCGGCGCGGCCGTTCCCGGAGCGGCAACCGGCGCGGGTGAGGAAGACGCGATCGGCAGCAACAACTGGGCCGTAAGCCCGAGGCGCTCCGCATCGGGCCACGCGCTGCTGGCCGGTGATCCGCACCTCGACCTGACGCTGCCAAGCATCTGGTACGAAGCCCATCTGGCGGCGCCTGGGGCGTTGGACGTGTACGGCGTGACCATCCCCGGCGTCCCGGGCGTCGTGATCGGCTTCAACCGTGACGTCGCGTGGAGCTTCACCAACACCGAAAGCGACGTCCTCGACATGTACCTCGAGACTCTGGATGACGTCGCCAACCCCACAGTGTATTTGCTGGATGGGACCTGGCGTCCGCTGGAGCGCCGCCTCGAGCGCTACCTGGGACCCAAGGGAGAGGTGCTGTCCCAAGGGACCATCTACTACACGCACCGCGGTCCGGTGGCGCTGACCGGCGACCGGCCCACCTCCCTCCGCTGGCTGGCCCTCGAAGCCGGCGCCGGCGACGCACTCCTTCGGGCGCAGCAGGCTCGGAACGTCGACGAGTGGCTCCGGGTGATGGAGAGCTTCCGGACGCCCGCCCAGAACGGCATCGTCGCCGACCGCCAGGGGACCATCGCCATCCGTTCCACTGGTGCGTTTCCCATCCGACCGGGCGACGGGCGCGGCGATCGGATGCGCGACGGCACCGCCAGTCAGAGCGATTGGGTTGGCTTCTGGCCGCTCGCGCGCTACCCCTTCGCCCGCAATCCCGCGCAGGGCTATCTGGTCTCCGCGAACCAGGAACCCAAAGACCCGCGAGCGGACCCCGGCTACCTCGGCAGCAACTGGCCGTCGCCCTGGCGTGCCATGCGCATCAATCAACTGCTGCGCGCCGACTCGGCCGTCACCGCCGACGCGATGCGTCGGTATCAGACCGATCCCGGCAGCGCCCGGGCTGACGCATTTGTGCCGCTGCTTCTGCAGCTCGGCCGGCGGCGCGTGCAGCCGTGGGCGGAAACGCGCGAGCCCGGGGAGGCGGCTGACCTCAATCACGCGCTGGGCCTGCTGGAACGGTGGGACCGCCGCTACACGCGAGACAACCCGCACGCCGTGTTGTTCGAGTTCGCCATGCAGGAGATGCAGAGCCGCGTGTGGGATGAGCTGCTCGCGCCGGGGCCGAATGGTCCGCGGCGCGTCGCGACGCCAGGTGACGCGGTGCTGCTCCAGGCGCTGCACGACTCGGTGACGTCCTGGTGGGATGACCGCCGCACCACCGACGTGGTGGAGACGCGCGAGGAGATAGTCGCGATGAGCCTCACGGCCGCGCTGGAACGCGCCCGCGGGCTGTACGGCGAGCCCGCCACACCGGACGCCTGGAGATGGGATCGGGCCCACCGCGCGAACATCTATCACCTGCTCGGCATCCCGAGCTTCTCCGCGTTGAGGCTCTCGGTGCAGAGCGGCCCGTCCACCATCAGCCCGTCCTCGGGCGACGGCACCCACGGCGCGAGTTGGCGCATGGTGGTGGACCTGGGACCCGAGGTGCAGGGATTCGGGGTGTACCCTGGGGGCCAATCCGGGAATCCGGCGAGCCCGCGATACCAGGACCGACTCCCTCGCTGGCTGAACGGCGATCTCGATACGCTCCGCTTCCCGCGCTCGAGCGCCGATCTGGGGGCCGGCCGGACGGTGGCCACGCTCACCCTGATCCCCGAGGGTGCCCCATGACCTACCTGCGCATCGCGGTGGTCGCCGCGGTGACGGTGGCCGCCACCATCCTGTTGGGCTGGTGGTCGGTCGCGGCGGTGGGCATCGTGAGCGGGTTGGTCTCTCCACCGGGCCGCGCCACCGTCCTGGAAACGGGAGGCGGCGCCGCCCTCGGATGGGCGGCGATACTCGCCGCGTCGGCCGTGAGCGGGCCCATATGGGTCGTCGCCCAGCGCGTGGGTCCCGTGTTCGGTGTACCTGCCTCTGGGTTCCTCGCCATTGCCCTCGTGTTCCCGGCGCTGCTCGCTGGGAGCGCGGCGCTGGTGGCCGGGGAGCTGCGGCGATTCGCCTTGGTGGCGGAGGGCTTGAGGAGGGCGTCGTGAAGATCAAACCGAGGATTCCTGACAAAGGTCCGTTCCCGAGCTTGCTGGACGAGACCCTCGACGCCTGGTGGGACGTGAGAGCCGGCGTGATCGACGAGGTGCGCAACATCCCGGCCGGCAGGTTCGACTTCCGCCCCACGCCGGAAGTTCGGAGCGTCCGAGAGCTGGTGCAGCATATTCTGGAAGTCGCGATGATGATGACCGGCGAGCTGACACGCCCCGACACGAACCTGCACCGCGCCCCGTGGCCCAAGCTCCTTGCGATGTACGCCAAGCCCGCCTGGCGCGCCAAGGGCAAGGCCCAGCTGCTGCGGCTGCTCCAGTCCCAGTTCAAGGATGCGGAGAAGCGGTTCCGCGCCGCGGGGGAAATCGGGATGTTTCAGCTGCTCGCGCGGTTCGACGGCATCAAGGGGACGAAATTCACCTGGTGGCACCACGGCATCGCGCAGGAGGAGTACCACCGGGGGCAGCTCACGGTATACGCCCGGCTCCTGGGACTGGTGCCGGCGCTTACGCAAAGGATTCGCGGCGGGTGAAAACTGCGTAAGGGGGTGAGGGGTAAGGGGTACCCCTCACCCCTTACCCCTGACGCAGTTGTCCGTTACCCAGAAAGGGCCATATGCAACGACCGCAGTCCAGCCACATCGACACGAAGCTCATCCATGCAGGGGAGCCCAATCCCCGCATCTTGGGAGCCGTAAGCATCCCGATTTTCCAGTCCGCCATGTTCGAGTACGCGGGAGAGACGGGTTACCACGATCTCAGGTACATCCGGCTCAACAACACCCCCAACCACGTCGCGCTGCACCAGAAGCTGGCCGCGCTGGAAAACGCCGAGGCGGCGCTGGTGGCCGCGAGCGGCATGGCGGCAATCTCGACCGCGCTGCTCACCGTGCTGTCCGCGGGGGATCACCTGCTGGTGCAGGACTGCCTCTACGGGGGCACCCACGACTTCGTGACCAAGGACTTGGGCTCCTTCGGCATTTCGTTCGACTTCGTGGACGCCAACGATCCCGGGTCCTGGAAGAAGAAGCTCAAGCCCAGCACCAAGGCGATCTACGTCGAGACCATGAGCAACCCGCTGCTCCAGATTCCGGACCTGGAGGCGGTTCCGGCCTTCGCGCGGGAGCACCGGCTGGTCTCGCTCATTGACAACACCTTTGCCAGCCCCATGAACTACCGGCCGCCGGAGCACGGCTTCGATCTCTCGCTCCACAGCGCCACCAAGTACTTGAACGGTCATTCCGACATCGTGGGCGGGGCCATCATCGGCCGGAAGGGGTTGGTGGAGCGGATCAAGCACCGGCTGGACCATCTGGGTGGGTCCATGGACCCGCACCAGTGTTACCTGTTGCATCGCGGGATGAAGACGTTGGCGCTGCGGGTACGCTGCCACAACCAGAGCGCGCTCAAGGTGGCAACGTTCCTGGCTCAACATCCAAGAGTGTCCCGGGTCAACTACCCCGGGTTGCCGACCCACCCCCAACACCAGCGTGCCTGCTCGCTGTTCGACGGGTTCAGCGGGATGCTGAGCTTCGAGATGAAGGGTGGGCTGGATGCCGCCGAGCGGTTCATCAAGGCGACGACGCTGCCCATCGTGGCGCCCAGTTTGGGCGGCGTGGAGACGCTGGTGACGCGGCCGGCCACCACGTCGCACGCCGGCATGGCGCCGGAAGATCGGCGCCGGCTCGGGATTACGGACGGCCTCATTCGCGTCTCCGTCGGTATCGAGGCGACCGACGATATCATCGAGGACTTTGACCGCGCCCTGGCGGCCTGAGTATCGTTCGAGCCTCGCGCCGAAACCCCTGGAGGTTCCCATGCGTCGCGTATTGCCGGGTGGACTCATGCTCGCCACGCTCTGTTCGCTTCCGGTCGCTCCCGCTCCGGCCCAAACCGTTGATGAAGTGGTCGCGAAGTACTACGAAGCGGCTGGTGGGCTCGACAAATTCAAGGCGGTCAACGGGATGCGGGTCATGGGGCGGGTGACTCTGGGGCAGGGAATGGAGGCGCCGTTCACCCGCATCACCAAGCGTCCCAAGATGGTGCGGGTGGATTTCACGCTTCAGGGCATGACCGCGACCCAGGCGTATGACGGCCAGACCGCGTGGATGTTCATCCCGTTTATGGGTCAAACGGCGGCGGAGGTCATGCCGGCGGATCTGGCCAAGAGCATGGAGGAGGAAGCCGACTTCGATGGCCCGCTGGTGGACTACCAGCCTCGCGGGATCCAGGTCGAGCTCGTGGGCCAGGAGCAAGTCGAGGGCACCAACACCTTCAAGCTCAAGGTCACGATGAAGAGCGGCGATGTGACGTTCTACTATCTGGACGCCGAGTACTACCTGCCGCTTCGGACCGAGGCGAAGCGCACCATCCAGGGGAGGGAACTGTCCCTGGTCACGACGTTGGGAGACTACAAGCCCGAAGGTGGGCTGCTCCTGCCGCACTCGATTCAGGTGAGCGGTCAGGGCCCCGGCGGTCAGTCATTCGTGATCGAGAAGGTCGAGATCAACCCGGCGCTCAAGGACGAGGACTTCAAGATGCCGCCCAAACCCGGCGGCGACTGGTAGGGCGACTATGGCTCTCAGGCTTCGGAGCGCGGCGCGTCTGGTGTCCGCGCTCTTTTTCTTGGTACCGGGCCCAGGCAAGGCCCAGGTGGCGCTGGACTCGGACGTGCTCGCCGGGTTCGCGCCGCGGTCCATCGGCCCGGCGGTGATGAGCGGGCGAATCGCGGCGATTGCGGGCGTGGCGACCGATCCCGTGACCCTCTATGTGGGGAGCGCCGGCGGCGGGGTGTGGAAGTCGGACGACGGCGGCACCACGTTCAAGCCGGTCTTCGATCAGCACCCACAGTCCATTGGGGCGATCGCCGTGGACCCGTCGAATCCGAAGACCGTGTGGGTCGGCACCGGCGAGACCTGGGTGCGGAACAGCGTGTCGGTGGGCGCCGGGCTCTACAAGTCCACCGACGGCGGGGACCACTGGGCGCTGGTGGGGCTCAAGGACTCCGAGCGGATCGCCAAGGTCATCGTCCACCCAACCCAGAGCGACGTGGTCTTGGTCTGCGCCACGGGGCACCTGTGGGACGCGAACGACGAGCGCGGCGTGTACCAGACGACGGATGGGGGCAAGACCTGGAACCGCCTCCTCTTCGTCAACCAGGACACCGGTTGCGCCGATCTCGCGCTCGATCCCCAGAATCCGCAGGTGCTCTACGCGGCGATGTGGCAGTTCCGTCGCCGGGCCGACTTCTTCACCTCGGGGGGCCCAAGCAGCGGGCTCTTCAAGTCCACCGACGGCGGCAAGACCTGGGTCCAGCTCACCACCGGGCTCCCCGCCGGGGAGAAGGGCCGCATCGCGGTCGCGGTGGCTCCCTCCAAGCCCAACGTCCTGTATGCGGTGGTCGAGTCCAAGCAGACCGCGCTGTATCGGTCGGACGATGCCGGCGGCACCTGGCGGGAGATGAATGCCTCCAACACGGTGCAGGCGCGGCCGTTCTACTTCGCGCTGGTGGTAGTCGATCCCACGGACGATCAACGGGTCTACAAGCCGGGCTTTTCGCTGGGGGGCTCGACGGACGGCGGTCGCTCGTTCTCCGGCTTCCTCACCTCGGCGCAAAGCGTGCACTCCGACCTCCACGCCCTGTGGATCAACCCCAAGAACCCCTACCACCTGGTCCTCGGCACCGACGGGGGCGTGTACGTCTCCATGGACCGCGGCGCGCACTGGCGGCACGTGAAAGGCCTGCCGGTCTCGCAGTTCTATGAGGTGAGCTACGACCTGGAGTGGCCTTACCACGTGTACGGCGGGCTCCAGGACAACGGGACCTGGATGGCGCCGTCGCGTGGGACAGGCGGCGTGCAGCTCCAGGATTGGAGAAGCATCGGGTTCGGCGATGGCTTCCACGCCTTCCCCGATCCCACCGACCGCGACCTGGTGTACGTGGAGTACCAGGGCGGCAACCTGCTCCGCTTCCGCAAGTCCACCGGCGAGATCAAGGACATCAAGCCGTACGCCAGAGCCGGCGAGCCGGAGCTGCGGTTCAACTGGAACACGCCCATCCACCTTTCGCCTTCACGGCCGGGCACCGTGTACCTGGGCGGGCAGTACCTGTTCCGCTCCACCAATCGCGGCGAGTCGTGGGACCGGATCTCGCCCGACCTCACGACCAACGATCCGGCGCGCCAGCGCCAGCGGGAGTCCGGCGGCCTCACCATCGACAACACCACCGCCGAAAACCACACCACGATCTACACCATCAGCGAATCGCCGCGGAGTCCCGACGTCATCTGGGTCGGCACCGATGACGGGAACGTGCAGCTCACCCGAGACGGCGGGAAGACGTGGAGCAACGTTGCCTCCAACGTTCCGGGGATCCCTAAAGGCACCTGGGTTTCGCACCTGGAGGCGGGCCGGCACGCGGATGGCGTCGCCTACGCGACGTTCGACGGTCACTACACCGGCGACGTGAAGACGCACGTCTACCGCACTGCGGACCACGGCGCCACCTGGCGGGCGCTGGCCACGGCGGAGGTGTCAGGGTACGCGCACGTGATCCGGGAGGATCTGGTCAATCCGGACCTGCTGTTCCTGGGCACCGAGGTGGGCCTGTTCATCTCGGTGGATGGCGGAGCGCACTGGGCCAGGATCGGCGCCAAGTTCCCGCCGGTCGCCGTGCGTGATCTCCAGATCCATCCCCGCGACCACGATCTGATCATCGCGACCCACGGCCGAGGGATCTGGATCCTGGACGACATCACGCCGCTCCGGCACGTGACCCAGGCCGTGCTCGACAGCGACGTCGCGATCCTGCCGACCCAACCCTCGACCATGGTGATTCCGGCGACCATCCAGTCGTTCCCGGGCGATGACGAGTACGTGGGCCAGAATCCCGAGGAGGCGGCGAGTATCGTGTATTACCTGAAGCGGCGCCCGCTGTTCGGGGACCTCAGGGTCGAGATCTACGACAGCACCGGCGCGCTCCGCGCCACCTATCCCGGGGAGCGGGCGCGGGGCCTGAACCGGGTCAAGTGGCCCATGCGGCTCAAGCCGCCCAAGGTGCCGCCGGCCACCTCGCTGGTGTCGCAACCGGGCGCGTTCTTCGGCCCGCGGGTGGCAGAGGGCACCTACCGAGTCCGGCTCGTGGTGGGAAGCCGGAGCTACGAGAGCGCCATCACCCTGACTCCCGATCCCCGGTCACTGGACTCGGCGGCGGATCGCGCGCTGCAGGACCGCACCGCCCTTCGCCTGTACGACATGGTCCGGCGCCTGGCTTATCTGGTGGATGCGGCGATCGAGCTTCGAGATCAGGCGAGAGCACGGGCGGCCGGCCTCCCGGCGGGCGATCGGCTGGCGCGGCGCCTGGTCGCCTACGCGGATACGCTGGAGGCGTTCCGCGTGAGCCTGGTCTCCACCAGCGCCGCCGGTCGCATGGGAGGTGAGGAGCGACTGCGCGAGAAGGTCGTGAGCCTGTACGGTGCCGTGAACGGCTACGAGGGCCGGCCCACGGACTCGCAGCTGGAACAGGTGGAGATCCTGGCGGCGCGGCTCGATGCCACCGGCACCCGGTTCACGGGGCTCACCGGCTCGCAGCTGGCCGCGCTCAACCGCGATCTCACCGGCCGTACCCTGGCGGCGCTCGCGGTCCTGTCGCGCGAAGAGTGGGAGCGGCGCTAGTGTCGTGAGTCAGGAGTTCGTTGCCGATGAGCCAGCGCTGGTGGGTTCCACAGGGGACGTTGGTGCGGCGTGGTCACGGCGCGCTGGGCGCGTCGGTTATCTGAGGCGATGAGAGCGCCGGTGGATCCCTCCGGTCGCTGTAGTGCTACCGCCAGCGGGGCGGCGGAGCGCAGGGCCGGGGCACTAACGCGCCCTTCGGGACCCACCGGCGCTCTCATCGCCATGCCGCACCGCGCCCGAGCGTCGAGTCCACGCCGCACCACAGCCCCCGGCGGAACCTACCAGCGCATCGCAATCGGACAACGAACTCCTGAGTCACGACACTAGCTCCGTCCTGGTCTGCTGCTATGGCACCTGCCAAGCCCGATTCGCACGTGGTGGTCGTCGGCGGGGGTGTCATCGGCATCTCCTGCGCCTACTTCCTCGCGCGCCGCGGTGCGCGAGTGACGGTCCTGGAGCGGGCGGAGCTGGGTGCCGGCGCCTCCTCGGGAAACGCGGGTACCATTGCGCCCGGTCATGGACCGGTCAATCGGCCGGGCCGGGTGGGTCAGGCGATCAGGTCGCTGGGCGACCCGCTCAGTCCCCTCTATCTCGCCCCGCGATGGGATCCCGCGCTGGCCCGCTGGCTCATGACCTTCGCCCGCTACTGCACGGCCGCGCATCGCGAGCGCGCCCTCGCGGCCCTGGCTCCCCTGGGGCACGCGACGCCGTCCCTGTTCCACCAGTTGGTTCAGCACGAGCGCTTGGAATGCGGGTATCGGGCCCAGGGATACTACGAGGTCTATCTCTCGGATACCCGACTGCAGGCGGCGCAGAGCGAGGCGCAGGGGCAGATCCGCTACGGGTTCGGAGCCCGGGTCCTGGATGGCGCTGCCATGCGCGAGCGCGAGCCAGCGCTCCAACCAGCGATCGTGGGCGGCATCTTCTTCCCCGACGGGGCCAGCATCAACCCCGAGCGGTTCCTCCTGGAGCTGGCCGATCGAGCCCGGAGGCACGGGGCGATCATTCGTACCGGGACCGAGGTGCTTGAGGTCCTGACGGAGCGGGCCAGGGTGACCGGGGTGCGCACTGCCGATGGCGCCACGGTCGGGGCGGACGCGGTGATCCTGTGCACCGGGGCCTACAGCCTGGCCCTGGTGAGACGGCTGGGGCTTCGCCTGCCGCTTCAGGCCGCCAAGGGCTACCACTGCGATCGCGATCCGCAACCGGGCCGGACTCCGGCGCTCACCGTCACCTGTATGCTGGGTGAGACCTCCGTGTTCTGCACGCCCATGGATGGGTTCGTCCGGTTTGCGGGCACGCTGGAGTTCTCGGGCGTCAACCACGACATCCGCCGTGGCCGCCTGGAACAGCTGACCAGGGCGGCGGCGGGCTACCTCGATGGGGTGGGAGAGGCCGAGGCCCGTTCAGAGTGGTGTGGTCTGAGGCCGTGTCTGCCAGATGGTCTGCCGGTCATCGGTCCGGCGCCGCGGTACCAGGGGCTCTATCTCGCGACGGGACACGCCATGCTGGGACTCACGCTCGGTCCCGTGACGGGGAAGCTCATCGCCGAGTGTGTGCTCGACGGCGTGCCGAGCCTGGACCTTGGGCCCTTCCGCGTCGAGCGGTTCTGAGCGCCTGACCGTGCCCTTGCGATTGGTGAGCACCGCCGGGAAAGCCCCTGCCAGCGATCTCCCGACGGCGCTGTTTCGTGGCCTGGCGCCCGACGGCGGGCTCTACCTGCCGGAGCCGCTCGAGCCGATGCCGGCCGCGACGCTGGCCGCGCTGCGCGGCGCGCCGTTCGGGCGCGTGGCGCTCGCGGTCGCCCGCCACCTCCTGCGCGACGACCTGCCGGACGCGAACCTCGAGCGCGTCGTCGCTCAGGCCCTCGACTTCCCTATTCCACTCGTGCACCTGGCCGATCGGGTCTACGTGCTTGAGCTGTTCCACGGGCCCACCTGCGCGTTCAAGGACGTGGGCGCCCGGTTCATGGCGCGTCTCATGGCGCGGTACCACGCCCTGGACGATCCCCCGCTCACCATTCTGGTCGCCACCTCCGGCGACACCGGCAGCGCCGTGGCGCAGGCGTTCTTCGACGTGCCTGGCACGCGGGTCGTGGTGCTGTACCCGGAGGGGAAGGTGAGCCCGCTCCAGGAGCGCCAGTTCACCACGCTGGGCGGGAACATCACGGCGCTCGCCGTCGCCGGGACCTTCGACGACTGCCAGCGTCTGGTGAAGGAAGCCTTCGCCGATCCCGATCTCCGCCATCTGAGGCTCACGTCGGCCAACTCGATCAACATCGGACGGCTGCTGCCGCAGATCTTCTACTACTTCCACGCCTGGGCCCAGCTCCCGGAAGCACCCGCCGAGCTGATCATCTCCGTCCCGTCGGGGAACTTCGGGAACCTCACGGCGGGATTGATGGCGAAGCGAATGGGGCTCCCCGTTGCCAGGTTCGTCGCCGCGACCAACGTCAACGATGTGGTACCGCAGTACCTCGCGACCGGCCAGTTTGCGCCTCGGCCCTCCGTAGCCACCCTCTCCAACGCCATGGACGTCGGCAACCCCAGCAACTTCGCGCGCATGCTGTCCCTGTACCGGGGAGATGTTGATCGTATGCGGGAGGACGTGGCGGGGCACGCCTACACGGACCATCAAACGCGCGCCGCGATCGCCCGGGCCTATGCCGATTGGGACCGTGTGCTGGATCCACACTCGGCGGTAGCCTGGCTGGGGCTCGCGCGGGGCATGGCGGACCGGGCCCACGCCGCTGGCGTGTTTCTCGCCACCGCGCATCCGGCGAAGTTCGCCGAGGTGGTGGAGCCGGGGATCGGGAGGAAGGTCGAGCTGCCGGCCCGGCTGGCGGAGTGCCTCGCGCGGGAGCGCCGGGTGGTGAGGGTGGGGAACACGCTGGGCGATATCAAGACGCTCCTGCGCCGGTCCTGAGCCTGGGGCCTCTTTCGCAGCCGTCCCCCACCGTTCAAATTCCACCTCGCAAGCGGAATCCCTCCAGGAGGTGTCTCATGCGTTCCGCCATTCGATTGGGGGTCCTCGCCGCAGGTGTGTTCGTCCCGGTCCAGGCCGCCTCGGCCCAGGTGACCCACGAGCACGGTGGCCAGCCCCCAGAACGGCTCGGTAATGTGCATTTCCCCACGTCCTGCAACGCCCAGGCGCAGCCGCGCTTCGAGCGTGCCTTGGCCCTGCTGCATTCATTCTGGTGGGAGGAGTCCGGCGTCGCGTTTCGCCAGGTGGCCGAAGCGGACCCCAGCTGCCTGATGGCGGTCTGGGGGCAGGCGATGACGCTGCGCGGAAACCCGTTCGCGGGCGAGCCGCCCAAGCAGGCCCAGCAAGCCGGCTGGGAGCTGTTGGCCGCGTCCGCGGGCATGACCGGCGGGACGCCCCGTGAACGCGATTACCTCGGCGCGGTCCGCGCGTACTTCACCGACTACTCCACCGTGCCGCACGGGACGCGCGCGCTCGCGTACGCGCAAGCGATGAAGGCCGTCGCCGCGCGGTATCCGGAGGACACCGAAGCGACCATCTTCTATGCGCTGGCGGTCGCCTCCAATGCCTCGACCACGGACACCTCGTTCTCCCGTCAGCGGGAAGTCGGGAAGACGCTGGAACCCCTGTTCGAGAAGCAGCCGGATCATCCGGGCCTGGCCCACTACATCATCCACAGCTACGACTCGCCCCGTCTCGCCAGCCTCGGCGTCAGCGCCGCCCGGCGCTACGCCGAGATTGCCCCGGCCGCGTATCACGCCCATCACATGCCGTCGCACATCTTCGTGCGGCTGGGCATGTGGGACGAGACCGTGGCCTCGAACATCAACTCGGCGGAAGCCTCCAAGGCCATGGAGCGGCAGCAGGGGTGGAAGGCGATGCACAACCACCGCCTGCACGCGATGGACTACATGGTGTACGGGTACCTCCAGCGCGGCCGGGACGCCCAGGCGCGCGAGGTGAACGCCGAAGCCACCGCGGTGACGGAGGTGAGCCCGCCGGACCAGCTGGTCTCGGACTACGCGCTCGCCTCGATCCCGGCCCGGTACGCCCTGGAGCGGAACGCCTGGCGCGAGGCCGCCGCCCTCCCGGTTCGTCCCTCGAAGAACTTCAAGGCGTCAGAGGCCATCACCCACTTCGCGAGGGGTCTGGGCGCCGCCCGGAGCCGTGACCTGACGGCCGCGCAGGCCGAAGTCACCGCGTTGGCCCAGCTCGAGGAAGTGCTCAAACAGCCGCAACCCTATTGGGCCACACTGGTGCGGGCGCAACGGCTGGAGGTGGCCGCGTGGGTCGCGTACGCGAGCGGCGACCTTGAGGGCGCCATCCGGCAGGCAACGGAAGCGGCCAACGTCGAGGACGGCACCGACAAGCATCCCGTGACGCCGGGACACGTGCTGCCGGCGCGCGAAGTGCTGGCGGACCTGCTGTTCGAGGCCGGCCGTTACGGGGAGGCTCGGTCCGCGTACGAGGCCGTGCTCAAGAAGGAGCCGGGGCGCTCGCGCAGCACCTTCGGGGCGGCGCGTGCGGCCGAGCTGGCCGGCGACCAGGCGGCCGCCCGGACCGGCTACCAGCGCTACCTGGAGCTCATGCAAGGCGGGGATGGCCAGCGGCCGGAGGTGGCGGTAGCGAAGAAGGCCGTGGCAGCCAGGTAGGTCCGACGGACGGGGCGGAGAAGCGTAAGGGGTGAGGGGTCCCCTCACCCCCTACCCCTCACGCAGTCGCTTCCCCGCAGTTACAGCGCCATCCAGTAGTTCACCTTGACCAGGAAGATGTTCTGGGGCTTCGCCCCGAACAACGCGTCCACGTCGCGGCCCAAGCGCAAGTCGCCGACAGGCTCGGTGTCGTTCCGGTCCTGGGTCCAGACCAGGTAGAGCGTGGAGCCGGGGATGAACTCCCAACGCAGCACGGCGTTGCCGCGCAGCGATCGGAAGTTGAACGTCGGATCGGTGAAGGTGAACGCCGCGGCGGGTCCCGCGGCATCCGGGTCCACCGTGTAGCTGCGTCCATCCGCGCCGTCTGCCGCGGTGATGGTGCCCCAGTCCTCCCCGTACACCACCTTGTCCCCGGTCCGCGGCGCCGCGAACTCCTTGAACCGCGAGTAGCGGCCGGTGGTGATGAACGGCTGGGCATACACGTCGAGCGTGAGATCGGGGGTAAACGTGACGTTGAGCCGCGTGTTCATCGACAGCGACCGCTGGTCCAGATCGGCGAACACATAGCGACGCCCGTAGAAGCTGGTGGCCGTCGCGTCGTCCACGACCGTCACGTACTGGTTGCTGGTCTCGCCGCGGTTGTAGCCGGGCGAGAGGTTCAGCGTCACGTTGGACGCCGGGCGCCAGGTGACTCCGAGGCTGGCGAAGAGGTTGCATTTCAAGTCGCTCTTGCAGCCCCGCTCGACGTCCGCGCTGACGACCGCACGCTGGCGCGAGTCGGTGGAGAGCGAGACGTAGAAATCGTTCATATTGGGCATGCGGACCACCGGTCCACCCCGCGTGAGCCGCTCGTCAAACACGGAAAAGCGGTGGATCCAAAAGAAGAAGGCGTTCCAGTAGTTGGGCAGCGTGATCCAGGACGCCACCTCGGTCTGCCGGTCGTTTAGATCGCCGTCGAAGTTGTATTGTTGCTGGCCGCCCACGGTGAAGCCCATGTCGCGGTACCAGCTGGTGGGCTTGGTCCAGTTGCGCTGGAGGTTGGCGTTCATCCACCAGTAGTCGGCCCGAGTGAGGAACCCCAGGTCGTTGGTCTCGAAGCCGGGACTGCGGAAGTTGGTCGCGGTCTCCCAGCGCCAGGTGCCGGCCTGCTTCGCCAGGCGGACATAGCCGCCGTATCCCCGCATCACCGTGAGCGAGGAGTCGTACCGGTTGGTGAACAGGCCGTTGGTCCCCTGTGCCTTGTCCGGCCGCTGGAAGTACCGGGCGCTGGATCGTTGCGCTCTCTGGATAGCCGCCGGATCGCCGGCGATCTGGGAGACCGCGAGCTGGGTCAGCACGAAGTAGGTGCGCTTGCCCCACCACAGGTCCTGCGCTACGCCGAACGACTCCGCGTGGCGGTTGAGCCGCACCGCCAGCGCCGTGTCTCGTAAGTCGCGCACCACCGAGGTGCCAAACGCCGCCACCTGCCAGCTGCCGCCCTTCAAGTCCTTCGCCACCCGGCCCACGTAGTAGTTGGTGAGCGGCTCCACCTCGCGCCCAAACCGCGACCCGTCGGCGGCCTGCACCGTCGCCCGCTCTCGGCCGGTCACGGCGTCCAGCATGCCGATGGACCAGCCGGTCGGGGTGCGCCCCGTTACTTTGGCCGCGCCCAGGATCGTGGTGTTGTCCGGGACGTCGGCGTACTGGCCCGCGCCGTAGGCCAGCCCGGCGCCTTGCGGTGACCGCCCGATCCGCCGCGAGTGGAAGAGTGACAGGCTGGAAGTGTTGGAGCAGAAGAAGCACCAGGTGCTCCCGAAGCGAAACAGCCCGCGGCCCTCGATGAAAAACGGCCGCTTCTCGTCGAAGAAGGTCTCGAACGCGGACAGGTTGACCACTGCAGGGTCTACTTCCACCTGGCCGAAGTCGGGATTCACGGTGGCGGAGAGCGTGAGATTGGACGTCAGCAGGTACTTGAGGTCCGCCCCGACGCGGTAGTCCAGGGTGTGTGCCTGGGTGAAGGGATTCGGTGTGGCAGGCTCCGGGATGTTGGTCGAGCGGCCCACCACGTAGGGCAGCAGCTCGGCCCGGCTGGGGGCCCGCCGGATCGAGAGGCCGTTCAGATGGCCGTAGTAGCTCGGGCCTCCGTGTTCGTTGAGGCCCACAAAGGCCCACAGGGATTGCTCGTTGAGCCGGTTCTGCTGGCGCCGGATCTGGAGGCCCCAGGTCTGGAGCGTGTCCGCACCGTAGCGGAGCTGCGACAACGGAATCCGGAGCTCCGCCGTCCAGCCCAGCGAGTCAATCGCCGCCTTGGCTTCCCACACCGGGTCCCAGGAGAAATCGGTGCCCGCACCCCCGGGCCCGTACGCGTCGCCGCGCACGCCCGCGGGATTGATCCGGAACACCGTCTGGCCCAGGTGGTCGTGGAACGTGTCCAACGTGATGGTGAGCTCGTCGGCCTCGGCCGAACCGTCGCGCCGGACCAGTCGAGAGACCACGCCCTTGGCGCCGTGATCGTCGTACATCCTGGCGCCCACATAGAGGGCATCACGATCGAACCCGAAGCGAACCTCGGTTCGCTGGGTGGCAGGCTCGCCTTCCTTGGGTTGCTGCTGGATGAACTCGGTGGCGGCTTCAGCGGAGCCCCACGCTGGCTCGTCCAGCCGCCCATCGAGCGTGATCGCACCGGTGAGCGCAGCCGCCTGGACGCTCCGCGGGGGCCTCATGTGAGCGGAGCCGTCCTGGGCCAGGACCGGCGCGGCCGTTGCAAACGTGAACAAGCTCAACCAGGAGAAACCGGACGCCATCGCCTTCGCCCTGTGCGGGTCGAAGGGTTAGATGGCCTCGATGCTAAGAAGGTTGCACCTGGTGGGCCTTACTTCCTCCGCAGCACGTAGTATCCCGCCACCTCATCCACATGCAGCTCGGTCACGTCCGCGCCCGTCCGCACGAAGTGGTAGCGGGTCGGACCGTTCGAGAAGGTGAGGGCTTCCACGTAAGCCAGTCGCCGCGGCTCTCCCTGGGCGGCCTTCACCGCCAGGCTGCCGGAATCCGGAGTCACCGTCAATTCCAGATCCCGGCCCCGCGCCCGGCCCGTATAGGTCCCGGTGAGCGGCCGGAGGTCGCCCGCGAAGGTCGCCGAGCGGAGCTCCGCCGGCTTGCCCAGGACCAGGTCCGCGATGGCGTCGGCAATGCTATTAGGCGAGGTGGGACCGGCGGTATTGATGAGCACCGCGATCGTGAGGTCCTGGTCGGGGTAGTACCGCAATTCGGACACGAAGCCGTAAATCCCACCGCCATGGGAGATCATCCGGCGCCCGGCGGTAGCGGTAATCGCCAGGCCGTTGGCGTAGCGGAGCCGCGCGCCGTTGTTGAGCGTGTCAGGCGTAATGAGCTGTCGGTAGGAACTGCGGGTGAGGATACTGCCGCCCTGGCCGGTCCCGTGGAGCGCCCGAGTCCAGATCACCAGGTCTCTCGCCGTTGAGCACAGCGAGCCGGCGGCGTAGGGCCAGACGTGCACCAGGTAGCTGGCCCGCCGTACGGCGCCGCCCTCCGCCGGTGACGCGACCTCGTATCCCTTGGCCCGCCGTTGGACGATGGCCTTATCACTGCAGTAGCGCGAATCCTTCATGCCGGCCGGCTTGAACAGCCGCTCCTCGACATACTGCTCGTAGGGTTGCCCGCTCGCCTTCTCGATGATCAAGCCCAGCAGGAAGTACGCCGAGTTGTTGTAGATCATCGCAGAGCCGGGAGCGAAATCGAATGGCTGCGGCGCGAACAGCGCCACCAGCGAGTCGCGCGGCAGCGCGCGCATGGCCATGGTGGACCAGAAAGCCGGGATCTCGGTGTACCCCTTGATGCCGGAGGTGTGATTGAGGAGCCGCCGGATGGCGATACGGTGGCCTTGCGTAGGATAGTTGGGCAGGAACCGGGTGATGTCGTCATCCAGCGAGAGCTTGCCCTGCTCCTGGAGCTGGTACACCGCCGCCGCGGTGAACTGCTTGGTGACGGACCCGATCTCGTAGATCGCCCCGCCCGGTGTGGGGACGTTGAGCTCGAGATCCGCGAAGCCGTAGCCCTTGAGGCGGATCGTGTCGGACCCCTGGACCACCGCCACCGAGATGCCGGCGGCCCGTCCCGCCGTGATCGGTGCCTGCGCTATCGAGTCGATCACCGCGACCAGTCGTGCCCGGTCGCGCTCCTGCGCGATGAGCGGCGTGGCGGCAAGGCTTACGAGCAGCGCAAGCGGGGTAGGTCGCATTCGGGCCTCTGGGCGTGAGTTCTGGGCGTGGAATCGGCTTTGGCCGGAGTTTCGCCGCAGAGAACGTGGAGATCGCAGCGACGACGGTGTGAGCAACGCGTTCTCTGCGGTGAATATGTCACCGCCATGCCGGTTTCCGGTACTCCCGGATGATGACGACTCCGGAGTCGCGTCAGTACCTCCACCACGGCGTCGTGGTCCCCTCGGGCTTCTTCCGCAAACCGTACTCGGCCATGTCCCGAACCCGGGCCAGCGCGCCCCCGGGGCCGCTGAAACAGTGGCCGTACCCGTCGCCGTAGACGAAGTACCCCGGGTAGTGCGGGTTCTCCGTGGTCTTCATCCAGGTCTCCAACTCCTGCACGGCCACGTTGAGATAGAAGTTGTCCATGTCGCCCTGGTAGATATGGAGCTTGTCCACCAGCTTAGGAGCCAGCGTGGCCCAGTTGCGCTGGAGGTGGTAGAGCAGGTCGAAGTGCTCTTTCCAGTACTGCACCACGTCGGGATAGATCTCGCCGGTGCGCTTGTTGAAGGCCGGTTTGAAGTAGCCGTCTTCTCCCAGCGGCCCCCACACGGCGGACCAGATGTCAATCTGCTCGCCCGAGCGGCCCCTGGTCCCTTTCACCAGCTCGTAGCGATTGCGCTGCTCGGAGGTGAGCCGGATCTCGCCGTTGGTCTCCCGGGTGTTGGGCGTGGGCACCCGGTACCAACCGCGCTGCTTGTAGAAGGCGTTCTGGTCCTGGTAGAAGTTGACGCCTTCGACGTTCGAGAAGGTCACGGGGTCGGGACAATAGGCCCAGGTGCCACCAAAGAAGTCCGGATAGAAGATCTGGAGGGCCAGCGCTTCCCAGCCGCCGGTGGAGCCGCCCGAGAGCCAGCGGGCCCAGGATTGCTTGATGACGCGGAAGCGGCGCTCGATCTCCGGAATCAGCTCCTGGATAATGGCGTCGCCGTACGGGCCCCCGTTCACCGAGTTCACCGCGTACGAATCGTCGAAGTACGGCGTGGGGTGCTGGAAGGTGACCGCGAGGACCCGGGGGAAGTCGTCCCTGATCCACTGATCGTAGGTGGCGTTCCCCGCCCGCGGCTGAAAGCCGAGCGGTGCCGCGAGAGAAAAGTGCCCCTGGATGTAGTTGACGGGATACTCCATCGTCTGGCGGTCGTAGTCCCTGGGCAGGAGAACCGTCGCGCCGATGTAAACGGGCCGGCCCCAGAACTTGGTGAGCGTAGGGCTCTGGAGTTTGAAGCGCTTCACCCATTGGTTGTCGGGTGGCACCTGGATCGGTGGAATCACCTGGTCTGCCGCCAGGCGGACGGCGTAGCCGGCCTGGGGGTCGAGCCGCACCCGCTGCACCCGGCTGTAGAGATTGCCGGGCGAGACCTCCAAGCGCTGGCCCTCCCACTGGTCGTCGTGCATCCACACCACGTGCCCATCGGCGCGGCGGAACTCGGAGTAGAGATTCACGAAGCCCTGCACGTAGTACTCGCCCGCGGGCAACTGAGCCAGCGATTCCACCGGGCTGCCCAGGTCGGTGCCGTCAATGACGGCTGCGCGTCCGGGTTGGAGGCGCTCGATGTCGCGGCCGAAGAACGGCACGCCGGTGCGGCCAATCTGCAACCGCGGTTCGCGGACGGAGTCCGGCGCGATCATGACGAAGACGCGCCCCGTGATGGGCTCGGCCCGGACCGACGTGGGCACGGTGATCTCGAAGCGCGTCTTGGTGGGTTGCTGGGCCGGCGCGGGAGCCGCCACCAGGGCGCAGCCCACGAGGCAGGGAAGGAGGCGCATTGGGTCTCCGTTGGGAAGTGGCCCAATGTTGGCGACTCGCCGCCGGTGTGTCGAGAACCACGGCCAACAGCCCGCCGGCTATTGCGTCGGGACCGCGCGCGACCTATTTATTGCGGCGTTCACGCCCGCACCCATCACTCAACCAAGGAGGTGATCCGTTGCCTAGTCACAGTCCCATGCGCGACCTGGTACGGGCAAGCGATCGCCTGATCGGTGGCTGATCCAGGACCGAACCGCGATCTGCGCCTCTGATCGACGCCGCTAAGGCGATCGTATCAGGCTCGCGCTGATCTGAAGCCCCATCACCGGCGTTCGGTACCGGTGATGGGGCTTCGTATCTCGTGGGTCAGCTTCCAGCCAGTTGCTCAATGACGGTGAGGAGCCCGGCGACGACGCGCGCCATTCGCTCGAAGTCGAGCCGATCGGCCGTGTCGCCCGGCTGGTGATAGTGGGGATTCCGGAACGGGGCGGTATCACTGATCATGATCGCCTGGTATCCATGGAGCCAGAACGACTGGTGGTCCGACCAGGAGATGCCGGGAATCCACGCCGGGGCGGCGGCCCCCTGTGAAGGGAAGCGGACGCTTCGCCGGAACGCGCCGATGGCGTCGCGCATCAAGCCGCGGGAGTCCAGGTTCCCCACGAACGCGATGAAGTCTCCGCGATCGGGATAGAAGAGACTGAAGGGGAACGGATAACGCTGGCTCCCGGCCGCGGTGGAGTAGAAGCCGATGCTCTCGAGGGAGATCATGGCGGGAATGCGATCGCCGCGAGCGGCGGCGCGCGCGGCGTAGGCCCAGCTCCCCATCTGGTCGGTGGCGAAGAACGGCGGCTCCTCGTTGGGAAAGAACACGAATCGGAGGGTGCGGGCCGGCCGGGCGCCGGCGAGCTGCCGCGCCAGCTCCAGCAACGCGGCCGCCCCGGTGGCGTTGTCGTCGGCGCCGGGCGTGCCTTCCGCCGTGTCGTAGTGCGCGCCCACCACGATGCTCTCCTCGGCCCGGCTGGAGCCGGGTACCGTCGCCTCGAGGTTATGGTACCATTGACCTTCCACCACGAACGCCTGGGTGTCGACCGCGAAGCCGGCCCGGGCCAGCTCGTTCGCGAGGTAATCCCTGGCGCCGACCAGGGCGGGGTAGGTCCCCGCGTGACGCTCCCCAATGGTGTCCGACAGCATCCGTACGTGGCGCTCCAGCGCGTCCCGTAACGCCTGTTCTTGGTCGGTCAATGGGGCCAGCGGCCCGTCGTAGGCGCGCCCGGGCGTCCGGATCACGAAGGCCCCCATGAGGACTAGGAGGTAGATGGGTATCGCGCCCAGCACCAACCAGCGTTCGCGTCCGGGCCAGGTCTCCGTCAGTCCGCGCAGCATGATCCACAGGGGGAACCCCACGTCCAGCGCGCCCACCAGCGCGATGGTGGGGACGGGCAGCCCGAATAGGCGCACACTGGGCACCAACAGGTGACCGGCCAGCGTGATCAGGACCAGCATTCCCCAGATGGTCGCCGCTCTCCAGACCGGGTGGGTCAGTGATCGAAGGGCGGCCCCGTGGATGGCGGCCGCGTTGGCGAGGTAGAGCGCCAGAAACACCACGGTCCAGAACAGCAGGCCGCGCAGCCGGAGCACCACCTCCCAGTAGCGGAAAAAAGACACCAGGGCGATGGCCCATCCGAGCGTGATGCCCAGGCGCAAGCCGGTGTCGGGACGCACGGACGGCGAAGGTACGTCCGCGAGAGGTGTTGAGCCAGCGAAAAGAGCAGGGGACGGACGAGCGGGCCGGCGGGCGGGGTGAGGGCCCTGCCACCGTCGGCGCGCCCGCCGCTTATCGGAGTCCGACCGCGACGCCAACCCTGAATTGCATCATGTCGGTGCGGCTCCGGATGGGCGTGTACGCCACCGTACCGTCCGGCAGATCCACCAGGCTCCCCTTGCGCAGGTACTGCGTAGGGCCGCTGAAGGCGCTCTGGACGGATAGATCCAGCATCGCGGGACGTCGGCTGGAAGACAGTTGGATCAACAGGCCACCGCCCACCGAGAGCGAGCCGGTCAGATCGTCGAAGTTGGTGGTGGTGGCGAACGCCTCTCCGCCCGAGATGCCCCGCAGCTCCGAAGTAGTCGCGAAGTAGGCGAGGCCGATGGTGCCGTACCCATATGGCCTGAGCCAGCCGCGGCCCACCGTGACCTGAGGTCCAACCCCTACGGTGGCGATGATGTTGGACGTGGTCCCTTCCAGGGCCACCCTGGGCAGGGTAGGGCTGGGGGCCACGGCAAATGCCTCCCGGCCGTAGAGCATGACCCCACCGTCCAAGCGGAGACCGACCGGAACCGACCGCACCGGGTGGTACGCGCCGAAGAGGTTGAGCCCGCCGCCCCATTGGACGTGGCGCTGGAACTCGCCCACGGGGCGCAGCACGGTACCGCCGGCGCCGAGGACGGCGCGGAAGCGGTCCGGGACCTCGCGGAGCCCCTGGGCGGCGGTGGTGGGTGCGCCGATGGTGATGGACGCCATGCCGAGGGATGCGAGCAATACCAAGGCGGGTCGCTGCATTGGGGCCTCCCGAGATAGGCTCTGCCCCTGCATGGTGCAATGAGTGTGCCGGGCGCGCGCAACCTGGGCTTCGCGCGGTATCTCATTGTTCGGGAAGCACTTCACTGGACCAAGGGGCGCGGCTCACGGGCCGCCGGACGTCCTCAAGGGGAGACAGCATAGGGCGTGCCGTTTTCGTGTCGTCCGCGCGTGACGCCTCGCGTCTCCCGTTGGACCGGCTACCTTCCCTTTGGCTACCCTCAAGGACCCCGGGCCATGTCTCCCTCCCTGCTCGCCTTCACTGCGGCCCTGCTGGCTCCGCAGTCTGCGGATCCCCTGGTGTCCGCCTCCTGGCTCGCCGAGCATCTCAACGACCCTCGAGTCGTGGTGGTGCAAGTTGACGGCCGTCGCGAGCCGTATGCGGAGGGCCACATTCCGGG
>Ga0209342_10001478_pt1 | contig 26357 bp, 24 predicted proteins | sample RifCSP16_2_FD_184023 | JGI IMG/M metagenome (GOLD analysis project Ga0209342, IMG submission 184023) | Soil microbial communities from Rifle, Colorado - Rifle CSP2_sed 16_2 (SPAdes) (version 2) | ecosystem: Environmental > Terrestrial > Deep subsurface > Rock core/Sediment | place: Rifle... | reverse complement strand
GGATAGTAGGGATAGGGGGGATAGGGGGGATAGGGGGACACGAGGTGTGATCAGAGACTTATCCCGACTATCCCGACTATCCCTACTATCCCTACTATCCCTCCTGGTTCTCAGAGGGAATTGCTGATGATCGACCGAATGGACCGCAGCCCCCGGCGCGCGGGCTCCCGGCGGTAAGAGTAGTACGTGTAGTAGCGGTCATGCCGAGAGCTCACGCCGTTCAGCACGGCGCCGGCGATGCGCGCATGGACCCGGCGGAGCTGCTCCAGGGCGCGCTGGGCGGCTGTTTCCTGGGTATCCCCGCTCCGGAGCACCAGGATCGCGGCATCGGCGCCGGAAGCCACTACACTGGCGTCGGTCACGGGGAGCGTGGGTGGGGTATCGATGATGATGTAGTGGTAATCGCGCCGGAGTGCGCTGATCAACGAGTGCATCGCGGCCGAGCCTAGCAGTTCGGAGGGATTCGGCGGAATGGAACCGCTGGGAAGCACGTCCAGGCCAGGGGCTGCGTCTGGCCGGACCGCCTCGCGCGCGGTGGCGCGGCCCACCAGCACATCCGTGAGTCCGGGCTCTTGCACCAGGGCGAAGGCGCGGTGAATGAGCGGTCGCCTGAGGTCGCCGTCAATGAGCAGCGTCCGCTGGCCGCCCTGGGCCAGGGCCACCGCCAGGTTTACCGCCGTGGTGGATTTTCCTTCGCCTGGCCCCGGGCTGGTGACCGACATGAACTGCAGCGGTTTCTCGGCGCCCACGAACGTCACGTTGGTCCGGAGGGCTCGGAACGCCTCCGCCGCCGGCTGATCCATCCCCTCGCGCGCGACGATGGTGATCGGCGGCTTGCCGTTGCCTGAGCGCCGCAGCGCGGGGTCGTGCGGGATGAGCCCCAGCACCGGGACGCCGATCACCCGCTCCACGTCGCCCGCGTTCTTGATGGTCTGATCCAGGTATTCCAGGAAGAAGGCCCCGCCCAGCCCCAGCAGCAGCCCCACCAGCATGCCCAACACGATCTTCTGCCGCAACGTGGTGCCCACGCGAAAGGCGGGGGACGCGGGATCCAGCAGGTTGATGTATGGTCCGATGGTGGCCTCGGTCAGCCGCGCCGACTCGTACTCCGTCAGCAAGTACCGATAGGTGCCGTTGAGGATGCTGGCCTCGAGCTGGAGCTGCGCGATGCGCGATTCCTTGCCGGGGAACGTGCGCAGCCGGGCGCGGGCGCTCGCGACGCGCTGATCCAGGGCCTCAGTACGGGACTCCAGGCTCTCGAGCGCGGCGCTCACGGCGCCCCGCAGGGCCTGGTACCCCTGGCGAATGCGCTCACTGAGCGCGTCCACTTGCGGATTGCGCTCGCGCAGCCCCAGGGCGCCGGCCGTCAAGGTGCGCCGCTGATCGTACAGCGTGAGCAGGTTTTGGATCTGGAAGCCGAGCGCGGTGTTCTGACCGATGTCCTGCACCGCCGCGAGGCGGTTCAAGGTTCCCACGCCGATTGAGTCCCCCGGCTGCCCCAGCGCCTCCCGCAGGGTGGCGATTTGCACCGTGATTTGCTGGCGCTGCTGCTCCAGCGCCTGGATGGATTGCACCACCGACTGCTCCTCGACGCTCAGGTCGGTGATCTGCTCGCCCTCCTTGAAGCGCTGCAGCTCGGCCAGCTTGATGCGGTAGGACGAATCCGCCTTGGCCAGCTGCTCGGCCACGTAGGTCCGCTTCCGCGCGGCGATCTCCTGAGCCCGGCGCACGCCGTCCAGCCGGAGCGCCACCGCCGCAGCATTCAGGATCTGAGGGACCAGGGTCGGGTCGGTGCCGGCGAAGCTGATATCCACGGCGTTGGTGCCTTCCCGCACGTTGTACGACAGCCCGCCGCTCACCCAGGCCGCTGCCTCTTCAGGCCGGACCAAGCGGAAACCTACGGTTCGAGCCTCGGGTGAGGGGACCAACCGGAGCGTGAACCCCGGCCCCACCACGGTCTCCCCCGGCTGTCCCTGTGCCACCACCGTCCCGAACCCGTCCCGCACCTCGAAGCCGCTGGTGGGTTGCACCGTCAGGCGGTACGCTCCGGGGGGCGTCGTCGAATCCACGGCCACGGCGGCGAACAGATCGCCCCTCCGGAGACCGGGATCGTCCAGCTCGAGATGCAGCGCCAGGCCGCGGACTACCTCGAGGGCCAGCTGTTGGGTCGTAAGGATCAACGCCTCGGACAGTACCGGGTCGGTCTGCAGCGCCAGCTCGTCTACCCGCATGCCCTCCAGCTGGGCGAAGACCTGCTTAGGCGAGGAGACCTGGACCGTGAGCCGCGACTGGTACCGGGGCACCTGGCGCCGGGCTGAATACCACGCCCCGCCGGCGACCAGCACCGTGAGGAGTGCTACCAGCCGCCAGTGGCGCGAGACGACGCCCACCAGGTCGCGCAGATGGACCTCGCGCTGGTGCACGATGCGTCGCAGGGCCTCAGTGCCCTCTGGGCGTCTGACAGCGTCCAACCGGTTCTCCCAGGTGGTCGCGGACGAGAGAAATGATAAGCTATGGGACCAGGTCCCTGAACGCAAGTTCATGTAAAACTTGCTGTTAGGAAACAACGCAACAGGGTCGCGATCTTGCGTTTAACGGCGGGACGGAAGGCCATCCAAGATGCGTGGGGGTGAGGGGTGAGGGGGCCCTTACCCCCTCACCAGGCCCCTCACCCCTCACGCATCTCCTTCCCGCCTCTCCCATCCGCCGTCTATCGTTCTATCTTGCGCCGTCCCCTTTCGGTGCTCTGCATGGCCAACACAGCGGTAATGGAACGGCTGACCTCGCTCGCCAAGCGCCGCGGCTTCGTGTTTCAGTCCTCCGAGATCTACGGCGGGCTGGGCTCGGTGTGGGACTACGGGCCGCTGGGCGTGGAGCTCAAGAAGAACCTGAAGGAGCGCTGGTGGCGCGCCTTGGTGCACGAGCGGGAGGACATCGAGGGGTTGGACGCGGCCATTCTGATGCACTCCAAGGTATGGGAGGCATCGGGCCACGTGGCGGGCTTCACCGACCCGCTGGTGGACTGCAAGACCTGCAAGAACCGGTTCCGGGCGGACGACGAGCGCTTGAAGGGCACGCCCGGCACGCCGGATGCACGCTGCCCGGTGTGCGGCAACCGGGGCACGCTCATGGCGCCGCGCCTGTTCAACCTCATGTTCAAGACGTTCATGGGGCCGCTCGAGGAAGAGGCGGCGGTCGTCTACCTCCGTCCCGAGACCGCCCAGGGCATCTACGTCAACTACCTCAACGTGCTCCAATCCTCGCGCCAGAAGGTGCCGTTCGGCATTGCGCAGATCGGCAAGGCGTTCCGGAACGAGATCACGCCGGGCAATTTCATTTTCCGTACCCGCGAGTTCGAGCAAGCGGAGATGCAGTTCTTCGTGCGCCCGGGCGAGGACCCGCGCTGGTTCGAGTACTGGCGCGAGCAGCGCCTGCAGTGGCATATCGGTCTTGGGATCACGCCGTCGAAGCTCCGGTTTCACCAGCACGGGGCGGAGGAACTGGCGCACTATGCCAAGGTGGCGTTCGACATCCAGTACGAGTTCCCCTTCGGCTGGCAGGAATTCGAGGGCATCCACAACCGCACCGACTTCGACCTCTCCCGCCATCAACAGGCGTCCGGCAAGAAGCTGGAGTACGTGGACACGGCCACCAATGAGCGCTTCATCCCCTTCATCATCGAGACCTCGATGGGGGTGGACCGGCTGATGCTGGTGGTGCTGGTGGACGCGTATCACGAGGAGACCGTGGGAGGCGAGCCGCGGGTGGTGCTGCGCCTGCATCCGGCGTTGGCCCCCATCAAGGCGGGCATCTTCCCGCTGGTGAACAAGGACGGGATGCCGGAGATGGCGCGGCGCCTATACGACGATCTGCACCGCCGCTTCACCGTGTTCTTCGACCACGGCGGCTCCATCGGCCGGCGCTACCGGCGGCAGGACGAGGCAGGTACCCCCTTCGGCATCACGGTGGATGGCCAGAGCCTGAGCGATCAGACCGTGACCGTGCGCGACCGGAACACGCTGGCGCAGGAACGCGTCGCGGCCGACCGCGTGGCAGAATACCTTCACGACCATCTGGAGTCGTGAACCTCGCCCGGCTGGTCGAGCTCGGCGAAGCGATACACCAGGAGCTGGGCCGCGAGTACTACCTCACCGGCGCCGGGCTCAAGACCGAACCTGCGTTCCAACCCATCTACGATCGCTTTGCGGTGCTTGTCTCGGACGAGGCGCTGGAGGCGGCGCGCGCCAGCGGCTCGGCGCCGTTGGTCGAATGGGTCGTGGGGATCCGCATCGGGCGCCTGGTTGCATCACTGGAGGAAGCCCAGCTGCGCTGGGAGCAGGCGGCCGTGGTTCGGGCCTGCGGCCGCGAGGTGCCCTACTTGCGGGTACCGATCGAGCTGGCCAACGAGCCCGATCGGGGCACCCGCCAGGCGTTGGACACCGCGCGGGCCCAGTTGGTGGCAGGCGAGGTCACCCGGCTCCGCCGCGAGCGCTTCGCGCTGGAGCACGACGCCGTGAAGCGGCTGGGGTACCGGGACTACGTCTCCGGCTCCGGCGCGCTGATGGGGATCGATCTGCTGGAGCTGGCGCGCGCCGGCGAGGCGTTTCTCGCCGCCAGCGAGGCACTGTATCGGGACGCACTGGGACGCCTGATCAGGCGTCGTCTGGGCGTGCCGTTGGGGCAGCTCGCCCGAGCCGACGTGGCGTGGGCGTTTCGAGCCAATGACTACGACGCGGCATTCCCCCTGACTACGCTGGTCGAGACCGCCGTTCGCCAGATGCGCGAGATGGGCATCGACGCGCACCAGGCCGGGCGGGTGCGGTTCGACACGGACGAGCGCGCGGGCAAACAGCCGCGCGCGTTCTGCGTCCCGATTCGCGTGCCTGAGGAAGTGTACCTGGTGCTCCGTCCCCGGGGCGGGCACGGCGACTACCGCACCTTGTGGCACGAGCTGGGGCACGCACTGCACTTCGCATCGGTGGACCGGGGCCGGTCGTTCGCCGACCGCTGGCTGGGGGACAACTCGGTCACGGAGGCCTATGCCATGCTATGGGATCATCTGACGCTGGAGGCGGGGTGGTTGGCGCGGTACACCGGGTTGCGGGCGGCAGAGGTGCGGGACCTGCGCTTCGAGCTGCTGGTGCATGAGCTCTACGGGGTGCGGCGCTACGCGGCCAAGCTGGCCTACGAAACCGTCCTGCACGGGACCGGGCTAACGAACGGCGGGCCGGAGTACGCCAGCAGGCTCACCGACGCGACCCTCTTTCGGTATGGGCCGGAGGACTATCTGCAGGACGTGGACCCGGGCTTCTACGCCGCACGCTACCTTCGCGCCTGGCAGCTCGAGGCGGCGCTGTCCGCCGAGCTGGGGCGAGGGTTCGACGAGGACTGGTTCCGGAACCCCAGAGCAGGGGTGTTCGTGCAACACCTGATGAGCCGTGGCCAGGCGGATCCCGCCGATCGGCTGGCCGCGGAGGTCACGGGAGTGCCGCTGTCATTCGGGCCGTTGCTCTCGCGGCTGGAGGCGGAGCTGCAATGACGGCGGTTCTCGGTTGTCAGTTATCGGTTGTCGGTTCACGGCGGTTCGCGACGCCGTCCTTTCCGATAACCGACAACTGACAACCGACAACCAGCCATGGACCTCCGAGATTTCCGCGCGCTGGTGGACCGGATGGTGGCAGCAGTGCCGCCGAAATACCTGGACGGCGTGTTCGCGATCGAGGTCAGTCCCAAGACGGTCCGGCATCCGGTGTATCCGTCGGTGTTCACCCTGGGTGAGTGCATCCCCGTGGAGGCGGCCGAGGATCCTCCGCCGTCGCGCGTGGTGCTCTATCACGGGTCCTTTCAGGAGCTGGCTCGGGAGCGGCGGGACTTCGAATGGCGCGCGGAGGCCTGGGAGACCCTGACCCACGAGCTGAGGCATCACCTGGAGTGGCGCGCCCGCTCGGGGGATCTGGAGGCGTACGACTGGGCGGCTGAGCAGAACTTCCGGCGTCAGGAGGGGCAGTCGTACGATCCCCTCTTCTACCTCTCCGGCGAGCGTGTGGCCGAGGGCATCTACTGCGTGGACGACGATCTCTTCTTCGACCGCGAGGTGAAGCGTTCCGCGCCCGAGCCGGTAGAGATCGCGTGGCACGGTCGGACCTTTCGCGCCGAGCCGCCGCCCGGTCCCCTGCCCCTCTACCTCGCGCTCGACGGGCTGGATCCCGCGCCCGTAGGCGAGGCGATTGTGGTCCTGCGCCGCAAGGCGGGGGTGCTGGACCTGTTCCGCCGGGTCCACCCGCCCACCGCCATACGCGCGCGTGTCCGACGCGGCTGATCGTTCGCTACTGATCCTGGCCCGCGATCTGTTCTTCCGGGCCAAGCTCGAGGCGGTGGCGCGTGCGGCGGGCGTCGAGCCGGTCTGGCGTGGGGCGGCGTCGCTGGCGGTGGTGGAGCTGAGCGGCGAGGCGAGCGTGCAACGGATCCGCGAGCTGGTCGCGGCGGGCGTCAGCGTGCTGGCGTTCGGGTCGCACGTCCAGGTCGAGTGGCTGCGGGCCGCGCGCGACGCCGGAGCTGAGGCCGTGCCGAACTCGCAGGTGGAGGAGGCGCTGCGGCGGCGGCTGGCGTCCTGAGTCGGCACGATTGCTGTTCCTGACGCGCGCCGGTGGGCTCCAAAGCGCGCGTTGGTGCGGGCGTGGTCACGGCGCGCCGGGCGCTCCGGTTGTTCACGGCATGGGAGCGCGGGTGGGTCCCCTTCGCGCGCTAGCAGTTCGCGCGCGCCGCAGACGACGGGAGTTTGCATGGCGCGCGCATCACTGACGCCCGCTCCGGGACCCACCCGCGCTCTCATTGCCATGCCCATCGCGCCCAAGCGTCGAGTCCACCCCGCACTACTAGCGCCCGGCGGACCCCACCAGCGAGTGTCAGAGGCACCGAACTTCTGACTCACCACCGTGGGCGTCTTTCGTCGTCGTCGCCACCGGTTATCTTCCGCCCAGATACCTACGAGGTTCTCCTCGAGCCATGATGTACGAGACCGAGACCGCGCTGCCGGGTTCTGAAGTGCTGCGGCGCGCCAAGGTGTTTTTCGCCGAGCGGGTGCCGCACCACGCCGCGTTTCTGGAGCAGGAAGGCCCGACGTTCGCGACCTTCCGCGGGCAGGGCGGGGAGGAGCTGGCGATCGCGGTGCTGGGTGCGGAGCGCGGCACCCGGGTGCGGGCTTCGTCGCTGTTCTTCGATCAGGCCATCGGGCGGTTCTTTTCGACGCTTCCCGCGCCCGGTCCTGATTCCCGGTCCCCGGCCCCCCTACGTGGAGAGACGGAGGCGGCGCCGCGTGAGCGCACCTAGCGTGACCGCTGGGCCGGCGCTCCGGGTCCGTGTCTGGGTGATGGACGTTTGGGATACTGTGGCGTTGAGCCTCACGCCGGAGTCGACCATCGCCGAACTCAAGGCGACGGCGCTGGCGCGGGCCACCGGGCGTCCGGAACGCGCCGGGGCGCACGTCGTGAAGTACCGCGGCGCGATGGTGTCGGACGAGCGCCAGACGCTGGCCGGGCTGGGGGTGCCCGATGGCGCCCCGTTCATCGTGCTGCCGGCCCGCCGGCAACCGGTGCGATGACATCGAACGAGGCGCCGGTGCGGGCGGGCGTGGTGGCGGCGGTGGGGTTCCTCGCCCTCGACGCCGTGTTGCTGGTTCTGGCCGGCGTGTGGATGGACCGACCGGCGCTGGTGGTGTGGGGGGGCGTGTTCGCCGCGCTCGCGGCCGTGCCGCTGATACTGTGGCGGCGGTACCTGAGGCACCTGGATGGTGTCCGGACGGCGCGCCGCGACATGGCGGAGGAGATCCGTCACCTGCGGACCACACTTCGTCAGCTTCCCCCCGAGGCGGCCCGGGGCGAGCCGCACCGCTGAGGCCGCGCCGGCGCCGCGCGCCCCGATGAACCTCCACGTGGTCTGGCACCCATCCTCGCTGGATCACGATCCCGGTCCGGGCCATCCCGAGCGCCCCGAGCGCCTGCGCGCCATCCTCGAGGAGCTCAAGACCCCGCCCCTGGCCCTGGACGTCGTCTGGCACGAAGCCGACCCGGCCCCGGAGGCCGCACTGGCGCGGGTACACCTGCCCGGCTACCTCGCGCGCCTCGAAGCGATGGCCGCGGCCGGCGGGGGCCGCCTCGACGCCGACACGGTGATGAGCCTCAAGAGCTTCGAGGCCGCGCGCTACGCGGCCGGCGCCGCGATGGCTGCGGCGCGACTGGCGCTGGCCGGCCAGCCGGCATTCGCACCGGTGCGGCCGCCAGGGCACCACGCGCTGGCCGGCGAGGCGATGGGATTCTGTTTCATCAACAACGTAGTGGTGGCCGCGCGCGCTGCGCTGGAGGAGTGGGGGTGCCGGCGCGTCCTGATCGTGGACTGGGACGTCCACCACGGCAACGGCACCCAGGCGCTGGTCGAGCAAGACCCCCGCATCCGCTATGTCTCGCTCCACCAGTGGCCGCTCTATCCAGGGACCGGCCGGGCGGACGAGCGCGGCGTCGGGAACCTGTTCAACGTGCCGCGGCCGCCGGGGCTGCCGCGCGCGCGCTACGTGGAGGACCTGGACCAGGCCGTCCGGACCGCGACCGACGGGTGGCCGCCTGATCTGGTGCTCATCTCCGCCGGCTTCGACGCCATGGCGGGCGACCCGCTCGCCGGCTTCACGTTGGAGCCGGAAGACTACGGCACCTGGATCGGCCGGTGGCGGCGCATCGGGGCGCCGATCGCGTCGGTGCTGGAAGGCGGATACGTGCCGCAGCGGATCCGGCAGGGCGTCGCGGCCCACCTGGTGGCTTTGGCGTGAAACGGGAGTCATGGTGACGACCATCGCCCGCCCGCCCCGCCGACGCCTCAGCCGCACCGCGCTCCTCACGGTGCTGCAACCGTGGCGTGAGATCGACCAGGCCATTCACCGCCGGCTGGTCCACCTCACCGATCCGCGGGAGGGTCAGGAGGTCCTCTGGATCGGCTGCGGCGCGGGACGCTCGCCCTTGTGGTGGGCCGAACGCCACGGGGCCCACATCCACGCCATAGACGCGGATCCGGACGCGATCGAGCAGGCGGAGCGCGCCGCGCGCGAGGCGGGCCTGGCGCACCGCGTCGTATTCCAGGTGGCCGATCCGAAGATCCTGCCCCACGAGAGCGCCATGTTCGATCTGATCGTCTTGAACGCGCTCTACCTGGACACGGCGGACCCGCAGGCCATCCTGCGCGAGGCGGCACGGGTCGCTCGCCCCATGAGCGGCGTGGTCGCCATCGTACCGACCTGGCTCGGGACCCCCACGGAGGGCGACACCCGGCAGATCGCCCGCCTCGGCCTCACTCCGCACCAGCTGGTGGAGTGGAAGCAGGTCTTCCGCGACGCGGGATTCGTGGAGCTGGCGGTGGATGATGCCGCGCTCGACGGCGGGTGGCTGGTCCACGGGCTCGCGCGGACACTGGGGCGCGCGTGGCGCGCGGCGCGCTGGGTCGGGCTTTCGGCGATCCTGAGCCGGCCGATGGCGGCGCTGCGGCGGTTGTCCCGGCGGCGGGTGCTGGGCCTCTGCCTGGTGAAGGGCACGCGTTGGCCGCACCGGTGACCCCGCTGGTTTGCTCGGTGGCGCTCCCGCTGCCGAGCCCTCAACCCTATCGCTATCGGATTCCCACGGCGCTGGCCGACCGGGTGCGTCGCGGCGCCCGGGTGCTGGTCCCGGTGCGGAGCGGTGAGATGCTGGGGATCGTGCTGGAATGTGGCGACGGGCCGGTCGAGGGACTGAAAGCCGTGTACGCGGCGCCCGATGTGGAGCTGTTGCTGCGCGAGCCGCTGCTGGCGTTGGCGCAATGGGTGGCGCGCTACTACGCCGCGCCCATCGGCCTGGCGCTCCGCGCCACGGTGCCCGCGGCGCTGTGGGGCCGTTCGCGATTGGTGGCGGAGCTGCGGGTTCCGGGGGCTGAAGTGGGCGGGGCCAGCCGGGAGGTGATCCAGGCGCTGGAGCGCGCGAGCGGGCGCGCCACCGCCGCGGCGCTGGCCAAGAAGCTCCGGCGGCCGGTGTGGGACACCCTGCAGCGCCTGGCCCGCGCCGGCGTGGTGGCGCTCGACGTGGAGCCGCCGGAGCTGGGGCCCGCGGCGGGCCGCGCGCGCACGGTGACGTTGACGCGCTCGCTTCCGTCGCTGCTCGAGCGGGAGCGGGTCTTCGGCCGGGCGGCGCGCCAGCGGGCGGCGTACGAGGCGATCGACGCGCTGGGGGGCGACGTCGAGCTGGCGCACTTGACCGGGCAGCTCGGGTTCGCCCCCACCGTGCTCCGGGCGCTGGTGGAGCGCGGCGTGGCTCGTTTTGGGGAGCGGGAGGCGCTGCGCGATCCCTTTCGCGACGTGACGGTGGAATCTCCCACGGACCTGACCGGGGCGCAGCGTGACGCGGTGAGAGCGCTACAGGGACTCGCCCCCGGCGAGACGGCGTTGCTGTTCGGCGTCACGGGCAGCGGGAAGACGGTGGTGTACCTGGAAGCGTTGCGCGACGACGTGGCGCACGGTCGCGGCGCCATCGTGCTGGTACCGGAAATCGCCCTCACGCCGCAGACGGTGGCGCGGGTGCGCGGGGTGTTCGGCGACATCGTCGCCGTGCTGCATAGCGGGCTGTCGGACGGCGAGCGGGCGGATGCCTGGCGGGCGCTGGCCTCGGGTCGCCGCCGGGTGGTGGTGGGCCCGCGGTCGGCGGTGTTCGCGCCGGTGGCGAACCTCGCGGCGATCGTGGTGGACGAGGAACACGACGCCAGCTACAAGCATGGCGAGGTGCCGCGGTACCACGCGCGGGATGTTGCGGTGCGGCGGGCCCAGCTCGAAGGGGCCCGGCTGGTGCTGGGCAGCGCCACGCCGTCGCTCGACGTGTGGGCCGTGCGGGACCGGGTGCGGCTGGTGCGCCTGCCGGAGCGGGTCTCGGCGCCCCGGTTGCCGACGGTGCAGCTGGTGGACCTCCGCACGGCGCCTCGCGTGGCCGAGAGCGGTCCGGTGCCGTGGTCCGAGGCCCTGGACGCGGCCGTCGCGGCGCGGCTGGCGCAGGGCGAGCAGGTCATGCTGCTCCTCAATCGCCGGGGATTCGCGCATTACCTCCAGTGTCCCTCGTGCGGGTTGGTGCCCGAGTGCCCCTCATGCAGCATCGCCCTGACGGTGCACCAGACGCCTCCAGCGCTGCGCTGTCACTATTGCGGTCACCGGGAGCCGGTGGCCGCACAGTGCGCGCGCTGCGGGCACGCGACCCAGCGGATGCGCGGCGTGGGCACCCAGACGCTGGAGCGCTGGTTGGCCGAGCGGTTTCCCCGGGCGCGGCTGGCGCGCATGGACGCGGATACCACGTCCACCAAGTGGTCGCACCGGCATCTGCTGGACGCGTTCGGGCGGCACGAGCTGGATCTCCTGTTCGGCACCCAGATGATCGCCAAGGGGCTGGACTTCCCAGACGTGACGCTGGTGGGCGTGGTGGATGCGGACACCGGGCTCCACGTGCCGGACTTCCGGGCAGCGGAGCGGACGTTTCAGCTGGTGGCCCAGGTGGCGGGGCGCGCGGGGAGGGGTCCCAGAGGCGGGGAGGTACTGGTCCAGACCCGGAGCCCGGACCACCCCGCGCTCCGGGCGGCGGCGGCGCACGACTACGAGGGCTTCGCGTCGCGGGAGCTGGAGAGCCGGCGGTCGCCGCCCTACCCGCCCCACGTGGCACTGGCCAACGTGGTAATCAGCGGCACGCGCGAGCAGGAGGTGGCGCGCGGCGCCGCCGACGTGGCGGCGTGGCTGCGCGGCCTGGTCGAGGTGCGGCAGGCGCCGGTGGAGGTCCTGGGGCCCGCGCCAGCCCCCCTGGCGCGCATCAAGCAGCGCTGGCGCTGGCACCTGGTGCTCCGATCGCCGGACCGGCTGTGGGTGGGGCGACTGGTCCGGTATGCGGCGCGGCGGGCCCCGCACGCGGGGCGGGGCGGCGACCCGGTCCGGGTGGTGTTCGATCGGGATCCGGTGTCGCTGCTGTGAGTGAAGACGTTGTCCGTTGTCCGTTTGCCGTTGTCCGTTTGCCGTTGTCCGTGAAGGACGGCCTGACGGCGGCGCACAGGGACAACGGAGAACGGATAACGGACAACGCCCGTCCCCCGGGTTGAATCACGCTTCCCCGCCGCGTATCTTGCCACGCTCTCAGCACCGGAGTTCCCGCAAGGGACTGACATGCTGCCCCTCTCTGAACGCCCGTCGGATTCCCCGTCACACGGCTCATCCTCCACCACGGCCCCGTGGCCAGCGGCGCTCGTCCTGACCCCGGTCGCGCCCCGGGGCTAGGCCTGGGATGGACTCGGGTAGCCGCCGCCGTCGCGGAGGCGATGCCGTCCGCGGAGATCGCGCGGATCTGGCTGTTCGCCCCGGTCCGGCACGAGGACCGCGAGTGGGGGACGGCGGTCGTCGCGCGGCGTGGCGATGGCGACCGGGTGCGGGTCTATACGGCGAGCTACACGCTGGTCCTCCGAGGCCGCGAGCGCGGGCAGGGCCAGATCACGTTGCAGGAGGTGGCAGAGAGCCCCGCGTCGGTCGTGGACCAGGTCATTCGCGGTGTGCAGGAACGTGCCGGGGAAGCCGAACCACCGGTGGAGATCGGCGCCGGCGTCTGGTTCGAGGAGGAGCATGACCAGCCCGCCGCCCAAGGTTGACGGAAACATCCTGTTCGAGATGTTTCGCCGCTACCTCCGGGACCATAACCTCCCGGTGACGCAGCAGCGCGAGGCGGTGGCGGGCGCCGTGTTTTTCGCGGACGCGCACGTCTCGGTCGGCGACATCGAGCGGGCCTTGCGCGAGGAAGGCGTCGCCGTGGGCAAGGCCACGGTGTATCGGACGTTGGGCCTGCTGGCGACGGCCGGCTTGGTGCGGGAGCACGACTTCGGCGAAGGGTTCAAGCGCTACGAGCCACTGGTGGCGCAGAGCCACCACGAGCACCTGATCTGTCTGAGCTGCGGCAAGGTGGTGGAGTTCTCCAGCGAGCGACTGGAGCGCATGAAGGCGCTGATCGCCGAGGAACACGGTTTCCAGCACCATCACCACCGTCTCGAGATTTACGGGTTCTGCCGGGAGTGCCAGATGCGGGACGCGGCGACGCTGCAAGCGGAGCACACCTTTCACGAGGATGCACCACGGTGATCGATCCCAGGGGGTTCATGCCGTCCAAGGCGTTCTTGACCAAGGGCGTGGGACGGCACAAGGAGAAACTCACCAGCTTCGAGCTGGCGCTGCGTGACGCGCACATCGCGCAGTACAACCTGGTGCGCGTCAGCTCGATCTTCCCGCCGCAGTGCACGCTGATTTCCTGGGAACAGGGCGTGAAGATGCTGCTGCCCGGTCAGGTGGTCTTCGCGGTGGTGGCGGAAGCGTCCACCAACGAGCCCTCGCGGCTCGGGGCCGCGGCCATCGGGCTGGCCATCCCGGCGGATCCCAACCACCACGGCTACATCTCGGAGCACCACGCCTTCGGCCAGCGGCAGCAGCCGGCCGGCGAGTACGCCGAGGATCTGGCGGCCAGCATGCTGGCCACCGTGCTGGGCGTTCCGTTCGATCCGGATCAAGCGTGGGACCAGCGTAAGGAGCAGTGGTTGCTGTCCGGGGAGATCGTCAAGACGATGAACATCAGCTGCACGGCGGAGGCCCAGGACGACGGCCGCTGGGTGACCGTGGTCAGCGCCGTCGTGTTCTGCGGGTGAGCCAGGCCGAGTCCATCGGTCTTGCGGTCGCGTTCCTGGCCGGCGTGCTGAGCTTCCTCTCTCCCTGCGTGCTCCCGCTGGTCCCCAGCTACGTCTCGTTCATCACCGGGCTCTCGCTGGACCAAGTGGGCGAGCGCCGGTGGACGGCGCTGACCCACGCCCTGCTGTTCATTCTGGGCTTCACCGTGATCTTCGTGGCGCTGGGTGCCACGGCGACGGGACTCGGCCGGCTGCTCAACTACAACCAGGTCTGGCTGGAGCGGGTGGGTGGGGCGCTGATCATTCTGTTCGGGGTTTATCTGCTGGGCGGATTTCGCTGGATGTTCTTCGAGCGTGAGCGCCGCGTTCACATTCAGGACAAGCCGCTGGGCTACCTCGGCAGCGTGCTGGTGGGGCTCGCCTTCGGTGCCGGGTGGACCCCGTGCATCGGTCCCATCCTCGGGTCCATCCTGCTGTACACCAGTACCCAGGCCAGCCTCCGCGAGGGGATTATCCTGCTCCTGGCGTACTCCTTCGGGCTCGCCGTGCCGTTCGTGCTGGCGGCCGTGGCGGTGGAGCGGTTCATCGAGTGGTTCCGCCGCTACCGCCGGTTCGTTCCGCTCACCACCCGGCTGTCCGGCGCCCTGCTCGTGGCCGTGGGCCTGCTGGTGGCGACCGGCTACTTCTCGCTCCTGGCCGGCTGGCTCCAGGCCCTCACACCGGAGTTCATTCGGTCGAGACTGTGAGGCGCTTGCGCCACCCCTGGTGGCCTACCAGTTTACTGCTACATGCCAGATACGCGATGATGAATCCAGCCGGCGGTCGATGGGCCGGCGCTTCTTTGCACCGGGAGGATGTTGTTATGTACAGCACGGCAAGGGTCTCATTGACGCTCGGCCTCGCCGCGGCGTTCTGGGCCTGCGGCGGCGGTGAGTCGGCGCGCGAGACGCCTGAGCAGGGCCGGGACCTGAGCCTGGCCCCCGCGGAGTCGGTAGCACAACTCAGCGACCAGCCGGCCGCCCAGCCGGCGGCGCGACCGCCGGTGACCCAGCCGGCCCAACCCCGGCCACAGCCGCAGCCGCAGCCGAGGACCCAGCCGCCGGCTCCCCGGCCGACACCGCCGATGCTGGCCGAGGGCACCAGCATCGAGCTGTTCGCGAGCGACTCGCTCAACTCGCGCAAGAACAAGAAGGGTGACGCGGTGATGGCCACGTCGGCGTCAGCGGTCAGCGATTCCCGCGGTCGGGAGGTCATTCCCGCGGGCGCGGTCTTTCTGGGCACCATCTCGGACATCGCGCCGGCAGAGTCCCCTGGTGGCCAAGGCCGGATGGCGCTCACGTTCAACCGTGTGCAGTTCGGCGGCAAGACCTACAGCGTGCAGGCCGCCGCGGACACGCTCGGCACCGTGATGAAGGGCCGCGGGGTGACGGCGGGTGACGCCGCCAAGGTCGGTGCGGGCGCCGTGGTCGGCGCGGTGGCGGGCCGCTTGATCGGCGGCAACAAGACGGGCACGGCCGTAGGAGCCGCGGCGGGGGCGGCGGCGGGAGCGGGCGTCGCCGTGGCCACGCGTGACATCGACATCATCCTGCCCGCGGGCGCGCTGATCCGGATCGTGCTGACGGCGCCGTTTACGCTGGAAGAAATAGCCGGCTAGTCAGCGTTGTCCGTTATCCGTTGTCCGTTATCCGGATGGGTCCCGCCACGGATGACGGACAACGGAAGACGGACAACGAGCAGTTTCAGTATCCCGCCGCGCCGCCTCCACGCCTCGGATCCGGCACGCCGATCCAGGCATTACCCCGTCGCTCAATGGCCGCGATGTCTCCGCTGAATCCGGAGCGCTCGTCCGCCTGGTGTCCCATGGCCTTGAGGGCCGCCACCACCACCGGCAGCAGCCCACCGCGTTCGTAATTGATCACGTCCGGCAGCGCTTGGTGGTGGATCCGCGTTACCGCCACGGCATCGGAGAGTGCCATGTGGTGGTCGAGCACGTTCAGGATGACCTGGGTGACGCTGGTGATGATGGTGGGGCCGCCGGGAGAGCCCAGCACCATCTTGAGCCGGCCACTCGGGTCCACCACGATGGACGGCGTCATCGCCGAGAGCATGCGCTTGCCCGGTTGGATCGCGTTGGCCTCGCCCTGGACCAAGCCGTACTGATTCGGCTTGCCGGGGGCCGCCGCGAAGTCGTCCATCTCGTTGTTGAGGAGGAACCCGGCGCCCGTCACCGTCACCGCGCTGCCGTAGGACGAATTGATCGTGGTCGTGACACTCGCCGCATTCCCGGCGGCGTCCACCACGGAGTAGTGGGTGGTGTTCTCGCCTTCCCGCGCGCTGGAGACGAACGCCGGGGTCGGCGTGGCGCGATCGGGCTGGATCTGGGCGCGCAGCTCGGCGGCATACTTCTTGGACAGCAATCGGTCGAGCGGCATGCTCACGAACGCGGGATCGCCCAAATACTGGTTGCGATCCACGAACGCCCGGCGCAGGGCCTCGGCCAGGAGGTGGACGTACGCCACGCTGCCGAACTCGGGGAGCGGGTCGTAGCCCTCCAGGATGTTCAGCGCCTCGGCCATGGTGACGCCGCCGGAGCTGGAGGGAGGCATCGAGTAGATGGTGTGGCCGCGATACTTGATCACGATGGGGTCACGCCACACGGGGCGGTACGCGGCGAGGTCCGCCTTGGTGATGATTCCTCCGCCCTGCTCCATTTCCGTGACGATCAGATCGGCCGTGCGCCCCTGGTAGAAGGCGCGCGGGCCGCTGTCGGCGATGGCCTGGAGCGTCACCGCGAGGTCGGGCTGCTGGAGCGTGGTCCCGGGCCGGGGCGGATTGCCGCCCGGCAGGAACTGCGCCCGGGACGCGGGGAAGCGCCGCAACCGATCCGCCGAACCGCCGATCGACCGACTGCGGAACTCGTCCACCACGAACCCGTCGCGGGCCAGGCGAATCGCCGGGGCGACGACCTGGGTCCAGGTGAGCTTACCGTGGCGGCGATGCGCCTCGGCGAGCCCGGCCACGCTCCCGGGGACGCCGGCCGCGAGGTGCCCGGTCAGGCTCTGGTCCGTGAGCTTGCCCTGCGCGTCGAGATACATGTCGCGGCTCGCCTGGCCCGGTGCCGTTTCGCGGTAGTCGAGGGCGTTGGTCCTCCCGTCCGCGAACCGCATCACCATGAACCCACCGCCGCCGAGGTTCCCCGCTTCGGGATGCACCACCGCGAGAGCGAATCCCACGGCTACCGCCGCGTCCACCGCCGAGCCACCCTGCTTCAGGATCTCGACGCCCACCTGGCTGGCGAGGGGACTGCCGGAGACCACCATGCCGCTCGAAGCGGTGTCGGCCTTGAGGCGCGCGAACAACGGCCACGCCTCGGGCATGTTGGTGGGGGGTCTGGTGGCGACCGGCTCCGGAGGCGCGGACGGCGCGGGGGCGCACGCGCCGACGAGCAGGGTGCCGAGCAACCAGAGGGGGGCGGGCGATGGGACGCGGGTCATGGACTCCTCGTTGACCGGTGCCTGGGCGACGTGGAGATTTAGCATCCCCTACCGGGCCAGCGATGTCAACTCCCGAGTTCCACGATCCTCGACTCACGGAACAACGCAACCCCCGCACCCAGGCGATCGATGCCGCATCGTCGCTGGACATCGTGGACCTGATGCATGCCGAGGATCGGCTGGTGCCGGACGCGGTCCACGCTTGCCGGGAAGAGATCGCGCGGGCGGTTGACCTGGTGGTGGACGGGTTCCACGCGATGGGGCGGCTGGTGTACGTGGGGGCAGGTACCAGCGGGCGGCTCGGCGTGCTGGACGCCACCGAGTGCCCGCCCACCTTTGGCACGTCGCCGGAGATGGTGGTTGGGATTATCGCCGGCGGGCTGCCGGCGCTCACCCGGAGCCAGGAGGGAGCCGAAGACGACACCGCGGCAGCGGTGCATGACGTGAACGCCCATGGCGTATCCGCCAAGGACGTGGTGCTGGGGATCGCGGCGAGCGGCACCACGCCCTACGTGCGGGCCGCGCTGGGACGGGCGCAACGGGTCGGCGCCAGGACGGTCCTGCTCACCTGTTCCGACCCGCCTCCGGAGGTGGCCGGGGCGTGCGACGTGACGATCGTGGTGCGGACGGGACCTGAGGTGCTCACGGGGTCCACCCGCCTCAAGGCGGGGACCGCCACCAAGCTGGTGCTCAATACCATCACCACGGCCGCGATGATCCGGCTGGGCAAGGCGTACGGCAACCTCATGGTGGACTTGATGGCCTGGAGCGAGAAGCTCAAGGACCGCGGCGAGCGCATCGTGATGGAGGCGTGCCGGGTGGATCGCGTGCGGGCGCGGCGGGCCATCGAGGAAGCCGGCGGGAGCGTGAAGCTGGCGGTGGTGATGGTGCGTCGAGGCGTGGATCGGGATGCGGCGCGGCGCCTGTTGGACGAGGCCGGCGGGCTGGTGCGCCGGGCCGCGGGGGAACCGCCGCCGGTATCGTGAGCCCGCTCGCGGTGGGTCTCATGTCGGGCACGTCGCTGGACGGCGTGGACGCCGCTCTGGTCGAGATCGAACCCCAGGATCGGGTCACGCTCCGCGCCTTCCGGAGCGAGTCGTACACGCCTGAGGAGCGGCAGCGCGTTCTCGAGACCATCGCCGGCGGTACGGTGCGGGATCTGGCGGCGCTCAACGTGTGGTTGGGCGAACGGTTCGCAGCGGCGGTGGAGCACGCGCTCCAGGAAGCGGCGGTGTCGGCGGCCCAGCTCGCGTTCGTCGCGTCGCACGGGCAGACGGTGTGGCACGAGCCTGGGCGAGCGACCCTCCAGCTAGGCGATCCCGCGATCCTGGCGGAGCGATTCGGGGTGACCGTGGTGAGCGACTTCCGCTCGCGCGACGTGGCCGCCGGAGGGCAGGGCGCGCCGCTGGTGCCGATCGCGGACGCGCTGCTCTTTGGCCATCCGCGTCACGGGCGGGCGCTGCTCAACATCGGCGGCATGGCCAACGTCACCTGGGTCCCGCGGCGGGGGCACACGGACGGGGTATTGGCCTTCGACACCGGACCCGGCGTGGCGGTGCTCGATGCCCTGGTGCGCGCGGTCCGACCGGACTTGGCCTTCGACGATGGCGGCGGGCTGGCCGCGCAGGGCCAACCGGTGCCCGGTGTCGTGGATGCGCTCCTGGCGGATGGGTTCTTCCGCGCCCCGCCGCCCAAGAGCACGGGCAGGGAAGTCTTCGGCGAGGCGTTCGCGGCGAGGTTGCGGGAGCGCGCGCTGGCGGAGCGGCCTGCGGCGGCCGCGGCCGATCTGGTAGCCACGGCGCTCGCACTCACGGTGCGCTCCATCGCGGACCAGGTGACCCGCTGGCTCCCGAAGGACGGCGAGCGCGATCTGCTGGTGGCGGGAGGCGGCGCCCGAAACCAGATGCTGATGCGCCAGCTGGCCGGGGCGTTGCCCGACTGGCACGTGGGTCTCTTCGCAAATGAGTTTTTCGACGGCGACGCCAAGGAGGCCGTGGCGTTCGCCTTCCTCGGCTGGCTCACCCTCGAGGGGCGGGCCGGGAACGTACCGAGTGCCACCGGGGCGCGTGGCCCCCGGGTGCTGGGGAGGATCACGCCGCCGTGACCCCGGTCGCCCGGCTGGTCTTCCCGGCGCTGCGCTGGCGCCGGCGCACCGGGTTCGAGCACGAACGGCCCCGCGTCGAGCGCACGCTCGCGCTCGGCGTCGGGGGGTACATTTTCTTTGGCGGCACCGCGGAAGCGGCCCGCGCGTTGATCCGCGACATTCGGGCTGCGGCGGTGCATCCCCTGCTCTTCGCGGCGGACTTCGAGCGGGGCGTGGGACAGCAGTTCACCGACCGCACCCATTTGCCCGCGCCGGCCGCGCTGGGGTTCCTGGGGAAGCCGGAGCTTACCGCGCGGTGTGGACGGATCACGGCCCGCCAGGCGCGCCACGTGGGGATCAACTGGGTCTACGCCCCGGTGGCGGACCTCGACGTCGAGCCCGACAATCCCATCGTCCAGACCCGAAGCTTCGGGGATCTCCCAGATCACGTGGGCGCGCAGGTGGGCGCGTGGATCCGCGGTGCCGAGGCGGAAGGGGTCGCGACCAGCGTCAAGCACTATCCCGGACACGGCCGAACGAGGGTCGATAGCCATGAGACGCTGCCCACGGTGGACGCGACGCTCGAGGTGCTGACGGCCTCCGATCTCAAGCCGTTTGCCGACGGGATCGCGGCGGGAACGCGGTCCGTCATGTGCGCGCATGTGGCCTACCCCGCCTGGGACTCCAGTGGGCTTCCCGCGTCCTTGTCCGCCGCGGTTCTGCGTCATCTGCGCACGGAGCTGGGCTTCGACGGCGTGATCGTGACGGACGCGCTGATCATGGAAGGGGTGTTGCGTGGGCGCGGCGCGGCGGGTGCCGTGGTCGCGGCGGTCGCGGCAGGCGCCGACGCGCTGCTCTACCCACAGGATGCCGAGGCCGTGGTGACGGCGCTCGATGCGGCGGTGGGTAGGTCGCTTCCGGGCGCGCGGCTGGACGACGCGCTGGCGAGGATTGCCCGGTTGGCGGACGGGGTATCTGGGCCCGAGCCCAGCGCCCCGGACCTGGCGGACGATGCGGCGTTCGCCGATGCGCTCGCCGACCTGACGCTGCACGTCTTGCGCGGCGACGCGCTGGGGCTGGCCCAGCCTCTGGAGATCCTGATCGTGGACGATGACGTGGGTGGACCCTATGCAGTGGGCCCCAGGGACCTCATCGAGCGGCGGCTCTCGGACCTCGGGGTTCGGTTAGGGAAGGGCGGCTCGCGAATCGTACTGGTCTACGCAGAGCCGCGTTCGTGGAAGGGCCGTGCCATGCTGGGGGACCGCTCACTCGTTGCGCTTCGGCGCGCCGCACCGTCGGCCGCGTTGATTATCCTCTTCGGCCACCCTCGGCTCGAAGGGCAATTGGAGGGCACGGCGCCGGTGTTGTGCGGGTGGCACGGCCAGCCGCTGATGCAGCACGCGGCGGCCCGGTGGGTGGCCGCGCGGCTGCGCTAGCTGGTACTGCTAGCGACCGGAGGGATCCCACTGACGCTCTCATCGCCCCCTGAGGTACTTCGCCGGCATCTCGACGTTCGGTCCCACGCCCCGCCACATGACGTTCGTGATCCACCAGCGCTCGCCGTCCCAGGTGAGCTGGATGCTGTTGATCCCGCGCTGGAGGACATCGCCGTCCGCCGTCCGGCGCGACTCGTAACTGGAGAATGCATGGACGATGTTCTCGAACCGCTCGGCAACCCGGCCGATCTCTCGTTCGAAGAAGCCGCGTTCTGCGAGTGACGGACCGCTCCCCGTGATGTAGTCCTCGACGCTTAAGAATCGCACCCGCGCCCTGGTGCTCCCCTCCGGGAAGCCGGTGGGGATCAGCTTCGCCTCAGGCACGAAGAGCGAGCGGAACCGGTCCCAGTTGCGGGCCTGCCCCGCGGGGCCGGAAATCACGTCGTAGAGCGCGGCGATGATGCCGTCTACCGTTGCCACGTCTCCCGGAGCGGCGGCGGGGACCGTGCCGCCCGTGGGAGCCGTCGTCTGGGCGCCCGCCGGCGCCGCCAATGCCAGAGCGAGAACCGCCATCAGGAACTTGGTCATTGCTCCCCCTACCGCCTCACGACGGACAGGGTGACCTGCGACGGGTACCGGCGAGAGTGGTGCACCGCGTTGTGCGCCACCACTCCTTGGGTTTCATCGTAGTTCCTGCCGCCGGTATTGAGATTCCGGTCGAACCTCGGGAAGTTGCTGCTCGAGACCTCGATCCGGATGCGATGGCCCGCGTCAAAGTAGTTGCTGGTGGTCATCGGCTGAAGCACCACCTTGTAGACCTGGTCCTTCTCCATCCAGACCAACGGCTGGTCGTACCCATCCCGGTAACGCATCCGTTGAATGGTCTCGTCGAGGTTGTAGGCTTTGCCGTCGGGATACACGTCGATCAGCTTCACCGTGAAATCGGTGTCCTTGGCGTCGCTGGAGACGTACAGCGTCGCCTCGACGGGCCCGCTCACCTCCATCCCTGCTCTCAACGGCTCGCTGGTGTACACCAGGATATCGGGGCGCTGCTCCATCTTGCTCTGGTCAAAGGCCCCGCCCTGCACGGCGTTGCCGGTGCAACACACGTTGCCGCCGTAAGACGGCACCGGGTCCATGGGGTCGTAGGTGAAGCGGTCGGCGGCCTCCGAGGTCGCCGGGCGTGTGGTGAGCACGCCGTCGCCGTTCGAGGTGTTCGCCTTTCCGCCGCTCCCGAGATAGAACGTCATGGGCGAGGCGCCCACGGGGGGCCACATGTCGGAGGTCTGCCACCGGTTCAGGCCCATCGTGTAGTAGCGGACCTTGGGTAGGGTATCGAGCAACGCCGACTTCTCGCCCTTGAGGAAGATGTCGAACCACCCGTACGTGAGCGCGTCGTAGTCGTACGTCGCGTCGCCCACGTTTCGCTCACCCACCACCAGACTCTCGGTGGCCCGCCGGTAGGCGCAGTGCAGCGTGGGAGCGATCAGCGCGTACTGCTGGCTCGCGGCGTCGCCCTTCGCGGTCTTCCGGACATGATTGTAGGCCGCGAGGTTGGGCCCCACGGACACGTCGTACCATGACATGAACCAGAGCCCCGGCAGGTTGATGGGCATGTCGTCATGCCACAGCCCCCCCCGGTACCACGCCGGATCGTTCGGGGCCCGTTTGATCATGGCGCCGCCGGTCGCGACCGGCATGGAATCCGCGAAGATGCCGGGGGGGCCGTCGACCGCGCGCATGATGTCCATGACCGGGAGATGCCGCAGCGCCTTGGACCAATCCACCGGCGGCATCTGGGCGGCCAGGTCGAAGAACGTGGATGCGCGAATCAGGTCTTGCTGCGATGTGGCGGGCGGGAACATGGGCCGCACCTGGTTCTGCTCGCCGTAGAGCCAGGCGATGAACAACATCTGGACCGCGCCGCCCCGATACCAGTTGCCCTGCTCGTAATACGGTCCCACGCGGCCCACCCCGGCGCCGAAGCCCTGAGGAATGAAGGTCGCGAGTCCCGGCGGCGAAGTGGCGGCCACGGCCGGCTGCCACTCCGCGGTGGAGGAGCAGCCGATAAGTCCCACCTTGCCGTTGGACCAGGGGCGGCTTGAGATCCACTGGATGGCGTCGTACCCATCGGTTAGTGGCGGCCCCAGGATGTCGTAGTTCCCTTCGGAGAAGAAGTGCCCGCGCTCGTTCATCACCACGTAGGCGTAGCCCCGCTTCACCGCGTCCCGCTCGGCCGTCATGGCGCGGGGCACTCCGTTCCGCACGTCCCAGAAGTTGAAGTTGTACGGCGTGCGCACGAAGATCGTGGGGTACCTACGAGACGCGTCTTTGGGCCGATAGATGTCCGCGGCCATGCGCTTGCCGTCGCGCATGGGCACCATGACCTTGCGCTCGATGGCGGCCAGTGACTCGAGCTCACGTTCCAGGTCCCAGCGCTGCTGGACCTGCTCGGGGCTCAAGCCCCCGGGGCGCGCCTGAGCGCGGAGGGCGGGGGCGGCGGGGATGGCGGCCGCGAGCGCCGCTGCCAGCGCGGCGGCCGCAAGCAGCAAATGGCGGACGGTTCCTCTCATGGTCTGTCCTCCCAATGGTCCTGGTCGGCGAGCGCGGGGGAGGGAAGGTGATGCGAGTTGAAGCTTCTCGACCTCGCTGGCGACCGGTTACTGCTGCTGACCGACAAACGGAGCGGCGAGCTGCCTGGCGTTGGCGACCGGCACGCCGAATACGATGCGGCCGCCGGTTCCCGGCTGCCCGCCGTAGAGTATGGCCACCACGTTGCCGGCGCGGTCGAAGATGGGGCTGCCGCTCGATCCTTCCGCGCCGTAGCCGTCCACCTGGACCAGGTCGCCCAGGACCTTGCTCACCGTGCCGGCCGTGAGACTGGTGCGCGCCACCTGTTGCCCGCCGCGGCGGTCGGATGGTAGCTCCACGCCCAGCGGGAACCCGATGATGGCCACCGGATCGCCGGGGCGAACCCCGGCGCTTGCGTCGAGCCAGTTCACGGCAGGGTTGCCGCCGCTGATGTCCACCTTGACCACGGCGACGTCGGCGGCCTTATCCGGTGAGACGGCCACCAAGCGGGCCAGGAAGGTCTGATCCGAATCCGCGAACCTGATGCCGATCCGGCTGGGCCGCCTGGTGCCGTCCGGCCCGGCGACCACGTGCCGGTTGGTGATCATGACGCCGTCTTGGGTGATCGCGAACGCCGTGCCGGTGAACACCTCGCCCCGCGTGAACTCCACGAAGATCATGCCCACCGCTCGCTGATTGGCGGCGTAGATCGCCGAGTAGTCCACCTGGGCCGCGAGCTGCTGGTTCCGCAGCGTCTCGGCGGCGGTGTTGAGCCGCGCCCGCAGCGCCGCCACCTGGCCCGCATCGCCCGAGACGCGGGCGGAGGCGAGATCGCGACTGAGCTGCTCGACTTCGCCCTGCGACCGACGTAGCGCGTCCGCCAGACCGGCGACCTGACCCCGGAGCGATTGCACCGCTGCATCAGAAGCCGCGAGCACACTGTCGATCCGCGCCTGCATCGCCTGGGCTTCGCGTTCCCGGATGGCCGCCTGGCGCCGGTTCTCGAACACGAACGCCGCGACTACCAGGAGCAGCACGCCGAACAGCACGCCGGTGAGCGTCCGGAGGCCCCTGGTCTGCCGCCGGACCTCGACGCGGATCCGCTGGGCCGTGCTGCTGCCAGCCGATCCCGCCCGCGCGCCGGCTACCACGCTCGGCCGCAGGCCCGGAGCCGACTCCACCGAGGGGCGCACGCTCTGGGCCGCGCCGGTGGGAGGCGGGGGGGTCACGGTGTCCGGAGTCGAATCGGGCACCAGGCGGAACTCCAAGTTGGGTCCCTGGGTGCCGAGGCGGATCTGGTCCGTGTTGTCCAGCTTGGTGTCGCCGGTGATCTTGTGCCCGTTCACCAGCGTCCCGTTTCGGCTGCCCAGGTCGCGCAGATACCAGCGCTCGCCCTGCTTCAGGATCGCGGCGTGCCGGGAGGAGACGTCCAGCTCCCGGTCCGCGTCGAACCGGAGGTCTGAGGCGGGGTGCCGGCCGATGGCGATGTAGGGCTTGGAGAAGACGGCGGTGGTACCAGCGCTGAATCCGGAGAGGACCTTGAGCTGCGGCTTCACGGCCTACCCGAACAGCTTGTTCTTGGGCTGGGGCGGCGCGCTGCCCTTGTAGACCGGCACGGGCTCGGTGGTGGACTCGGTGTCGAGCAACGGATAGACCTCGTGCCCCACGGTCTCGTCGCCTGAGGCGTCCGCCAGCCCGTCGCCGTCCAGACGGGCGATGATCACGGTGATGTTGTCCGGCCCACCGCGCTCGTTGGCGAGATCAATCAACTTGCTACAGGCTTCCACCAGGTCGGGCGTGTGGTTGACGACGCTCGCGATCTCGTCCTTCTTGACCTGCCCGGACAGACCGTCCGAGCAGAGCACCACGACGTCACGCTTGCGGGTCTCCTGATGCGTCAGGTCCACGCGGACTCGGGGGTCCGGGCCCAACGCCTGGAGGATGATGTTCTTGCGCTCGCTCTTCTCGGCCTCTTCTTCCGTCAGCTCCCCGGCGTCCACCAACCGTTGCATCAAGGACTGATCTTTGGTGAGCTGCACGGCGGTGCCGTTCCGCACCAGGTACGCGCGGGAGTCGCCCACCTGCGTGAGGTACAGGTGTCCGGCGAGGACGCCGACGGCCGTGGTCGTGGTGCCCATCCCCTTCAACTCGGGGTGCTCTTTGGCGTAGGCGTGGATCTTCTGGTTGGCCCGCTCCACCGCCTCCTTCAAGCGATAGGCGAAGCGCTGGGGCGTGCTCTCCTCGTCCGCTTTCCACTCGGTGGTCAGGTGCTCGTAGACCACCTTGGTGGCCATGTCGCTGGCCACCTCGCCCGCGGCGGCGCCGCCCATCCCGTCCGCCACCATGATCAACGAACCCTTTGGCCCCAACTCGTGATCCCGCACCTCGGGCTGCAACGAGGCCTTCTCCGCCGTCAAGTCCGCGACGATGAAACTGTCCTCGTTGTGGTCGCGGTTGCGGCCCAGGTCGCTCTTGGCGAAGACCGAGACGCGGATGGCGCTCACTGGGGGGGCCTCGAAAGACCGGACAAGTTCGCCTGATAGGACTTGTTGGACGAATCGAGGTCGACAGCGATCCTGGCCCAACGCAGTGCCTCGGACTTGTTCTCCAGCGCCCCTTCCGATTGTGACACAATGTACGCCGCCAGTGCTCGCGCCTTAGCCGGGATGCCGGGTGCGTTGTAGTACGCCAGAGCCGTGTCCATCGCCGCCGACGCTATAGGCGCCGGTGTATTGCCTGCCAGGCTGAAGTGGTCGAGCACCGCGTAAAGTCGATCGGTCGCGTCGCCAACAGATACAGGAATGCCCCGTTCCGGCAGCGGTTCGACTCGAGCGGTGGTCGTGTCTTTGGGTGGTATCGTGGTCGTCTGCGGGTCCGTGGTCTGCCTACGCTGCGTGAGGTCTCGCCCCGCTGCGGGTCTCTGCGTCTGGGAAGGATCGCTCGCCGCTCGCTGCTGGGCGGTGTCCGGAGTCACAGACGGCGTGCGAGTGGCCCCGCCGCTAATCTTCATCACCGCAGCCGTGCCCCCACCCACCGCCAACACCGCCACGGCCGCGGCAATCGCCAGCACCGGCTTTT
>Ga0209342_10001477_pt1 | contig 26358 bp, 26 predicted proteins | sample RifCSP16_2_FD_184023 | JGI IMG/M metagenome (GOLD analysis project Ga0209342, IMG submission 184023) | Soil microbial communities from Rifle, Colorado - Rifle CSP2_sed 16_2 (SPAdes) (version 2) | ecosystem: Environmental > Terrestrial > Deep subsurface > Rock core/Sediment | place: Rifle... | reverse complement strand
GAGCGGGCCTGTCCTGCTCGCGGCGCATGGGGAGGCAAGCTCTTTTTGAACACCGTGTCGAGAAAAAAGAATAATCAGAAAATTTGCTGAAGAAGTTTTGACATTACGCTATTTCACAAAGGGAGGCGTTCATGGAACTCTTTGAAGCTATCAAGACCCGGAGAAGCATCCGCAAATATCTCGACAAGCCAATAGAGGGCGAGAAGCTCCAAACCGTTCTGGAAGCCGTTCGTCAGGCGCCCTCGTGGGCAAACATGCAATGCTGGCGCATGGTGGTAGTGAAGGAAAAAACAACCAAGGAGAAGATCAGCGAGCTATCCTACGTGGACTCCTTCTTTGCGCCCAAGGGATATAAATCGAACCCTTCGAAGAAGGCCCTTGCCGAGGCCCCGGTGGTCATCGTCCTTTGCGCTGATCCCGCGAATTCCGGAACGATATGGGGGCAGAATTATTATCTCACGGACGCGGGCATTGCGGCGCAGAACCTTATGCTTGCCGCCCGCGCCCAGGACCTGGGAAGCGTGTTCGTCGGGGTGTATGAAGAAGAGAAGCTCAAGGACCTCCTGGGCATTCCGGCGGCCATCCGGGTCGTGGGGCTCTTCCCCGTCGGATATCCGGCCGAGGAAAAGAAAGAGGGGCCGCAGAGGAAACCGCTTCAGGATATTTGCTTTTACGAACAATGGGAAGGGAAATAGCCGGGGCGGACCCCATCGAGGTTTTTGCGGGCGGAAACGTCAGGGAAGTTGCGCGGGGCGTCCTGGCTTGAGGAGATGAAACCTCGGGAGACAACAAAGGGAACAGGGGCGCCGGGAACGGCGCCCCTGCTTGTTTGACTACCTCGTCTTTCTCTGCATCAGCCCGAGGATGAACAGCGCAAGACCGATGACAAAGTAAATGCCGTAGCCTTCCATCTGGTACTGGATCGTCACGGTTTTGATGCCCCTCCTGGCCACGGAGGTCCCGAACCAGAGCGAGTTGATGTAGATCAGGATGCCGCTCACGATCACGGTCACGACACCGGCGAGGGCCATCAGTCTCCCCGCCTTCGAGGACTGGGCGATCCTCCGGCCCAGCGGCCCGAGAAAGCGTATCAAATAGCGCTCGGCGATACCGCCCAAAGCCTCGGCACCCTTCTGCAATTCCTTTATCTGCACCCTTGTTTCGTCACCCATGTCAAACCCTCCTTCTGAATTGATAATTTTGCCAATGTTTACAAAGAGTTTCCCAAGTGTTCGCCAGGACAAAACATTATCCTATACTATAGCAGAAGAAAAGCGTTTATGCACGGATAAGAAAGCGAGGCAGCTCTTTCCGCGCAAAGGCGAGACGCAGGAGAAAACGTTCTTCCAATGAAGCCGCAGGGTCGGATTGGGGCAAAACAGACGGCGCATCCGGCTGGTACACCATCATATGGAAGGCTATGGACGTCACAGGCCGATCGGGGAACCGCCATTTTTCCATCTCGGACACGAATTCTATCCACCTATCGGCCATCTCGATAGAGATTTTGGTATCCTGGTCTCTTAGATAGTCTGCAACGGTGCTGGCGGGAGCGTGAACAAGGCCCGCGCACCTGTTGCGCACGGGCAGCACAATATGCGAACGGCCGTTATGGAAGACCCTGCCGAGCGGAAACAGCCTGCATGCCAGCGGCCTGGCCTCATAGATACGGCAGCCGTTCTCTGTCCTGAAACGGCAGGCGGGATCGCGCGGCAGCATGATGAGTGGAAAGCCGCCCGCGCGGCCGCTTTCCACGATGTCCAGCAGATATTCGTAGGTCAGGTCAACGGCGGCGCAAATACGGGAGATCTCATACGGGTTCAGAACGATCGGCGGTCCGTTCGCGCAACAGTTGGCGTCGCAGCCGTCCGGGCCGCACGAAAGCTCAAGGACGTCGGATTCCGAGAGCGGGGGCGTATCGGTCCCCGCGATGTTGATGGATAATGAGGAAAAATATTTCGACATTACTGTTTAAAACCGGGCTGATGTAAACGAACACCTTGGACACGGATAACATCTAAAAAACCGGATAAGCATCTTTGTCGAATTGCATAACGAGGCTTCGCCTCAGACCAATAAAATAACAGAGAACCAAAATCAAAGGAGCCTCGCGCAAAGCCGCCAAGCGCGCAAAGAAAAGCAGGGGTCTTGAATTGTCAGTTCTTACTTCGCGTCTTTGCGACTTTGCGTGAAAATTGGGTTTAGGTTCATTTCGAAAACTTGGCTCAAATTGCGTATATCTTATCCGCATTTTCCGCGGATATCCGTGTCCGATCACTTTTTCCGTTTTCCCTGCGTCTTCTGCGACCGTCTCGTCTACCTCTTCCCGACCAATCTTCCGCCCGTCCTTGCCTGCCACGCAACGAGTATGGGGCTTGCCACGAATACGGATGAGTAGGTGCCCACAACAACGCCCATGAGAAGCGCCAGGGAAAAATCATGCAGCACTTCTCCGCCGAACAGGACGAGCGGGATGAGCACGATGACCACCGTAGCCGAAGTGATGATGGTCCGGGAAAGCACTTCGTTTATGCTGCTGTTCACCAGGACAGGCAGCGGCTCGCGCTTGCCGCGCCTGAGATTCTCCCGGATCCGGTCAAAGACCACCACCGTGTCGGTGAGGGAATACCCCGCGAGGGTGAGCAGCGCGGTGATGATGAGAAGGTTGATCTCCTTGTGAAGAACATAGAAAATGCCGAGCACGGCCAGCACGTCGTGCATGGTGGCGATGGCCGCCGCCACGCCGAACTTGAACTCAAACCGGATCGCTATGTAGAGAATGATAGCGGCGATAGAAATAAGCAGCGCCCAGAACGTGGCCACCTGCAGGTCTTTCCCGATGGTCGGGCCGATCTCGGTGGTGCTGTCCACCTCAAACGGCCTGTTCGGGAATGCCTGTTTGAACATGGCCACCACCTTGTCGGCGATGCCCTCATGTTCCCGAAGCCGGATGAGTATCTTGTTTCCGTCGGTAAACTCCTGGAGCGTCGCGCCCAGGACGCCGTTCTTTTCGAGCGTGGCGCGCGCCTCGTCTATAGGCAAACGGTCCTTGAAGCTGAGCTGCACCGTGGTGCCGCCCACGAAGTCGATGCCGAGGTTTGCCTTGCCCCTCCCGATCTGCACGAAGGCAAGAAGCCCGAGCAGAATGAGCAGGGCCGAGACGGTGAACGAAATATTCTTCTTGCCCATAAAGTCGATTTTGGTCTTATGCAGGATTTGAAACATCGTATTCCTCCGAGATGGTTCGGCGATCATCTATGATCACCGAACCTGAATGAAAAATGCAAATTTTAAAAGGCAAAATGCAAAATTAAGGCACAAGGTTTTTCATTTTGAGTTTTGCACTTTGCATTCTGCATTTTGAATTTATATGCTCAGCTTTTTCAACTTCCACCTATTGTTGATGATGTCGAAGATCACCTTGGTCCCGACGAGCGCGGAATAGAGGTTGATGATAATGCCGAGACTGAGCGTTACGGCGAATCCCTTAATAGGCCCTGTGCCGAACAGGAACAGCGCCCCCGCGGTTATGAGCGTCGTCACGTGAGAGTCCAGGATCGTAAGGAACGCCTTGTCATATCCCGCGTCCACGGCTGGACGCGGATCTTTGCCCGTTCGGATCTCTTCCCGGATGCGCTCGAACATAAGCACGTTTGAATCCACGCCCATGCCGATCGTGAGGATGATGCCGGCGATGCCGGGCAGGGTAAGCGTGGCGTTGAGGAGCGCCATCGCGCCGAGAAGCAGCACCAGGTTGAGCATAATGGCATAGTCCGCGATGACGCCCGAGAGACGGTAATAAAAGGCCATAAAGATGACGACAAAAAGACAGCCGATAAGGGCCGCGCGCACCCCCTTGTTGATGGAATCCTGACCGAGCGATGGGCCGACCGTCACGTTCTGGATGACCTTCATGGGCGCGGGCAGAGACTCGCGAAGCACGAAAGCGAGCTTTGCCGCGGTCTCATGCGTAAAGAAGGGGCTGGTTATCTGGGCGCGACCTCCGGAAATTCTGTCTTGAATGGTCGGGGCGGAATGGACCACGCCGTCAAGCACAATGGCAAGCTGCTGCCCCACATGCTCTCCGGTGATGCGCTCAAACGTTCTCGCCCCCTCTTCATCGAATTTCATGTCGACGTCGGGTCTGCCCCTGTCGTCGATAGACACCCGCGCCTCTTTGAGCCGGTCACCGGTCAAAAGCGTTTGCTTGTACAGGAGCCGCGGCTTTTGGGATATTTTACCGGAATCATCCACAATTTCTTCGTAGAGTATCTCCATATTCGCCGGAATTTTTCCGGACAGCGCTTTCTGGATATCCGCCTCAGGCGCCACCAGCTTGAACTCAAGCCGGCCCGCGGTCTTCATGAAGGAAATGGCCTCCTGCGGATTTTTGATGTCCGGAAGCTGGATCACCAGCTGATCCCTTCCTTGTCTGTACACGTTCGGCTCTTTAACGCCGAATTTATTGATCCTTCGCTCGGTCCGTTCCTTTGCCTGCTGCACGGCATTTTCTTTCAATCCATATACATTCGACTGCTTAAGGCTGTACACCAGCGCGCCCCTGCTCCGGGACGTTGGATCGAGAATGGCGTAGTTCTTCTTCACGAAATCAGCTACCTTGTCCTCCAGCGGCTCGGCGAATTTCGCGGTCACATCCTGGCCTGTTCTCATAAACGTAACCGCCAGTCCCTGCGACGTTGCCGTGTTTTGCAGGTCCGCGGCAATATTGTCCGCAAACGATTCCACGGCCTTTTCCGCCTCGACCTGCATCACCAGATAGCTGCCGCCGCGCAGGTCAAGCCCGAGCGCTATCTTGGGCACGCTCTGTTTCCACCACTCCGGCAGACTTGTCTGAAGCGGCGTGGACGGCAGGAACAGGAACAGCGCAACTGCGACTGAGAGGAGAATGAGCCCCAATCTCCAGCGAATACTCTTTTTCATGGAACGGCCTCCTTAAAGCCAATATATTGCAAAATGCAAAAGTTAAACTGCAAACTGCAAAATTATCAGTAACTGTTCCTTAACTTTACAATTTACAATTTGCATTTTCCAATTTTCAATAAATAGTTAATCTTTGTCTTCTTCACCCGTCAGTACGGCTGCGATCGAACCGCGGGTTATTTTTACCTTCGTGCCCTCGGCGATCTTGACGCTCAGGGTATTGGGATTGACCCCCTCCACAACGCCGTAAATGCCGCCGCCGGTAATGATCCTGTCGCCCTTCTTCAGCGCATCCACCATCTTCCTGTGTTCCTTCATTTTCTTCTGCTGAGGCCGGATGAGAAGAAAGTAGAAGATCGCGAAAATGGCAGCCATCATAATGAGGCTCGCGCCGCCTCCGCCCGCCCCCTGTCCCGCGTCTCCCTGCGCTCCCATTGCATATGCCGTTTCGATGAACATTTAGTACCTCCTGAAGAATAAATTTCAAAGCTCAAAATCAAAATTTCAAACAAATATCAAAGGTAACTGCTCAGGTCAAAACCGGTTATCCGCAGAGAACGCAAGAAACTCAAAGAAAAAGCTTGAATCTTGAATTTTTGATATTAAATTCTCTCTGCGTTCTTTGCGGTTAATACGTCTTTTCCGATATCATCCTGAGTAGTTACTATCAAATAACAAAAATCCAAATGGCAGTCGTTTGAACTTTGATATTTTAACTTCTGCTATCCTTCTGCGTTCCTCTTCAACAAAACCTCTTTTTTGAATTCCGTGAACCTTCCCTGCTCGACGCTCGATCTGACGCCCCTCATCAGGTTCAGATAAAAAAAGAGGTTGTGGATCGTGCCGAGCCTGAGCGCGAGTATTTCGCCCGCGTTATACAGGTGCCTCAAGTACGCCCGCGAAAAGTTCGCGCACGCATAACAGCCGCATTCAGGATCAATGGGCAGCTTGTCTTTTTCGTACTGCGCGTTCCTGATCACCACCTTGCCGAATGAGGTGAAGAAGGTGCCGTTCCGGCCGTTCCGGGTAGGCATCACGCAGTCGAACAGGTCAATGCCCCGTTCCACGCCCTCAAGCAGGTCCTCGGGCGTACCCACTCCCATGAGGTACCGCGGTTTATCCTCCGGCAGTGCCGGCACGGACGCCTCGATCATCTCGTACATCACCGGTTTGGTCTCGCCCACCGACAGGCCGCCGATGGCGTAGCCGTCAAACCCGATGTCGACGAGGGCATCCGCGGACCGCTTCCGCAGGTCCGGATACATCCCGCCCTGGACAATGCCGAAGAGCGCCTGACCCGTATCTTTTTTGGCCGCAACGCAGCGTTTGGCCCACCGCAGGGTCCGCTCGAGCGACTCCTGCGCGTAATCCCGGGTCGCCGGGTACGGAATGCACTCGTCGAAGGCCATGATGATGTCCGCGCCGAGCGCCTCTTGAATTTCTATCGCAACCTCGGGCGTGATGAAGTGCTTTGCCCCGCCGTCGACGTGCGACTGGAACGTCACGCCCTCTTCGGTGATCTTCCGAAGGTCAGCCAGGCTGAAGACCTGAAACCCTCCGCTGTCCGTCAGGATCGGCCGGTTCCAGTTCATAAAACCGTGGAGCCCGCCGAACTCACGGATCAATTCATGCCCCGGCCGCAGGAACAGATGATACGTGTTCGAGAGAATGATCTCCGCGCCGAGGCCCGCGAGGTCCTCGGGCGAGAGCGTCTTCACCGTTGCCTGCGTGCCGACCGGCATGAACACCGGCGTTGCGACCTCGCCGTGAGAAGTGGTGATCTTCCCCAGCCGTGCTGACGAGGCCGGATCTTTCTTTATTAACGAAAAACTAAACACGGTTGCCCAGTGCGGAATGCGGAGTGTGGAGTGCGGAGTATAAGTCATTCTCAAGGGTTTTCATTCCGCACTCCGCATTCGCCACTCCACACTCGTCACATCCTTTCCGGCGCCGCCACTCCGAGTATCCCGAGGGCGCTTTGGACCACCGTCTTCACCTGTTTCATGAGAAAGAGTCGCGCTTCTGTGAGCGCGATGCGGTCGGCATCATCCGAAATGATACGGTGCTTGAAATAATAGTTGTGGAGCAGCCCGGCGAGGTCCTGGAGATAGTACGTGAGCCGGTGCGGCTCGTACGCCAGCGCCGCTTCCTCGATGACCTCGGGGTACTGCGCGAGCTTTTTGATGATGGCCTGTTCTTCCGCAAGATCGAGGAGCGATACGTTCACGGCATCGCGCTCCGGCATCCGGATATTTCTTCCCTCGGCCTCTCGGAACAGGCTGGCGATCCGGGCGTGCGCGTACTGGACATAGTAAACCGGGTTTTCCCGGGACTGTTCTTTCGCCACATCGAGGTCGAAATCCAGATGGCTGTCTGAGCGGCGCGTGAGGAATATGTACCGCGCCGCGTCGCTCCCCACTTCCTGGACCACGTCCCTGAGCGTGACGAACTCTCCGGCCCGCTTCGACATGGGCACGGGCTGACCGTGGCGAAGCAGCGTCACCAGTTGCACGAGCAGGATGTGGAGCGAATCCTTCGGATGTCCGAAGGCCTGAATGACGGCCTGCACGCGCTGGATGTAGCCGTGGTGGTCGGCGCCCCAGATGTTCACGAGCGTTTTGAACCCGCGGCCGAGCTTGTTCCGGTGATACGCGATGTCCGTGGCCAGGTAGGTGTACTCACCATCCTGCTTGACAATCACCCGGTCCTTGTCATCTTCGAACGCAGTGGACCTGAGCCAGAGAGCGCCGTCCTTTTCATAGGCGAAACCACTCTCTTTCAGCTCTTCAATGGATTTCCGGACAGTTCCATCAGTCAGCAGGCTCTTTTCGCTGAACCAGTTGTCGAACCGGACGCCGAAGGAATCAAGGTCCGTCCGGATCTCCGCGAGCATGCTCTCTTTGCCGTAGTCGGCAAAGAGGGATTCGCACTCCGCAAGAGAGACGGCCAGGAACTTTTTGCCGTGGATCTTGACAAGCCCTTTGGCGATCTCCTCGATATATCCGCCGTGGTAACCGTCTTCCGGGAACGGCGCGTTGTTCCCGAGGACCTGCTGGTACCGCGCATAGATCGAGCTCGCCAGGAGCCGGACCTGCCGGCCGGCGTCATTGATGTAGAACTCCCGCTTGACGTCGTATCCCGTTGCGGCAAGCAGGTTCGCGAGAGCGTCGCCGACGGCCGCGCCCCTGCCGTGACCAACGTGGAGCGGGCCCGTGGGGTTCGCGCTCACAAACTCCACAAGCACCTTCTCGCCCTTGCCGATGTCGGTCAGGCCGTAGCGGGCGCCTTCGGTGTGTATATCAAAGAGCGTTTTGTGCCACTGGTCCCGCTTTAAAATAAAATTAATGAAGCCCGGGCCGGCGATCTCGATCTTTTCAATGATCCCGTCCGTGTCGTCCACATTGCGTATGATGATCTCGGCGACAACGCGCGGGGGCAGAGACTCTGCTTTCGCCAGGGTCAATGCGAGGGTAGTAGCCAGGTCCCCGTGGCTTTTTTCTCTCGGCGCGTCGAGGATGATCGCCGGTTTTACATCGAGTTTTAACTCTCCCTTGTTCTTGGCCTGGGTGAGGGCTCGCAACAGGATGTCGGTCAGGGTTTGTTTCATTGATTCTCTATGGATATTAAAACGTTACACGGCTGTTGCAAGGGTGAAAGTATATCGCATCTCTGAAAAATGTCAACAAAATAATCCCTTTACTTGATAAGTTCACTGTGGTATGTTTTAAAAAGATAAAGGAGCGGGTATGTGGGTCCAAATGTACGTCAATACCATCCTTTTCGACAGTAGAAACAGCAGTTATATTGTCGTCCTGAGGGATGAATCCGGCAAGAAGATCCTGCCCATCTGGATCGGGGCCGCCGAGGGCAACTCCATAGCCCTTGCCATGAGCAACGTAAAACCCGCCCGGCCTCTCACCCATGACCTTATCACCGGCATCTTCGACCGCCTCGAGGTCGAGGTCTCCCGGGTGGTCGTCAGCGACCTGATCGAGAGCACCTTCTACGCCTCACTCTATCTGCTCCACAACAACAAGGAATTTCATATCGATTCCCGGCCGAGCGACGCCATCGCGGTCGCCATACGCACGGGTGCGCCTATATTTGTGGAAGAAGAGGTCCTCGCGAAACAGGATTCCTCCACGATCGACAGCTGGATGAAGAACCTGGGCGAAGGCGGGAGCAGCGGAGGCGGCGGGCCGGAATATAATGCGTAACAGTGTATCCGTCACACGCGACGGATACACTTCATTGAAAAATGCAAATTGTAAATTGCAAAATGTAAAACTAAGAAAGTTTATTTAATACATTGTGCATTTTTCATTTTGCCTTTTGCATTTTGACTTTGTCTTACAACCCCCACCTCGGCGAAAGATCGTTCTCCAGGCCCAGGCTGTCCATCACCCTCCCGACGATAAAATCAACCATGTCCTGGATGTTCTTCGGATGATGATAGAACGCCGGCATGGCCGGAATGATGTGACACCCGAGCTCGGCCAGAGCAAGCATGTTCCTGAGGTGGACCGCGGAGAGCGGCGTTTCTCGCGGAACGATGATCAGCTTCCGTTTCTCTTTCAGCATCACGTCCGCGGCGCGTTCGATAAGATTTGAAGCAAAACCATGCGCAATGGACGCGAGCGTCTTCATGGAACAGGGTATCACGATCATCGCGTCCACCTTCGATGACCCGCTCGCTATCGGCGCGTACAGGTTCTCCTCTTCAAAATAACGGAACTGTCCCTTTTCGGCGCGCAGCGTGCGTTCAAGGATGTTCTGGATATCGGTTTCGGAACCCTTGAGCATCAGCCCCGTCTCGTCGTGCAGGATCGAGATCCCTTCCCGGGACATGCAGAGGGACACCGTATGCCCCCCCTTGACCAGCTCCTGCAGAAGCCTGAGCCCGTACGGCGCGCCTGAGGCTCCGGTGATCGCTATCGTGTATATTGACATCATCTGCTCCTTTCGCTAAATACAAGGCCATCTCGTCTCATGAGAGTATCGTACTATTGAGAGTCTGTCTTTTAATTGCTCAATCGCAAAAGAACGTCATTCCCGCGAAAGCGGGAATCCAGTCATTTCAAAACCTTCTGGATGCCGGATCAAGTCCGGCATGACGAAAAAAACATTTAAATACAGACTCTATTCAAACGGCTTGTACTGCACGCTCACGATCGTAAACACCGCTTTGTCCTTCGGCCTCTTGACAACAACTTCATCTCCCTCGGCCTTCTTCATCAACGCCCGGGCCATGGGCGCGTCCATACTGATGAGGCCTTTGGAATGATCGGATTCATCGGGACCCACGATGCGATACTCGAATATCATCCCCTCCTTATCCTCGAGCCGCACCCAGGCCCCGAAGAACACCATCGTCTCATCATCAGGCTTGCTGCCCACGACGACGATGTCCTCCAGGCGCTGCTTGAGAAAATGGATGCGGGCGTCTATCTCCCTGAGCTGTTTCTTGCGGTAGATATATTCCGCGTTCTCCGAGCGGTCGCCTTCGGCCGCGGCCGCGGCGAGCGCCGCGGTCACCTCCGGCCGCTTGGTCCTCCAGAGATGCTCAAATTCATCGGTCAGCCGTTTCTTGCCTTCCGGCGTAATGTATTTTGAGCCTGTTTTTTGCGGCGGCCGGTATCTGCTCATAGAGACAGAATAATACGACAGGGAATCACTAAAAGCAAGAAACAACTGCGGAGCTCCGTAACCCTTCACTTATTGGGGTAAATGAATGTGGGAGGCGGCAGTCCTTGAGCGATGGCCGCGCTTTAAGTGCCCCGCGGATCATGGTAAAACCACTTATCCCAAAGCAGGCGCGTGCAAAGCGTAAGCGCTGCAGGGACAGGACGTATATCCTTGTGCAACCATTGCCCGATTTGCACGCTTGCGCGGCAGAGCGAAAGGGCTGCTGCCCCCGTAACTGAAGGATTACAGAGCTCCGGCTTTCGAGCAATGACGGGACCTACCGGGCGCTTTTGATCATCACCCCGGTTCCTTTCTCCGCCTTGAACCTCTTGCCGTCGTCCGTCACTCTCTCGAAACCAACGATGTCCCCCCTCTTCATACTTTCAAACGTTTCATTCGAGACGGATTTATCCTTATCAAGCCTGACGAACGGCCGCCGTCTTCCCTTCCCGCAGATATAGAACTCGATCTTTCCCTTCGAGACCAGCGGCTCGCTCACCACGCGAAAAGAATCCGCGCCATGGATATCCGCCAGAGAGAGGCCGTCTTTCCGCAGAACAAGATAGGAGAACTTGAGCGAGTCCTTCCGCAGCCCTGTACGGCTGTCGATCTCCTTGACGAGCTCCGGCGGGTCCCAGGGGATATCCTCGTGACACCAGTCTTTCGGGTTCGCAAGAGCGGGGCATTTTCCGTTACCCAGACAGGGAGCGTAGAGAGAAAAACCCTCCTCCAAGAGGCCGTCCCTGACCATGAGCAGTTCCCTCGACGTCTCGCGAAGCGCCGGCTCGATGATGATGCAGCTCCCGTCAGGGGTGAGAAGGCGGTCCAGAATATTTTCCAGGAACAGGATCCGCTTCGCGATACGGTCTTCATCGCCGTGGAACAGCTCGTTCAGCGCGTTTGAAAGCATGATGATGTCATACCGGTCGCCGGAAAGGCGGTCCATCGCTTTTTCGACCTTCGATCGTATCGTCCGCAACGAGGCATTGATGCCGGTTCTGTCCCGCCATGATCGAAACAGGTCTTCAGCGTCCTTCAGGTTCTCTCCCACCTGGTCCATGGCCGTGAATTGAAGCAGCGGCCTTTTCCCCTGCTGTGAGAAAAAATCCAGCGCGCCGAGCGTGGCCGTGCCGGGACCCGAGCCGAGGTCGAGGATACTGAGGCGTTCCTTTGTCAGGATACTTTTTGGATGGAGGGACAGTTCCCTGAGCGGGAGATGGATCTTTGCCAGATTAGACGGAACAAAATAAAGAAGATAGGCCTGTCGAAGCCTTTTGTCCTTCAGATACGCATCGGGCAGGTCCTCCCGTTCTCTGGTGAGCAGCGACGATAGCCGCGCGACGTCCGCTGCCAGGGCTTTCAGCTCATCCGGGGATAATTTCCGTGTTCCGATCATTGTGATATACCGGTGCTTCCATCCGCTCTGATTAACCTGTTTTTCTTGATGCCCCCTCATCATATATTCGTCGGGGATTCAAGACAAGGGAAAAAACATAAAAAATAACGCGGAATAAGCCGCACTCTTTCTGTACATACCATGCCCGCACTCTCCCCTCCCCGGATATACCGGATATTTTGGAACCCTAACGACTGTCGGCTGTACAGAATGAGACCCCGCAGAGGCGCCTTTTTAGCCGGACAGCGGAGAAATATGCTATGATTTCTGTATGGTTAAGATGCGCTGCCATAAGGTATGCGTATGCCTTATATCGTTCCTGATGATCGCCGCCTGTTCCTCCACGGGATGGGCCGTTGATGCCGCCCGCGCTGAGCAAAAAAAATATGTGTTCGGCGTTGTTCCGCAGTTCGAGCAGCGCAAGCTCTACGCGATATGGAAACCGATCATCGACGACCTGGAACGGAGAACAGGGCTTTCCTTCGAGCTGGTCACGACGCTCAGGATCCAGGATTTTGAGAAGGAGTTCATTCAAGGTGCTTTCGACTTCGTCTTCATGAACCCGTACCATGTTCTAAAAGCGGCTCCTGTACAAGGGTATATCCCGCTCGTACGCGATAAGGCCCCCTTGCGGGGGGTACTCGTGGTGCGGAAGGACAGTCCCGTTCAAGCAATATCGGAGTTGAAGGGTAAAGTGGTCGCGTTCCCGTCCCCTAATGCCCTCGGCGCAGCGCTCCTGATGCGCGCAGACCTCGAACGAATCTACCACATCAAGGTGACACCGCTCTACGTGAAAACGCACAGCTCCGTGTACCTTCACGTCGTGAAAGACCTGGCAGCAGCCGGGGGGGGAGTGCAAAAGTCGTTGCAGGAACAGGGCCCGGAGATCCGGGACGCGCTTCGGGTCCTTTATACGACGCGACCTATGCCATCCCACCCTGTCGCGGCTCACCCGCGGGCGCCGAAAGAACACCGGGAAAAGGTGCGGCGTGCTCTGCTCGATATGGGGGCTGATCCGGAGGGAAAAGAACTCTTGTCCAGAATACCGATGAAAGAGACCACCGCTGCCTCCATGGATGATTACAAAGAAATGCAGGAGTGGGGGCTCGACGCCTACTGGGATCCGTTCTGGAAAGAGGACTGACATCCATGAGCCTCAGGATCAAAGTACTGCTTCCTCTCGCCGTGTTCAGCATCCTTCTTTTTTTCTACCTGTATGGATACTGGATACCGCGTTCCATCAATGCGGATGAGGCGGATTTTCAGAAAACGACGGAAAGTCATCTGGAGAGCGTGATAGAGGGGTTGATCCCGCTCTTGCTCGGGCGCCAGCTGGACACCGTCTATGAAAACCTGGATTCCCTTAAGGACAGGAACAAAGAATGGCTCAGCATACAGCTGGTAGGCCCTGAAGGCAAGACCAGATACCCCCTCCGTCCGTTGCCGCTCCCCACTGATATCCGCACGAGACACGTCCACACCGTGGAACGATCTGTCAACTATCTCAATATGAACCTCGGCACACTGATCGTGGTGGTGGATTTCACCGCGCATCTCGATAAGATGAAAAAGCGGCACCAGGAACTTACCGCGACCCTGCTCGCCGTTATGATCGCTTTTATCGTGACCATCGGTCTCATGCTGGAGTGGGTCGTAGGGAGGCCTGTCAAGCTCCTGGCTCATGCGTCCCGCAAGCTTGCCGCCGGGGTATTCGATGTCCCTCTGCGCAAAGTGGGAAACGATGAGGTGGGGACGCTCGTGGACAGTTTCGCCTCCATGCGTGATGCGATACAGGGCTACCAGGCCGAACTGCTCAGCCGGCAAGTGTTGCTGGTCAAATTATTCACTGCCGTGGAACAGAGTCCGGTTTCCATTATCATTACCGACGCCGGGGGCGATATCGAATTCGTCAATCCGAAATTCACCCAGATAACCGGCTACACCTTCGAGGAGGTCCTCGGAAAGAACCCGAGAATTCTGAAGTCCGGGGAAACCCCGCCTGAGGAATACAAGAGGCTGTGGGAGACCGTTACCGCGGGCAACGTGTGGCATGGAGTGTTCCACAACAGGAAGAAAAATGGCGAGCTGTTCTGGGAGGCTGCCGCCATTTCGCCGATCCAGAACGATGAAGGAACCATCACGAACTACCTGGCGATCAAAGAGGATATCACAGAACGTAAAAAGCTTGAGGAGCAGCTCCGTCACGCGCAAAAAATGGAGGCCGTGGGACAGCTTGCCGGCGGGATCGCCCACGACTTCAACAACATCCTCACCGCGATCATCGGCTACGGGAACATCGCCATCATGAAAATTCCTGAGGGCGACCCCCTGCGGCACTACCTCGGCCAGATGCTCGCAGCAGCAGAGCGGGCCGCGGCTCTCACGAAGAGCCTCCTCGCCTTCAGCAGGAAACAGATCATCAACCCCCAACCCGTGAGCGTAAACGTCATCATCGAACGGGTGGGAAAACTTCTCCATCGGAGCATCGGAGAGGACATCGAGCTCAAGATTGTTCTGACCGAAAAAGACACCACGGTGCTGGCCGATTCCGGGCAGATCGAACAGGTCCTCATCAACCTCGCCATGAACGCGCGGGATGCCATGCCCAACGGCGGGAACCTTATCATCGAGACGGGACAGGCGGAGATCGACGACCAATACATCAAGGGTCACGGCTACGGAAAACGCGGGATGTACGTCCTCATCTCCATTACGGACTCCGGCGAGGGGATGGATGAAAAAATACGAGAGCGGATCTTCGAGCCTTTTTTCACGACCAAGGAAGTGGGCAAGGGCACGGGGCTGGGGTTATCAATGGTATACGGCAGCATTAAACAGCATAACGGGTTTATCAACGTGTATAGCGAGCCGGGACGCGGGACGACCTTCACGATCTATCTGCCCCTTCTCAAGGCCGGGGCGCGGCCTGCGGCTGCCGGGGAGCCCGCGCCCCCGCCGAAAGGCGGCACGGAGACAATCCTGCTCGCCGAGGACGATACCGCATTGAGAAATCTTGCCCGGGGAGTGCTCGAGGAATTCGGGTACTCCGTCATTGAGGCCGTGGACGGCCAGGACGCCGTTGAAAAATTCAACATGCTCAAAGACCGCATCCAACTACTCATCCTTGACGTGATCATGCCGAAGAAGAACGGCAGGGAAACATTTGAAGAGGCAAAAAAGATCAAGCCCGGGATCAAAGCGCTCTTTACCAGCGGCTATCCCGCCGAGATCATTCAAAAGAAGGGCATCCTCGAAGCAGACATCAATTTTATTATAAAACCCCATCCCCCACAGGACTTTCTCCGGAAGATCCGGGAAGTGCTGGACGGGTAAGTTTCAAGTTTACAGGCTATTCACGAACTTTATAAAACAACTGTTGATACTATGATAAAACCGTTCATAATCCTGAAAGCATATCGGACAACCGATCACACCAGCGCATCGAGCAGCGTAAACACGAACACGGTAACGCTGATGTAGCCGTTCATATTGAAGAACGCCACGTTCAGCATCGAAAGGTCCCCTTCCTTCACGAGGGAATGCTCGTAGAGAATGAGGCCGAGAGCGGCAAAAATTCCGACAAAATAGAAAAAACCGAGGGGAAGCAGGAAGGGGAGCGAGAAGAGCGCGGTGATCGTCACGGCATGCGAGGCACGGGAAATATAGAGCGCGGAGCGCACCCCGAACCTCCCGGGGATTGAGTGAAGTCCCGCCTCTTTGTCGAAATCGACGTCCTGAAGGGAATAGAGAATATCGAAGCCCACGAGCCAGAACAAGACCGCCGCGCCGAGCACGAGCGCCGGGGCCTCGAGCTCTCCGGTGATCGCTATCCATGCGCCGATGGGGGCGAGGGACAACGCGAGGCCGAGAAACGCGTGCGACAGGAAGGTGAAACGCTTGGTATATGAATAGAAGAAAACGATCGCGAGCGCGACAGGCGAAAGATAAAAGGAAAGCGGGTTCAACATGAGCGCCGCGAACATGAGCATCATCGATGAAACCGCGGTAAAGGCAAGCACCTGCGCGGGGGTCACGAGTCCCAGGGGAAGCGCCCGTTCCTTTGTCCTCGGGTTCGCCGCATCGAACTTATGGTCCGCCCATCGGTTGAACCCCATGGCCGCGGAGCGCGCGCCGACCATGGCGACCGTGATCCAGATAATATCATGCCATGACGGCAGACCGCGCGCGGCGAGGACGGCGCTCATGAACGCAAAGGGCAGCGCGAAGATAGTGTGCTCGAATTTTATCATATCGAGGATGATCCTGGTTTTTTTTATCATAGTTATACTAAACGCAATATATTATGGTACAACGTCATTGCGAGCGACCGTACGAATGTATCACCATTGCGTACTTGACTTTTCCAATTCCGCACTCCGAACTCCGCACTCGCATTACTTCTTCGCCGTCTTCCTGTTCATCCACTCCTCGATCTTCTTTTTGATGTCCGGCATGGCCTTCTGCGTCGCCTCGATGCCTGCCAGCATGCAGCGTTTTTTCTGGGTAAAATCGAGCATGCCCACATCCCCGACGGCCGGGGTAATGAGGATATCCGCGTTCTTTTTCTTGACCTTGACGTTCTCGTCGAACATGATGTTCACGGCCTGGAGCATGACGTCGAACATGTTCGTTATTTTGAAATTCGTGACGTTCTCGCTGATGTCCACGGCGATCACGATGTCCGCCCCTTTCTCCCTTGCCACGTCGATGGGAATATTGTCCACCACGCCGCCATCCACAAGGTTCTTGCCCTGATGCTCCACGGGCTGGAACACGCCGGGAATGGCGCTGCTCGCGCGCACTGCCCTGGCGATCGGGCCGCTATCGAGCACCACGCGGGTCCCGCGGTTCAGGTCGGTCGCGACCGCGACATAGGGCAGTTTCAGGTTCTCGATATTGGCCACGGGTATCTTGCTCTTGATGAAGCCTTCCAGCTTGTCCCCCTTCACCGGCCCCATGCCCATGACCGCCGAAACAAGGGCATAGTCGAAGAGGTGCTCCTTCTCGAGCGTGAAGGCCGTCCACTCGAGCTCGAAACTGTTCATGTCGTGGGCGTAGATCGCGCCGATAAGGCTCCCGACGCTCGTGCCGACCACGAGGTCGATCGGGATCTTTTCCTGTTCGAGCGCCCGTATCACCCCGACATGCGCGAATCCCCGGGCCGCTCCCCCTCCGAGCACCAGCGCGATCTTCGGCCTGTTCGGGTCCTGCATGAGCTGGGAAAACCCGGGGCCGCCCGTTGTCTGGCACGCACCAAGCGCCGTCATTATAAGAAGAACCAGAAATAATTTAACGTATTTCATATCCCACCGCCTTTCAACATCACACATGATATATCTCACGCAAACTAAACCCTGCGGTTTCTGTCTCCTGTCTCCTGTCTCCTGTTTACTGCCCATCTCCCATCATCTTCACCACTTCCTCGCGCAGTCTCTTCACGATCTCATCGTAATCCATAGTGCCGGGATGGATCGGTTTGCCGAAAGAGATGCTCACCTTTGCGGGCCGGGGAAATGATCTGTCCCGAGGCAGCATGGCGAACGTACCCTGGATCGCAACGGGGATCACCGGCATGTTCAATTCCTTTGCAATGATCCCGACGCCCTTCTTGAACTCCTTGATCTTGCCGTCGCGGGAGCGATTGCCCTCGGGGAACACGCAGAGGATCTTGCCTCTGCGCAGGACATGAGCCGATAACTGAAGCGCGCCGGTGAGCCTCGCCTCCATGTCCACGGGGATGACATGGATGACGCCGGCGATCCGGGACGTGACAGGACCGCCGAAATACTTTGCGTGGCCGAGGAAGAACGTCTGGGAACCGATGCTCCACGGGATCGCGGACATGACAAGCGGCGCGTCTGCGTAACTCACATGATTCGGCGCGATGATATAGGGCCCCTTCGCGGGCAGGTTCTCAAGACCGCTGACAAACATGTTGCCGTAGAGCGTGTAGAAGACTTTAAAGAACAATTTCATCGCGTATTTTCCGACATTGCAGAATGCGCTCGAATCGAGCCTGAGAGAGCGTTGCGCCTCTTCCGAAGGCGCGGAGCCGAGGATCTCGGCCCACGACAATTTGACGCGCTCGCCTTTCTTTGTCGGACCCGCGGCCAGCAGTTCCTGGATATTGAGCACAACATCCCGTACGGTCAGCACTTCGGAGCCGAAGGAATCCGGCAGACTGATGCCGAACAAATGCTCGAGGCTCACGACAAGCTCCACCCTGGCGAGCGAGTCCATGCCCAGGTCGAGCTCCAGGTTGTCATCGGGCGAGATCTTTTTCTTCGGAGAAAACGGTTCGACACAGCTCAGGACCTTCCTGCCCGCATCGCTCGACAGCAGCGACCTGTCTGCTTCCTGCACCGGCTTTTCCGCCTGCCCGTTGCTCTGCAAATACAGGTGCCTCACCATGGCCCTTCTCAGCTTGCCCAGGCGCGTGACGGGGAGAGGGTCTTTGAATACCTTGAGGCCCATGATCCGCTTGTACGGAGGAAGGTCTTTTGCAAGGGATTCTATCGCATCGGCGACGGCTTCGCGGGAGTTGGAGATGTTCATTCTGCGAAGATGGTCAAAATCCGGGACCACAGCGGCTTCCAGGCCACGCTCTCCCTGGAGCAGACAGATCTCTTTGATGGATGGCAGCTGTTTGTAGAATTTCTCGAGCTCTTCGGGAAAGATCTTCTTCCCCGTGGAGAGCACGATCATTTCCTTGGATCTGCCGGTGATGAAGTAATAACCGGACCGGTCGCGATAGCCGAGGTCGCCGGTATAGAACCATCCGTCGCGGATCACCTCCGCGGTCTCTGCCGGTTTTTTATAGTACCCGGCCATGACGTTCGTCCCCCGCACCGCGATCTCGCCCATGCCGTTCTGGTCGGGGTTTGCGATCCTGGCCTCGACGCCGGAGACCGGTATGCCGATGGAGCCCGCCTTCTGCTTCCCGAGCGGATTGAACATGCAGAGGGGAGAGGTCTCGGTGAGCCCGTATCCTTCGATGAGAATAAAGCCGAGATTGCTCATGTCCGTGTATACGTCAGGATCGAGCCGCGCGCCGCCGCTCGCGAAAAGCCTGAACCGCGGGCCGAATTTTTCGTGCACCTTCTTGAACAGCGTCCTGCCGATATTGGCCCCGGCCACGTTCCTGAGCTCGCCGTTCAAAGCAAGAAGAAGCTTCACGAGAAGGCGCACCAGCGCCGGCTTTTTGCCGATCTCGTCGAAGATGGCGCGGCGCAGAGCGGCAAACAACTGCGGCACGCCGACCAGGATGGCCACCCCGGTCTCCTGCATGCAGGCGAGGATGTCCGGGCCTTTCAGGCTGTTCAGTATGGTCACGGTGGCGCCGAGGGAGAACGTCGAGATCATGCAGACCATGGCCGGATAGGTGTGGTGCAGCGGAAGAAGGCAGAGCAGATTGTCCGTGGCTTCGATGATATTCAGTTTTATGATGCTCTCACAGTTCGAGGCCAGGTTGCCGTGGGTAAGCATCACGCCCTTGGGGTCGCCTGTTGTCCCCGATGTATAGAGAAGAGCAGCGAGGTCGCCGGCAGCCGGAGCGGGAGGAAGCGCGGCCCCGTCGTGTGAGCCGATCATGTCGGAGAAGGATATCTTCTCTCCCGGGTCAAAAGAGATAATGGTATGCGATCCTCCGGGGGGAAGCTTCTGCCTCGTGGAGGCTGACACGAATATGGCCTTGGCCCCGGAGTCGGAGAGAAGGAGAGAGACCTCTTTTTCCGTGAGCTGCGCGTCGAGCGGAACAACGACGGCCCCCAGGGAGACCACCGAAAGATAGGCGAACATCCATTCAGGCCTGTTCTCGGACAGGATGGCCACGCGGTCGCCCTTGCGTATCCCCTGCTTCGAGAGCGCGCCCGCCGCGGACGCTATCGTACGGACAAGTTCACGATAGGTATATTTATGGTACCGTTCCCCTTCCTTCATCTGGACGGCGATCTTGTCCGGATAGCGCGACGCCGCCTCCTGGATCCTGGTCAGTATCATGGCATGTCCCCTGCTCCCTGAGAATACTATAATGGAACAGAATACCTTGACAGGGACAGGATGTCAATTCAGTTTAATATAAAATATGACAAACGCTTGTTGACAGGATTTTGCCGGATTCGCGGGATTTCAAAAACTCTTAATCTTTAATTCAGTGGAGCCCCTCCAGCATCCCGACATGTCGGGAATAGACAACGCGACATCCCGCAGTCCCGATCTTTCGGGGCGGCCGCGGGGTTGATCCTGTCCGGTCTCGTTTACGCGGAGTGAATAGTATTTGCATTGACAATCATTGTCAACTCAACTCGTGATCACATCAGTACCTTAGGTAGAGTACCTTAGGGTAGAGTATTGTGATATTTGGTCATAACCGCCGCCTACCATAGAACCGCCCAGGGTCAATTCGTGCGGCATAAAAGGGCACGTCACGCGCGCACCTTTTTCGGAAACAGCCCCTTCATCCCTTCCGCGACTGCTTCCAGCGGGACGGCGGCCACGCGCTCTCCCAGGGAATACCGCTTCGTGCCTGGATACACCACCGCGATCTGCTCGAGCTTCAGGTCTTGCAGGGCGGTCCCCATGGACGGTGTCATCCGCGGCGCGTCCATGCGCTTGCACTCCACTCCCAAAAGGCGGCCATCCTTCACCAGAACCAGGTCGATCTCCGCCCCACCGTGGGTCGCCCAGTAACAGGCCTCCTCAGGTTCGATCGCCTTGATCGTTTCTTCGATCACATATCCTTCCCAGGACGCGCCGCTTTTCGGGTGGCCCAGCAAGTCTTTTTCCGAGCGGATGCCCAGCAGGTAGTGGAGCAGGCCCGTGTCCCGGAAATAGATCTTCGGCGCCTTGACCTGCCTCTTTTTCAAGTTGGCATGCCACGGCAGAAGCTGACGCACCATGAATACGCCGGAGAGGATATCGAGATAACGCCGTACGGTGGGCTCGCTCACGCCGAGGGAACGTGCGGGATCCGCTGCGTTCCACATCTGGCCATGGTAGTGCGCAAGCATGGTCCAGAATCGCAGTAGTGCGGTTGCAGGCGTGCCGATCCCCCACTGGGGCAGATCGCGCTCCAGGAAGGTCTCATGAAATTCTTTCTCCATGCCAGACTGTCGGTATTGGTCCGGGCAAGGAAGGAGGGCGGGAACCCGCCGCGCAGCCAATGGCGCATGTGCGCATCCCGTCCGGCCTCGGACATACTGAATCCGCTCATGGCGATCGTTTCGATTCTCCCGGCCAAAGATTCAGAGGACTGTCTCAGAAGTTCCGGCGAGGCGCTTCCGAGGACGAGGAACCGGGCGGGCAGGGGTTTCCGGTCCGCGAGCACCCGAAGCACCGGAAAGAGGTCCGGTCTCCGCTGCACTTCGTCAATGACCACCAGACCTTTCAGGTTGCGCAAAGCGGTCATGGGCTCGTCCAACCGTGCGATGCTTGACGGGTCTTCGAGATCGAGATAATTGGGAGATTCGGCAGAAACGAGTTGCCGGGCAAGTGTGGTCTTGCCGCACTGCCTCGGCCCGATGAGACCGACTGCCCTGCTTCGCTTTAGGGCCGAACGAACCTCCCTTACCAGATTTTCACGTTTGACCATAGACGTAGTATACCATGAAAATCGAACATGTCACGTTCGATTTTCAATATCACCTGCCAGGGAATATTCAGAAACAGGGCGCGCATGGGGGACATTGATGTTTTTGGGGCATTCCGCTTTTCTGCCCCCTCTGCCCTCTTTCCTCTTCCTTCGTCCTTCGTCCTTCCTCCTTCGTCCATCGTCCCTCGTCAATCTTCCCTTTAATTTAATCCTCTCCCCTCAGAGAGGGGGTTACGCCGCATTCCGCATTCCGCAATCACAAAGCCCACTCCTCTATCGCGACCTTAAGCCCGTCCACGACCTTTGCCATCCGCTCATAATCAAGGGTCTCCGGAATGTCCATCGGGCCGTGATAGTTCAGATTCCGGTAGAAGGCCGTGTCCGTGACCATGCAGGCCGGATACCCGAACTTTCCGAAGGACCAGTGGTCGGAAAAATCAATGCCGATGACGATCGGCGGCGCGCTCATCGAGACGACGGGCAGATCTGTGCCCTTCTGGAAATCGCCTGCGACCCTGGCAGTAAATTTTCTGGATTTCATCGTCCCCACGATCGCGATGAAATTGCCGGTAGTCGGATACCGCATCTTGAAGAACGGGACCGGGTAGTGCTGCGAACCAGCACGGTCGCTGAAATAGCCGATCATCTCCAGACAGATCATCCCCTCGATCTGTTCCTCTTTCTCGTGAAGGCTTTGAGCGTATTGATAGCTCCCCATCATGCTGGTGCGATACGTCGGCATCTCTTCAAGACTAAAGGCAGCGAACCTGACGGTTTTATTCAACGGCGTCCCCGCGCACACCCGCGCGAGGGCCAGCACTCCGGCGACGCCGCTCGCGTTATCATCGGCGCCCGGCGTGGTTTGAACGCTGTCGTAGTGGGCGCCGACGACCAGGATTTTTTCAGGGGATGACTTCCCGGTGAGCTCGGCTATGATGTTATGATACGTCTTTCCTCGAAAAAGAAATGGCTGCTTTGTTACCTGATACCCAAGTGAAGTGAACTGACCGGAAAGAAAGTCGGCGGTTTTTTCGAGCCGCTCGGCATCCCGGTAGCTCCGGAAGCCGAACTCCCGCGCGAGCACGGTCACAACCTGATGGAGGTACACAGAGATATCCATAGCGCGGCCTCCGGCCGCAAAGCAACGGTAACATCAAACGGTTACGATGCCCGTATCGTGGTGCGGTATTCGGCAACGTCTTGAAAAATACGAACGACGAACTACGTGGCCGAAACGGTCCTCGTGACCGCAGCCGAACGACGAAAATATTCAAACATTCGCGCGAACATATCATATAGAACGTATCACAGCGGCAGTGTGCTGTCAAACAGAACAATATTGTTTCCTTGACTATTGGCGTATTTTTGCTTAAACTAACAGCGGTCCTACAGACAAAGACAGCACCGGTTTGCAAGGGAATGACACCTCGATGAGAACAAAGGAGGATCACCATGCCGAAACTGCCCAGCCAGTACCTGAACATCCAGAAAAGATTCAAAGGGTTCATGAAAGCCGTTGAAGACCTCGGCAAGGCGACAAAGGCCGCGGGGCCGCTCAACGAAAAGACGTCCCGCCTCATCCAGCTTGCTGCAGCCGCTGCCATCCATTCCGAGGGTTCAGTGCATTCTCACGCGAGAAGGGCATTGGCTGCCGGCGCCAAGCCTGAAGAGATACGCCATGCCGTTGTTCTCCTGACAAGCACGATCGGGTTCCCCACCGTCTCGGCCGCTCTGTCCTGGGTCGAAGACGTGCTGAAAAAGAACTCAAAAATGTAAACATCCGTGTAACCGCTATCGGATACGAATGTCTCCGAATTCTACTTCAGAAAGGAAGAATGCCATGTCAAAAAAAGCAAAAGTAACAATAACGCGCGAGGAATGTACAAGCTGTGAAACATGCTGGATCACCTGTCCGGAGTTCTTTGAACAGAATCCAGGCGACACGTTCAGCCAGGTCGTTGCGAAATACAGGATCGGCGGCGATGCAAGTCAGGGCGAGGCGCCCGCGGAGCTCCTGGACAAGGTGCAGGAAGCGGCTGATTCCTGCCCGGTCGCAATAATCCACGTGGAAGGGTAAATGATGAAGAATGTGGGAGGATGGACGAAGGAGGACGGACGCAAAAAGACCGACTCCTCCCTCTTCCTTCTTCCGTCGTCCCTCCTGTTTCCTGTCGTCTCTGCCCTCTGGTTTGTTGTTGTCACGCGTAGCGTCGGGGTTTATCCCCGACGATTAACCGTTGACCGTTATCCCGCCCTCAGTAAATGAGGGCGCTACATAGATGTGTCCCGGTGGCAAAACTAAGATATGAAAATCGAATGCTTCATGTCGGAAGGCTGCGGTTCATACCATCAGCTCCGTGAGAACATAAACAAGGCGCTCTCGGAGCAAGGCGTTCAGGCCGATGTCAGCTATCACACCGTCTCCTACGATGAAGCCATGCAACTCGGCATCAAAGGCTCTCCCACCATCCGCATAAACGGCAAAGATTTTGATGAAGGCGGCTCACCCGGCATGCTGTGAAGGACGTATAAAGACGAGTCCGGGAGACTCGGGAACGTGCCTTCAGTCGAGATGCTGAAAGAGGCGTTCAAGAGGGAAATATCCGCGGCATAGAGCAGAGAGCATGGGGCATGGGGTAAACGACGTGCCGAGTCTTCCTTTTTGCCTGTTGTTCCTGGCTCTAAGCGCTATGCCCTCTGCCCTTTGCTCTCTGCAGTTACCATGTCTAAAAACCTTGTTTTCATAGGCGACTCGTTGACCGAGTATTTTGACTGGCAGGAGCGCTTTCCCGAATACCGCGTGATAAACCTCGGCGTTTCCGGAGAGACCGTGGAAGGGTTGCTCGACCGGCTGGACAGGGTCCGCTCGCGGATAAACGAGCCCGACATCATCTTCATTATGACCGGCATCAACAACATCGCGATGGAGCAGTACGACATCGCCGGGGACTATAAAGAGATCGTGAGCAAACTGACGGCATGGTTCAAAAATTCAATGATCGTGGTGCAGAGCGTATTGCCGGTAAGGCTGGAATGGATCAAGAACAACGTGATAAAAGACGTCAACCGCCATCTGAAGAAGATCGCGGACGAATTCTCCGCGGAATATCTCGACGTGTACGGTCTTTTTGTTGATCCACGCGGAATTCCCATGCGGGCAAATCTTCTCGATGACGGCGTGCACCTGAGCGATACAGGATATCACGTATGGGCCGATGCCTTGGATGCTTTTCTTAAAGCGATGGAGGGCAAACAGGCATAAGAACAGCTTGATCCCCGCCTCGACCCATCGGCCGCGGTCTTCGCTTCAATAATTCCTTTGACTCTCCTCCCCCATCCCGTTATAATCCCCCTCAAAGAAGAATAACTTCTATCCCTGTTATTGCAGGCGCTTTTTTTGGAGAACAGCTCTATGGCCCGCTCAGCCCAAAAGTCTGATCCCAACTGGAATATTGTCTTTCTCTGCTGGCTGATCGCCGGCATCTCAACCCTGGGGAGCCTGTTCTTCAGCGAGATCATGCTCTTTGCCCCCTGCGTTCTGTGCTGGTATCAAAGGATCTTCATGTTCCCCCTGGCGATAATTCTCCTCGTGGGGCTCTTTCCTTTTGACAAAAACATCGTCAAATATGCCCTTCCTTTTGCAGCGGGGGGATGGCTTGTCGCCCTGTATCATGCCCTTCTTTATTCCGGGGTCATCCCCGAGAGCCTGCAGCCCTGCGCGCAGGGCGTTTCCTGCAAAGAGGTCTACATAAACCTGCTCGGTTTTATAACAATTCCGATGCTTTCGTTGATGGCATTTTCAGCCATAATGGCTTTGTTGCTCATATTGCGAAGGAGGCTTTCCGTATGAAGAAGCGCGATGTCGTCTTGATTGCAGCGGTTGTTCTCATCCTTGCCTTTGTGCTTGCCGGTTATTTCTATAAAAGCCGGCAGGCAAAGAATATCGCCTTTATGGCCAGGGAGAACGCTTCAACGTTCGTTCGGGACCATTCACCGTCATACGGCAGTGATGATGCAAAAGTCTACATCGTGGAATTTCTGGACCCTGCCTGTGAAACCTGCAGCGTTTTTCACTTTTACGTCAAGGGTTTCCTGGCAGCCCACCCGGGCAGAATAAAGCTCGTTGTCAGATATGCCCCTTTTCATGATAACGCGGATTATTTTGTCAAGATCCTTGAAGCTGCGAGAAAACAGGGGAAGTATTGGGAGACCATGGAGGTCATGTATCAATCTCAATCTTACTGGGCGAGCCATCACAATCCCCAGCCTAAACTGGTATGGAAATTCCTTCCCATGGCGGGGCTCGATCTGAAAAAGATCGCAAAAGACATGAATGACCCTGCCATCGCGAAGCTGATCGAACAGGACCTTGCGGACGCCAGAGCGCTCAATGTCAGGAAAACGCCTGAATTCTTCGTGAATGGGAAGCCGCTTCCCAGCTTCGGCTATGAACAATTGAAACAATTAGTAGAAAGTGAAATTGAAGCAAATTATTAACAGCCTGTTTTAAAAGGCCGCTTTTGCCGTCATTGCAAGGAGCGTCAGCCTGAGGGTCGGGTAGAGCAGTGCGAAATCCGACACCGGGTACGGCTCATTGAAAAGCCTGATATAATAGGGGATAGTCCCTTACAACAATTTGGTACTGTCAAAAGTTCTATGAAAACGAGGGGAGCATGGTATGAGACCGGGGCTGTGTCGCCCGACAGCCCCTCCTCGCCGGCGCATAACGCGCCCGATGATCGTCAGT
>Ga0209342_10001475_pt1 | contig 26404 bp, 20 predicted proteins | sample RifCSP16_2_FD_184023 | JGI IMG/M metagenome (GOLD analysis project Ga0209342, IMG submission 184023) | Soil microbial communities from Rifle, Colorado - Rifle CSP2_sed 16_2 (SPAdes) (version 2) | ecosystem: Environmental > Terrestrial > Deep subsurface > Rock core/Sediment | place: Rifle... | reverse complement strand
GGTGGGGGTAGCACCGGTGCCCGTGATCGAGTCGCCGAAGTCCCACGCATAGCTGAGGGGATCGCCGTCGGGGTCGCTGGAGCCGGTGCCGTCGAAGGTGATCGGCTGGTTGCGGACGCCGGTGTAGGGGCCACCCGGATTGGCGACGGGTGCGCCGTTCCCCACGGCGAAGACAAGATCGTCGTGGTCGTTGTACGTCACGTTCCCGCAGGGTGTCGCGGAACCGGCCCATCGGAAGCGGGCGCGCACGGCTTGGAGATGTCCGCCCGGAAGCGTGTAGGTCGCGGAGAGGATCTGCTGGCCCACAACGGTCGGCGTCAGGGTGGCGATGAACGTCCAGCTCGGGTTCGTGGCGTCGGCCGCGTAGTAGAGGTCGAGGTGGTCCGACGCGAAGCCGGCGTACGCCCACACCGTGGCCTCCACACGCACCGTCGCGCCGGGGGCGAAGTCGCTGCCGTCGACGGTGGAGACCTTGATGCGGTCATTCGACTCGTCGCTGTGGAACACCCCCCCGGTGTCATCGGCGCAGGAGTCGGCGATCGTATTGGGCTGGTTGGGCTCCGGGCCGACCCCGTCCCGCCCGAGGAGGAGCGCCGCCCCGGAGTCGCAGGAGCTGCCCACGTTCGCGCACTTGGGCGCCTGGAGCACGGGATCGAATACCGCGTTGCCGGGGCCCTCGGCGCTCCCCACGGCGAAGATCAAGTCGTCGTGGTCGTTGAACGGGCCGCTGGAGCAGGGCGCAGCGGAGCCGCTGTATCGGAAGACGGCTCGCACCGCCTGCAGCGGCCCCGCCGGAAGGGTGTAGGTTGCCGACAGGACCTGCTGGCCGGCCGCGGTCGGGGTCAGGGTAGTGATGAGCGTCCAACTCGGGTTCGTGGCGTCCGCCGCATAGTAGAGGTCGAGGTGGTCGGAGGTCGGGCTGGCGGACCAGGCCCAGACGGTCCCCTCGACCTTCACTATGCTGCCCGCAGCGAAGTCGCTGCCGTCGGTGGTGGAGACCTTGATGCGGTCGTTCGACTCGTCGCTGTGGAATGTCCCTCCGGTTCCGTCGGCGCAGGAGTTGGCGATCGTGTTGGGCTGGTTGGGCTCCGGACCGACCCCGTCGCGCCCGAGGAGGAGGGCCGGGCCGGAGTCGCAAGAGCTGCCCACGTTCGCACACTTGGGCGCCTTCAGCACCGGGTCGAAGGCCGCGGTCTGGGCGCCGCCCCCTCCCGTCCCCGTCACCACGAGAATGAGGGGGGAGCCGTGGCTGAGCGGACCGCTCACCCCCTGGACCTGGATGGAGTAGGTCCCGGTGACGGTCGAGGCCGCCACCGCCACCGTGAGGGTGCTGGTCGCGCTTCCGCCGGCCGGTGGAGTCACCACGCTCGGGTCGAAGCCGCAGCTCGCGCCGGCGGGAAGGCCGGTGCAGGTGAGGTCCACGGGGGCGCTGAAGCCATTCTCCGAGGACACGGTGCACGTGGTGCTGCCGCTGCTTCCCTGCTGGACGGCCAGGCTCGAGGGGATGCACGAGAGAGAGAAGTCGGGAATGGTGGGAGCGGTGGGGGTGGCGGTCGCGCAGTTGCTCACGGGGCCGAAGCAGGCCGAGGAAGCACCCGCCGCTACCACGTTGTACGAGTAAGGCCTGAAGTTGGCCACCTGGGTGTCCGTGTAGCTGGTCCCCGTCACCTCGGCGACGAGTGCCTTGCCGAAGTCGCAGCCCGCGTGTCCTTCGGTCTTCAGGACCCAGTACCGAGTGGCGCCGGAGGCGGCATCCCAGGACAGCGCGACCTCCCGGTTGCCCGAGTTGGCGGTGAGGGTCGCGGCCGTGGTGGGTCCGCCGCCGCAGCCGCCGTTCTGCGGGACGGGCGTGGCGCACGCGATGCCATGCCGGTTGAAGGCGTTGTAGATCGCCGTCATGTGGGGAGTGCCGTCGTTGAGGTTGCCGTTGTCGTCGTCTGTGGCCAGCCACTGCATGTAGGCGTTGGTCGCTCCGCAGCCGCTGGAGGACGAGCCGCAGGTGCAGGCGTGCCAGGTGCCGATGTTCCCGCTGCCCTGGTAGAAGAGTTTGTTGCCGATGAGGAAGGCGGTCTGGCTGTCGTAGTTGAAGGGGGCGGTCTGGAGGTCGCGCGCCACTAGGTCCCAGGCCGCCTGGCGGGAGGGGGCGGCCGCGCAGTGGACCTGGCGGCCGCAGGGCCCGGGGCCCGACAGGCAGGAGTTGCAGACGAAGCCGAGGGCGGTGTCCGGCTGGTGGTCGGCGTGCTTGTCCCAGTCCGCGTCACGCACGCCCGAGCAGTCGAGGTCGCAGTGGGAAGGCCCCGTTTGGGCCTCGTTGGCGTTGAAGCCGGTGCCGTCCGCGGTCTGGCCGCAGCCCTTGTCGCTCGTCCAGAAGAAGCCGTGGCCCACGCAGGAGGTCTGCAGGCGGTAGATGGCGGCGATATCCGCGTAGGCCTCGCTCGAATTGCTCAGGGCGCCGCCCGCGTCGTTGTCGTCGAGGCCGTGGCCCCATTCGTGGTCGAAGACCCCGGCGATCTCGCCGGTGTTCCGGCAGCCGCCTCCGGAGCGATAGAAGTTGATGCTGGTCCCGTCCCAGTAGGCGTTGCAGGTGGAGCTGATGTTGACGTTGGTCGGGAGGCGGCTCTGAAGCCACGCGTTCGTGGGCAGCCAGCCCCGGGCCTGCTCCGCGATCTTGTTGACCTCGTAGAAGGCGGAACGAGAGGAAGCCGTGTCGCCCGGCGAGGTCCCTCCCGAGTCGCAGTCGTGGTCGCCATTCAGGCCGCCGAGGTTAAGGTTGCCGAACGAGCTCTCGCTGATGCTGCCGCAGTTGTCGAAGATGTCCACGTACTTGCCGGTGAGGGTGGTGGTGACGGCACCGCCCGGATAGTCGAAGACCCCGGCCGCGTTCGTGTAGTTGTTGGGCGCGGCCAGCCCGGTGTCGGCGAAGGGCATGGGCCATCCGCCCTGCATGAGGCCGCACTGGGCGGCGCTGGGGCAGATCTCCGTGCTCGTGAGGGGATAGACGTTGCCCTTGATCTCGCGCTCCTCGTACTGGTTGATGTCCTGGAAGGCGACGATCTCGCCGTCGAGAGCGTCGACCATGACCTCCCAGCTCGCCTCGTCGGGTGGACGCTTGAAGACGAAGGTCCAGACGAGGCGGTGTCCATAGCCTTCGCCGACGAAACCACCGAAGCCCTCCCGGTGCTGGTGCTCCGGGGGCGCGAAGGGGATGATCTCGAGCTGAGGCTCGCGCACGAAGACGTCCTCGCTCGACCCCCCGTCGGCGTAGGCGAAGCCCGCGGCGAGGGCGTGCTCGGCAGTCAACCGCGGCTTCGCGTCCAGCTTGACGTCGCCCCAGGTCTCGGTGCCGACAAGGACCAAGTTGCCGCGGCTGATGGTCGCGGCCAGACGAGCGTCACGAACACGGACGCCCCGGTAGACCTGGGGGATGCTCACCTGCCAGAGGTCGGGGCTCACCTGGGTGACCTTCTCCGGACCGAGCTGCGCGGTGTCGATCCCGAGCAGCTGCCTGCGGGTCTCGACGAATTGGCGCAACGCCTTCGTCACCATCGTGGCGTCGACCGGTACCTCGGCGGTCAGGTCGTTGCCCTCTCCGGTGCCGGGGACGAGCGGCACCGAATCCATGAGGTTGGTGACCGCCCCCGAGCGCGGGTCGAGGAAGACGCGGGTCTGGGGCTGGCCAGGGTCCTCGAGCCGAGCGATGAAGAAGCCCTCCCAGGCGGCCCGGTTCGGGAGTTGGATGAGCACCTCTTCGAGCGGGACGTGGGACGTGCTGATGGTCAGCTCTGGACGGTAGAACGCCTTCTGGTCCAGGGGGCCGCTCGCTTCCTTCTTCGCCGCTCCCCAGGCGAGGCTGGCGGTGAGGGTGAAGCCGACGGCCAAGAGCAGGTCACGGCGGGTGGGTCGAGTCTGCGTCATTGCCAACTCCTCTTGGCGAGGTCGAGCTTCGGGTCGGCGGCACCGACCCGCAGCGCAGACCGCCCGCCACAGGCAAGCTCTCTCAAGGGGAGAGATCGAACACGCAACCGAGTAGCATGGGGCCGCCGACCGCGTCAAGGATTTTCGACGCGAAGTCACTCAAGGGAGAGGAGATGGCTTAATCGGAACCACTAACTGTGCACGAGGGTGACGGCTACGGCTTCGGGTCGGGGACGGCACGATGGTGAGGGTGCTTCGTGGACGGACGATCCACGAGCGGGCTCTTGAAGACCGCGCCCCATCCGTTCTAGCGTGTCTCCATGCGCCCTCTTCCTGTCGGAGCAATCGTGCTCCTCGCCGCCTGCTCCTCCCAGAGCCCCGCGAGCGCCTCCATTGTGGTCCTCGACCGCGACTTCGACCTCAAGGCCGGCGAGACTGCCCGCCTCGAGGACTCCGACCTGGTGATGCGCTTCGAGGCGGTCACGAGCGACTCCCGCTGCCCGGCGGACGTGACGTGCATCACCGCGGGCGACGCTCTGGTTCGTCTCCACGTGCGCGGCGGAGGCGCGGGCGACCGCACCCTCGAGCTCCACGCCGTCGAGGAGCCGAAGGAGGCCATCCATGGCCCCTTCGTGATCCGGCTCGAGGACCTGCGTCCGCCCCCTCGCGTTGGGCAGCCCATCGAGGCCTCCGACTACGTGGCCACCCTGCGTATCCGCCGGCCCTAGAGCCCCACGAACGGGTTCGGATCGGGATGTATTGATCGGCACCCCACGAGAGGCGGCCCCAGCACGAGCGCGGACGGTGTTCGTGCGGGCGGCCACGTGTCGACTCCGCTGGCGCCGCGGGACCTCCCCGGTGAGTCGGTCGTGGGGTAGGATGCGATCCTTCCCGGAAGCCCGTCATGCGCTGGGAAGACCGCGTGCGGAGCCGCAATGTCGAGGCCGGCGCGGGTTGCCAGTGGGAGAGACGCGCGGAGCGTGAGGGGAGCGACGCCATGCAGGTCCTGACCCCGACCAAGACTTGGGACGTGTGCATCGTCGGCTCCGGGGCCGGGGGGGGCATGGCGGCAAAGGTCCTCGCCGAGGCCGGGGCGGAGGTCGTCATGCTGGAGGCCGGGCCCTGGTGGGACGTCGAGAAGGACTCCCGCATGTTCGCCTGGAGCTACGACTCGCCCCGGCGGGGCAAGCGTCACCGCGGCCGTCCCTTCGGCGAGTTCGACGGCTGCCTCGGCGGGTGGGACATCGAGGGTGAGCCCTACACCGTGGCCGAGGGCGACGAGTTCGTGTGGTTCCGGGCGCGGATGCTCGGGGGGCGCACCAACCACTGGGGCCGCATCTCGCTGCGCCTTGGCCCCTGGGACTTCAAGGGCCGCCGCCGCGATGGCCTCGGGGACGACTGGCCCATCGGATACGAGGACGTCAAGCCCTACTACGACCGTCTCGACGAGCTCGTCGGCATCTTCGGCACGAACGAGGGCCTCGAGAACGAGCCGGACGGCATCTTCCTTCCGCCCCCGAAGCCGAAGTGCTACGAGCGGCTGATCAAGAAAACCTGCGACGGGCTGGGCATCCCCGTCATCCCCGCGCGAATGAGCATCCTCACGCGTCCCCACAACGGACGGCTCGCCTGCCACTACTGCGGCCAGTGCGGGCGCGGCTGCGCGACGCACTCGAACTTCTCCTCGCCCTCCGTCCTGCTGCCGCCCGCCCTCGCCACGGGGCGGCTCAAGATCGTCACCGGCGCCATGGCCCGCGAGGTCACGACCGATGCCGAGGGCCTCGCCACCGGCGTCTCGTACGTGGACACCGCTTCCGGGCGCGACCGCCACGTCCGGGCGCGCGTCGTGGTGCTGGCCGCCAGCGCGTGCGAGTCGGCGCGCATCCTCCTCAACTCCCGCGCGCCGCGCCATCCCGAGGGCCTCGCCAACTCGAGCGGATGCGTGGGCCGTTACCTCACCGACAGCACCGGGACGCCGGTGGTCGGCCACATCCCGGCGCTCGAGGGCCTGCCCGCGCACAACGAGGACGGCGCCGGGGGGATGCACCTCTACGTCCCCTGGTGGCTGGACAACCGCACGCTCGACTTCCCGCGCGGCTACCACATCGAGCTTTGGGGAGGACGGGACATGCCCGCCTACGGCTTCGGGGAGAAGATCCAGCGCATGAACGGAGGCGGCTACGGTCAGGCCCTGAAGGACGACTACCGGCGTTTCTTCGGGGCGATCGTGGGCTTCTCCGGCCGCGGCGAGATGCTGCCGAACGCGGACAGCTATTGCGAGCTTGACCCCGAGGTCGTCGACCGCTGGGGCATACCCGTCCTGCGCTTCCACTGGAAATGGTCCGAGGCCGAGCTCCGGCAGGTCAAGCACATGCAGGCGACCTGCCGGCACATCATCGAAACGATGGGCGGCACGCCGCTCGAGCCGATGCCGGGGCCGGCGGAAGGCTGGGGCATCGCGACCGGGGGCGAGATCATCCACGAGGTGGGCACGACGCGGATGGGGACGAGCCCGCGCACCTCCGTCCTCAACCCGTACTGCCAGGCCCACGACGTCAAGAACCTCTTCGTCGCCGATGGTGGGCCTTTCGTGAGCAACGCGCACAAGAACTGCACCTGGACCATCCTCGCCCTGGCCATGCGCACGGGGGAGTACATCGCCGAGGCGCGGCGGAAGGGGGAGCTGTGAAGGAGAAGAAGGAAGGGGCCACGGCCGAGATCGGACGCCGCGGCGTCCTCAAGCTGTTCGGGACCGTCCCCCTCGCGGCGGGGGCCGCCCTCGCGCGTCCTGCCACGGCCGAGGCCCAGCATCCCCGGCACGAGGGCCCTGCCGCGCGTTCCGCCAAGGAGAAGCCGTCGGCGCCGAAGTTCTTCGACGCGCACGAGTGGGCGACGGTCGCGGTCCTCGCCGACTTGGTGATCCCGCGCGACGGCCGCTCGGGCGGCGCGATCGACGCCGGCGTTCCGGAGTTCATCGACTTCATCCTCAGCGACCCCTTGGGCGAGCCGCGCGAGCTCGAGGAGGAGCAGACGGCGGTCAGGGGTGGCCTCGCCTGGCTCGACCGCGAGTGCGGCGAGCGCTTCGGCAAGACGTTCCTGGCCGCGAGCGACGGCGAGCGCCGGGCCGTCCTCGACGATATCGCCTTCCCGGGGAAGGCCCGCCCGGAGATGAAGCCCGGCGTCGCCTTCTTCAGCCGCTTCCGCGACCTCGTCGCCTCGGGCTTCTGGACGAGCCGCATGGGGGTTGCCGACCTCCGTTACATCGGCAACACCTTCGTCGCGGAGTGGAAGGGCTGCCCGCCCGAGGTGCTGGCGAAGATCGGCCTCGAGCCGGACTAAGCCTCGCTACGCCTTCGATCGGTCGTAGTGCAACTCGAGGTGGCGGCCCCGAAGATCGTAGTCACAGTCCTGTCCCAGAGATGAGCCGAACGGCCCAGTCGCTCCGCCCGGACCGGTCCAAGAGGCTCTTGCGGCGGGGAACCCGTACAATCCATTCGATCGGCAACCCGAAGGACCGCTACCCCGCGCCCGCGGGAGGAGGACCATCGGACGGTCGGGAGATCCGGAGGCCTCAAAGTGAACGTCTCTTTCTACGGACACACCCGTCAATACCACAGCATCAAGAGCGAGATCGACGCCAACATCTCGAAAGTCCTCGAGAGCGGCCAGTACGTCATGGGGCCCATGCTCAAGCAGTTCGAGGCCGAGTTCGCCGCCTACACCGGCAAGAAGTACGCGATCGGCGTCGGCAACGGCACCGACGCGATCTCGCTCACGATCATGGCCCTCGGCTTGAAGGCGGGGGACGAGATCATCACCCACGCCAACACATTCTTCGCCACGGCGGAAGCGATCTGGATCGCGGGTTGCAAGGCGGTCCTCGCCGATTGTGACGACAAGACCCGCTGCATCGACCCGAGGGCGGTGGCCGCGGCCATCACCCCCAGGACCAAGGCCATCATCCCCGTGCACCTCTACGGCCAGTGCGCCCCCATGCGGGAGATCCGCAAGCTCGCGGACAAGCACAAGCTGTACGTGATCGAAGACAATGCCCAGGCCATCGACGCCCGCGGCGACGACTTCCGGATCGGCGAGCTCTCCGACGCGGTCACCACGAGCTTCATCATCCAGAAGAACCTCGGCACCTTCGGTGACGGCGGCGCCGTCTATACGGATAACGCCGACATCGACGGCAGGGTCCGCAAGCTCCGCAACCACGGCTCCAGCCAGCGCGATCACCACAGCTTCGGGTTCAACAGCCGCCTCGACGACATCCACGCCGGCGTCCTTCTCGCCAAGCTGAAGCACATCGGCGAGTGGAGCGACCGGCGCCGCAAGTGGGCCGCCCGCTACGACACGGGACTGAAGAGCGTCGATTCCATCGTCCTGCCCCATCCGAGGCCGGGCTACCGCCACGTGTATCACCTGTACGAGATCGAGACCCGGGACGCCGCCCACCGTAACCCGCTGCTGGCCTACCTGAACGAGAGGGGCATCGACGCCAAGACCCATTACTCGATTGCCATCCACAAGCAGGAAGGGTATCCCTGGGGCAAGGACGCGGAGATCCGCGGCTCCCTCGCCAATGCCGAGAAGAACGCCGCCTCCTGCATCTCCCTGCCCATGTTCGCCGAGCTTCTGGCAGAGGAAGTCGACTACGTCATCGACGCCGTCAAGTCTTGGAAGAAGTGACGTCCGTCCATGCGAGGAGCCAACCATGGGTAAGCACAGGGTCCTCGTCGTGGGGGTGGGTAAGCGTGGGAAGCACCACGCCACGTACTTCCACGCCAACTCCAGCTTCGAGGTGGTCGGCCTCTGCGATGTCAACCCGGGCAAGCCCATCGAGGCCGCTCCCGCCGTGGGCGACCCCCGGACCGGAACAAGTGCCGCCGCGATGGCCAGGGAGCTCAGGCCGGACGTGTTCTGCTTTGCCACTCCGCCCACCGTTCGTTCCGAGATGATCCGGATCGGCGTCGAATGCGGGGCCAGGCTCATCGCCTTCGAGAAGCCCGTGGCCCTCACCTCCGGGGAAGGCCTCACGATCAGGGAGCTGCTCTCCGGGAGTCCGGCCAAGGTCGTGGTCAGCCATCAGCATCGCTATGGCAAGCACTACCAGGCCGTCAAGGACACCATCGCCAGCGGAAAGATCGGCAGGGTGCACACGGTCTACGGCATCTCCCACGGCTGGGCCGCCCACATGCTCTCTCACTTGATCGACTACTCGATGTGGTACAACGACTACGCCCGGCCCAGGTGGGTGATGGCCCAGGCCGCGGGTCAGCACAAGCTCTCCGACGTGCACGCCTCGCCCGACTACGTCGGCGGCTTCGTCCAGTTCGAGAACGGCGTGCGTGGCATCTACGAGTGCGGGGGGGGCGCTCCCGACGTGCCCGAGGTGCAGCGCTGGTGGGGCAAGAACAGGATCGGCGCCACCGGCACCGAGGGCTACGCCGAGGTCTACACCGGCAACGGCTGGAAGGCCGTCACCCGGGACGGCATCCTGAGGGGCGACGGCGCAATGGCCTACGATCAGGACATGCCCGGCTACATCCAGGACATGGCCGACTGGCTCGACCGTGGCAAGGTCCACCCCTGCTGCTTCGAAAACGCCTACGCCGGTTTCGAGGTCACGATGGGGATGCTCAGGAGCGCGGCCCGCGGTGGTCAGGTGACGCTGCCGCTCCTGGACGCCGGCAACGAGCCGGAGGAAGTACGGCGGGCCCTCTCCGACGCGCCCCTGCAGGTCACGCTGGAGGAGAGCAAGAAGGAATACAGCTGCTGAGGGGGCACCACCTTGACATCACCGCCCCCGCCACTATCTTGGGGGAACCGTTGTGCCCGAAGGAGAGCTCGATGGCCCCGCTCGACCGCCGTGACGCCTTGCGCCGCCTCGCCCTCGGGGGCCTCGGCGCCGCCAGTCTGCCGCTGTGGGCATCGTCGCTCGTGACCCGGGCCGAAGCCCAGGCGCACTGCGCCCCCCCCACGGGTGCCGCGAGTGCCTCCGAGTGGACACCCAAGGCGCTGACGCCGGCCCAGGACCGGACGGTCACCACCCTCGCCGAGCTCATCATCCCCGAGACCGACACGCCGGGCGCGAGGGCAGCCTTCGTCAATCGCTACATCGACGCGATCCTGGCCGACGCGGCGCCCGCGGAGCGCGAGGGATTCCTGAAGGGCCTGGCGGCCGTGGATGAGCGCAGCCGCGAGCTGTTCGGGGCTGCCTTCGTGGAGGCGAGCCCCGCCCAGCAGACGACCCTTCTGGCCGCCCTTGCCTGCGGGGAGGACTGCGGCGTCGAGGACCCGGCGCCGAGGCTGGGCGAGCTGGCCTGCGGGCCAGAGTGCGGCCGCGAGGAGGCCGAGCCGAAGACGTTCTTCACGGTCCTCAAGGACCTGACGATCATCGGCTACTACACGTCCGAGGTTGCGCTCCGCGATGAGCTGGGGACGATCGACGAGATGTGGCGCGGCGGCTTCGAGGGCTGCGCCCATCCCGGGCACGAGGCCGCCGCGCCGCCGGAGCGGGGCTGACGGCGATGGCGCGCGTCTTCGGTGCCGTCGTCGTCGGCTCCGGTGCGAGCGGCGGGTGGGTGGCCAAGGACTTGACGGAGGCCGGACTCCGCGTCGCGGTCCTCGAGGCGGGGCGCAAGCTCGATCCCGAGACGGACTTCACCGAGCACAAGCGGTCGTTCGAGATGCCGCTGCGAGGGCGACGCTACGGCCCGCGGACGAGCCGGGAGGAGCAGCCGGTCCAGAAGCTGTGCTACCAGTGCGACGAGTACACCCACCACCTCTTCGTCAAGGACACCGAGCTGCCCTACACGACGCCCCCCGACAAGCCGTTCGCGTGGATCCGCGGCCGGCAGGTGGGCGGGAAGTCCATCACCTGGGCCCGGCAGAGCTACCGCCTCTCCGACTACGACCTCAAGGCCCCCTCGCGTGATGGCTTCGGCGTCGACTGGCCGATCTCCTACGCCGACCTCGCGCCCTACTACGAGAGGGTCGAGCGCTTCGTGGGGATCAGCGGGCAAGCGGAGGGCCTCCCGCAGCTGCCGGACAGCGTCTTCCTTCCCCCGATGGACCTCTCCTGCGGCGAGCAGGTCCTGCGGGCGGTGCTCGCGGAGAAGTTCGGCCGCACCCTGACCATCGGCCGGACCGCGATCCTGACCCGCGCGCTTCACGGCCGGCCCGCCTGTCACTACTGCGGCCCCTGCTCGCGCGGATGCGTCACCGGCTCCTACTACTCGAGCCCGGCGAGCACGCTCCCGGCGGCGGAAGCGACGGGTCGGCTGACCCTCATCCCCAACGCGGTCGTCAGCCACCTCGAGACGGACGGGGAGGGACGCTGCCGGGGAGTGGCCTACATCGACCGGCTGACGAAGACCGCGCGCGAGGTCCGGGGCAAGGTCGTCGTCCTCTGCGCGTCGACACTCGAGACGACGCGCATCATGCTCAACTCCCGCTCGCCCCGACACCCGGGCGGAGTCGCCAACTCGAGCGGCGTCCTCGGCCATTACCTGATGGACCACATCTTGGGCGGGGGGGCGACGGGGGTCTTGCCCGCGCTCAGGGGCGTTCCCGGTAGCCGAGGGGTGAGGCCCAACGGAATCTACGTCGCCCGGTTCCGCAACCTGGACGATCGCCACCCGGCCTTCCTCCGCGGCTACGGCTTCCAGGGCGGCTCGCACCTCGAGAGCTGGTCCCACGCCCACGAGATCCCGGGGTTCGGGGCCGGCTTCAAGCGGCGCGTCCGCGAGGAGCGGCCGTGGAGGGTGCGCCTCGCCGGCTTCGGCGAATGCCTGCCCCGGTTCGAGAACTACTGCGAGCTCGACCCCGAGAAGACGGACGCCTGGGGGATCCCGGTCCTGCGGATCTCCGTCGCCTTCGGCGACAACGAGAGGCGGATGGTTGAGGACATGGGCGACACCGCGGCCGAGATGCTGGAGGCGGCGGGGGCGGCCGAGGTCGAGCGTCACGCCGAGATCTCGATGCCCGGGCTCGCCATCCACGAGGTGGGCACCGCCCGCATGGGTGGCGATGCGAAGACCTCGGTCGTCAACCGCTGGCAGCAGGCCTGGGAGGTGCCGAACCTGTTCGTGATGGACGGCTCGGTCTACCCGAGCTCGGCCTGCCAGAACCCGACGCTCACGATCATGGCCCTCGCCGCCCGGGCCTGCGACTACCTGGTGGGGCAGCTCCGCACCGGCCGGCTCTGAGGGGGGGGTCGTCTCGCGCGCCCCGCCCCTACTTCTTCAGCGGACGGACGGTGACCTCCTTGAAGTAGACGATGTCTTGGTCGCTGTGGTTCTGCAGGCCGATGTAGCCCTCGCTTGGGCGTGGGCCTCGGTCGGGCTCGAAATCCTCCTTCTTCGGCGGCACCGGATCCCCCTCCCGGAAATCGGTGACCTCGGCGCCGTTGAGGTGCACGACCGTGCGGGGGCCGTCGAGCGTGATCTCGAGCGTGTTCCACTCCGAGGTCTTGCCCGGACCGGCCATGGCCTTCGTCAGGGAATAGAGGACACCGGTGCGGTGGTGGTCGTCCCCGGAGTCGTTAATCTGCACCTCGTAGCCCCGGTTCACCGGCATCCAGGGCTCGGTCGGCGCTTCGGGGATCCGTATGAAGACGCCGGCGTTCGACTTGACGTCCGCGGTCTTGTAGACGACGCGGATGACGCAGTCGCCGAGCTTCCTCCCCGTGTACCACAGCAGGCCCATCCCGCCCTGGGTCTTCAGCGCGCCGTCCTCGATCACGAAGCTCCCCGGCCCGACGTGCTGCCAGCCCGTGAGGTCCTTGCCATTGAAGAGCGGAGTCGCCCCGGCGCCTCCGGCCGTCGAGCGCGCGGCGAGACCGAGGGTCAGAAAAGTGATCAGCAGTGCCCATCGCCTCATGAGATCCTCCCGTGCGTGACTCAGTACAGCCGAGGAGTGTAGCAAGGAGATCAAGGGGGCCTATAATCCCGGGCGTTCAACGTGGAGGCTCCGCAGTGTGGCGCTCCGGCATCATCCTCGCCGTCTTCGCCGCCCCCGCGCTCGCATCGGATCGCCCAACGCCCGCGCCCGCCCCGGCCCCGACCCCGTACATGGAGACGCTCCCCGCCTCGACGGTGCGCCTCGAGATGATGCCCGTTCCGGGTGGCGAGCTCGAGACGGGCGACAAGGAGCCGCGGCCGCGCGTCGCGGTCCGCGGCTTCTGGATGAGCCGTCACGAGGTGACCTGGGCGGCATATGACCTCTTCCGCGCGGACGAGACCGCGCTGGAGCGCCGCGCCGACGACCCGCCGCCGGGGGCGGATGCCATCACGCGGCCCACGCCGGCCTACGCCGACGAGACGTTCGGCTTCGGCAAAGACGGCCAGCCCGTCCTCTCCATCACTCACCACGCGGCGGCCGAGTTCTCTCGGTGGCTGTCGAAACGGACGGGGCGCACCTACCGCCTGCCGACGGAGGCGGAGTGGGAGTACGCCTGCCGGAGCGGAGGAGACGAGGACGGCGCGCTTGTCGACCGGGCCTGGTTCCGCGACAACTCCGGCCGGCGTCCGCACCCGGTCGGCGTCCGGAAGGCGAACCGCTTCGGGCTCTTCGACCTCCTCGGCAACGTGGCGGAGTGGACGCTCGACGCCCAGGTGGTGCGGGGCGGCTCGTGGGCCGACCCTGCGGAGCGCGTACACTGTGGTTCGCGGCGGGCCTCGGACCCGTCCTGGAACCAGCGAGACCCCCAGGACCCGCAGAGCATCTGGTGGCTCACCGACGCCACCTTCGTCGGCTTCCGCGTCGTGAGGCCGTTCGGCACCGGAGAGTAGCAGGGAAGGAGCGGAGACATGGACACGACCCACACAAGACGTGACTTCATCAAGGCGACGGCGGCCGCGGGCACCACGCTCGCCGCTGCCGGCCTGCCTCTTCCCGCCGTGCGCGCGGCGGGCAGCGACGAGATCCGCGTCGGCCTCGTCGGCTGCGGAGGGCGCGGCCGCGGCGCGGTCTCTGACGCGATCAAGGCCGCGCCCGGCGTACGGCTCGTGGCGATGGGCGATGCCTTCGCGGACCGGGTCGCGGAGGCGCAGCAGCGGCTGCAGGAGCTCGGGGAAGCGGCGCACGTCCCGTCCGAGCGCTGCTTCGTCGGCTTCGACGCCTTCGAGAAGGTCGTCGCCTCCGACGTCAACTACGTGATCCTCGCCACTCCTCCCGGCTTCCGCCCCGCCCACCTGAAGGCGGCGATCGCCGCGGGCAAGAACGTCTTCACGGAGAAGCCGGTGGCGGTCGACGGCCCCGGCATCCGGACCTGCCTCACCCTCTGCGAAGAAGCCAAGACCAAGCGGCTCGGCGTCGGCGCGGGGACGCAGCGCCGGCACGAGCACGGCTACATCGAAGCGGTGAAGCGGGTCCGCGAGGGGGCCATCGGCGACATCGTGGCCGCCCGCGCCTACTGGAACCAGGGGGCGCTGTGGTCGAAGCCGCGGCAAAACGGCTGGAGCGATCTCGAATGGCAGATGAGGAACTGGCTCTATTTCACTTGGCTCTCCGGCGACCACATCGTCGAGCAGCACGTGCACAACCTGGATGCGGTGAACTGGGCGATGGGCGCGCACCCCGTCCGCGCGATGGGGATGGGCGGGCGCCAGTCGCGGATCAGCAACGATTTCGGCAACATCTTCGACCACTTCGCCGTCGACTACGAGTATGCGAACGGCGTCCACCTCACGAGCATGTGCCGGCAGGTGCCGGACTGCGCGAACCGGGTGGCGGAGACGATCGTGGGAAGCCGGGGCACCTGCGAGACCGATAGTGGCGCCAAGCGCTACGAGCTGACCGGGGCCAAGCCCTGGTCGTTCGACGGCACGGAGGCGAACCCCTACGTCCGGGAGCACGCCGCCCTTATCGAGAGCATCCGCGCCGGCTCGCCGATCAACGAGCTTCGGACGGTCGCCGAGAGCACGCTGACCGCGATCATGGGGCGGATGTCGGCCTACACCGGCAAAGCCGTCACCTGGGAAGATGCGCTGAACTCGGGCGAGAGCCTCGTCCCCGACCCCCTCGCCTTCGGCCCGATGCCCATGCCGCCCGTGCCTCGCCCGGGCCAGGTGACCTGACTGGAGACGCGTCCGAGCCTGCAGACCGAAACGGCAGAGCTTGACTCAAGACTGACGGAAACGGGTCGCTGAAGACACCTCTACGCGGCGACCTTGACCCAGCGCTTGGTCCGCGCCGCCTTCTCGATCGCCTCGAGAACGAGCTGATTCCGGAGGCCGTCCTCGAAGTCGGGCCTGACCCGCCGCCCGGAGGACAGCGCGGCCAGGAAGTCGTGGACGGTGTGGGTGAAGGTGTGCTCGTAGCCGATGATGTGGCCGGGCGGCCACCAGCCCTCGACGTAGGCGTGGTGGGCGGGCTCCGTCACCATGATCTGCCGGAAGCCCTGCGCCTTCGCTTCGTCCTCACGCGAGAAGAACTCGAGCTCGTTCATCCGCTCGAGGTTGAAGGCAACGCTGCCGAGGCTGCCGTTCACCTCGAAGCGGTTGTAGTTCTTCCGGCCCGGGGCGAGGCGGGTCCCCTCGATCGACCCCATCGCGCCGTTGGCGAAGCGCACGAGGGCGAGGGCGGCGTCGTCGACCGTGACCCGCCCGCTCTTGCGGGGGTTCTCCGGGAGGGGTCGGCGGCGGATGTAGGTCTCGAGCGCGGCCGCGACCTCGGTGATCTCGCTCCCGAGGACGAAGCGGCCGAGGTCGAGCGAGTGGGAGGCGATGTCGCCGAGAGCCCCCGAGCCGGCCTTGTCCCTCCGGAAGCGCCAGAGGAGCGGCAGCTTCGGGTCGACGACCCAGTCCTGGAGGTAGGTGCCGCGGTAGTGGTAGATCCGACCGAGCCGCCCCGAGGCGACGAGCTCCTGCGCGAGCATCACCGCCGGCGCGCGGCGGTAGTTGTGGCAGACCATGTGGGGCACCCGCGCCTTCTCGACCGCGGCCAGCATCGCCTTCGCCTCCGCCGCGGTGTTGGCGAGCGGCTTCTCGCACAGCACCGCCTTGCCCGCCTTCGCCGCCGCGATCGTGATCTCGGCGTGGCTGTCGCCCGGGGTCGAGACGTCCACGATGTGGATGTCCGGGCGCGAGACGACCTCGCGCCAGTCGGTCGACCACTCGTCCCAGCCGAGCTGGGCCGCGGCCTTCATCACGCCCGTGGCGTTGCGCCCGCAGATCACCTTGAGGCGGGGGGTGAGCTTGGGGGAGAAGAAGCGGGAGACCTGGCGCCACGCGTTGCTGTGGGCCCGGCCCATGAAGGCGTAGCCGATGAGGGCGACGTTGACCTCGGGCATGGCACCCCTCCTGTGGGCGGGGACGATAGCGGCCGCCCGCGGGCAGCGTCAAGCGGCTATCATGCCTGAGGTGATGGAGGGGAGATGAGCCGGCTGCACCTGGCCGCGGTGCTCGCTGCCCTGGCGGGGGCGGGCGTGGGCTGCGACAAGACGGAGACGGTCACCGCTCCCGCCCTCAGCGCGTCCTGCGCCGCCAACCCGTCTTCGGGCGTGGCGCCTCTCAATGTCTCGTTCACCCTGAACGTCTCCGGGGCCCAGGGGCCCTTCACGGTCGCGGTGAGCTACGGGGACGGGACGAGCGGGGCCGACCCCGACCAGCCCCACGTCTTCGCGGCGGCGGGGACCTACACCGCTTCGTTCACCGTCACCGCCGCCGGCCAGTCCGCGCGCTGCGCGGCGACCGTCACCGTAGGCGCCGCGCCGCCCCCGCCGCCGAACCTGCCCCCGGTGGCGGTCTTCAAGACCGATCCCGATCCCGTGGCGGGCATCATCTCCGGCCCCGCCCCCTTCAGCGTGCGCTTTAACCTGTGTGCGAGCCACGACCCCGAGCTGGATCCGCGCTGGTTCACCATGGACTTCGACGGCGACGGGCAAAACGAGGTCGACGGGCGGACGGGAGCCGACTGCCGGCGCACCCACGTGTACTCGGCCGGGACGTGGCGGCCCCGGGTGTGCGTCACCGACGTCGATTCCGCCAGAGTTCCCCTTCACCCCTACCAGTGCAAGCGCTACACGGTCGTCGCGATGTGAGCGCCGACGGTCACGGGTTGCGGATCCACAGCGCCGGCACCGCCTTCCGACCCCGGGACGCAGTCGAGGGAGGGATGGTGGCGTCGAGGTCGAGGAGGTCGTTGAGGATTGCGGCCGCCGTCAACTCCGCTCCCGCCCCCGGGCCGCTCACGACGAGGGGCTGGGCGCGGTAGCGGCGGGTCGTGAAGGCGAGCCAGTTGAGCGTTCCCCGGAGGGCCCCGAGCTCGGACTCCCGCCGCACCGCGACCAAGCGCGCCCCCACGCGACGCGGAGTGGCCGTCACGACGTAGCGCAGGACCCGGCCCCGAGCGGCCTCGCCCTCGACGCGCCGCCGCCAGGGCTCGTCGAGCGAGGCAAGCCGCTGGAGAAACGCGCGTCGCGGCAAACGCCGCAGCGAGAGGGGGACGAGATCCTCCGCCGCCGGGGCCTCGCCGGTGTAACCAAGCCGCCGCGCGAGGATGAGGCCCTTGCGCGCGACGTCGCGGCCGGAGAGGTCCTCGCGCGGGTCGGGCTCCGTCCAGCCCCTCTCCATCGCCTCGCGCACCGCCTCCGAGAACGTCCGGCCCTCCTCGATGGCGCTGAGCACGTGGCCGAGCGTCCCGCTGAGGCAGCCCTCGACATGGAGGACCTCGTCGCCGCTGTCGAGGAGACGCTGGAGGGTGTCGACGACGGGCAGACCCGCGCCGACGGTGGCCTCGTGCCGCAGGCGGTGCCCCGTCGATGCGACGGCCTTCATGAGCCGGCGATAAGCACGTGACGGGCCGGCGAGGGGGATCTTGTTGGCGAGGACGACGTCGAAGCCAAGGCCGAGGGCCCCGACGAGGAGATCGCTCGTCTCGTCGGCGGTCACGTCGACGAGCACGGGGCGCGAGAGGGCGTGGGACGCGATGCCGGCGAGGGCCCTCGCCGCGGTCGCCCTCTGCCCTCCCAGCTCCGCGAGTCGCGTGCCGCCGTCCTTGCCCGAGGCGAGCTCCCGCAGGCGTCGGCGGGGGATGCCGCGCGGGTCGAAGACGTGGCCCGAGCGATCGACGACGGCCACGATCCGGAGCTGGTCCTCGGCGGCGCGGGCGATCTGCTCCGCTAGGGCACGGCCCACGCGGCCGAAGCCGAGAAGGACGACGTCCGTGTGCGGCCCGTGAGTCGCCTTGCCGCCACCGATCTTGGCGAGGTCGAAGGCCGCGTGCACGCGCCGGGCCGCCTCGGCGGCGTCGCGTCCCTCCACGACGAAGGAGATGTTCAGCTCGGAGGAGCCCTGGGCGATCGCGATGACGTTGACGCCGGCCGCGGCGAGCGCGGCGAAGACCCGGGCCGCGATGCCCGGCGTGCCGGCCATGCCGCGGCCGACCACGGCGACCACCGCCACCCCGCGGCGGGCGGTCACGCCGTCGACCAGGCCGTGCGCGAGCTCGTCGCGGAAGGCGTGCCGGAGCGCGGCGACTGCGCGGTCGGCCTCGGCCTCCGCGAGCGTGAAGCCAATCGAGCTCTCGGAGGAGGCCTGAAAGATGGTCGAGACCGACAACCCCGCCGCCTGGACCGCGGTGAAGGTGCGGGCGGCGATGCCGGGGACGCCGAGGAGGCCTTTTCCGGCCACCGTCACCAGCGCCTGACCACGGATCGTGGCAAGGGCCTTGACCGGGTAGTCCTCGAGCGTGCGTCGAGCGGAGACCTCGGTGCCGGGCGCGCGCGGGTCGATGAAGGAGCGGACGTGGAGCGCGATTCGGCTGCCGTCGAGGGGGATGAGGGCCCGCGGATGCAGGACCTTCGCCCCGAAGTACGCCACCTCCGCCGCCTCGCGGTGGTGGAGCTGCGGGACGACCCTCGCGTCGCGGACGCTGCCGGGGTCGGCGGTCAAGATGCCGGCCACGTCCTTCCAGAGGACCGCCCGCGCCCCGCCGAGGGCGCGCGCCAGGAGCGTCGCCGTGAGATCGGAGCCGCCTCGGCCGAGGGTCGTCACCGCCCCATCGGGTCCTTTCCCGATGAAGCCGGGCACGACCGGGGTCACACCCCGATGCAGCAGGGGAAGCAGCCGCGCGCGCGCGCGACGCCGTGTGGTCGCGATGTCGGGAGCGGCGGCGCCATGGGCGCCGTCGGTGGCGATGATCGCGGTGGCGTCGACCGCCTCCGCCCGGCGGCCGGTGGCGGAGAGGGCGGCCGCCACCAGCGCGCACGCGGCGCGCTCACCGCGCGCCACGAGCGTGTCACTGGTGCGGGGGGCGAGGTCGGCCAGGGCTGCCACCGCGTGCGTGATGTCGCGGTACTCGCGCGCCTGCCGGTCGGCGACAGCGAGGAGGCTGCCCCGGCCGCGACCCGGGGGCACGAGGGCGACGGCGATGTCGCGGTGGCGCCGCAGGAACTCCGCCGCCGCCGCCGCGGCCGCCCCCACTTCGCCCGCCGCCGCCCGCTCCGCTCCGCGTAGCAGCGCGTCCGTGATCCCGGACAGCGCGGAGACGACGACGACCAGCGGCCCCCGGTGCGCGCGAACGAGACCCACCGCGTGGCGCACCGCTTCCGCGTCGGCCAGCGAGGCCCCGCCGAACTTCCAGACCTCGAGGGCGACCGTCATCGTGGGGCCACGGGCGTGCAGTCTACTACGCGCGACGCCCATCTCGGGCGCGGCTCAGGGCTTCCAGATCCCCCGTGCGACGGCGGGGACGAACGCGTCGAGCCCCGCCGGCTTCCACTCGAGGACGCGCTCCTCTTCCGCGCTCATGTAACAGGCCATGAGCAGCTCCATGACCTCGAGGCCGGCGCGGAAGTCCAGCTCGGGCTGAACACCGTCCCCGAAGCAGCGGACGAAGTGCCGGTTCTCGCCCTCGTAGCCGTATTCCGCGGCCTCGTTCCCGACGAAGGGCATCAGGCCCTGCTCGGCGTTCTGCTTCTCCACGAGATCCTCTCCCGCCTTTCCCCGGAGGCGCCGGCTGAAGAAGACCCGGCCTCCGGCGTCGAGCGAGCTCATGGAGAACGAGTACTCGGGGCCGAGCAATTCCATGGACAACCGCAGCCCCGCCCCCACGAAGGCCCAGGACGTCGTCGCCTCCACGACGAGCGGCGTCCCCTGCTCGTCGGCGTAACGGACGGTGGCGCGCGCGAAGTCCTCCGCGGGCCGGGTCCGGTAGTCCACCTCGGGGCCCATCGTCCGCTTCAACAGCTCTGCGTACTCGGGCCGCGACCACTTGAGAGAGGCGATCTGCGCCGACACCTTGACGGGGCGGATGCTGTGGCGGGGGGCGCCGGGCTTCGTCAGCAGGAAGCGGCCCACCTCGAGGCTGTGGCACATCATGTCGTTGAGGACCCCGCCGCCCTGGAGCTCCCCGCGCCAGAACCAAGGCATGTGGGGTCCGGAGTGCTCTTCGGCGGCGCGGGCGAGGTAGGGCCGGCCGGAGAGGGCGGCCCCACGGGCCCAGGCGAGGGCATGGCCGCGCTGGAGGCCGGGCGAGAAGAGCTGGTCCTCGAGATAGCCGTGGAGGACGCCCGCCTTCTCCGCGAGCTCCATCACGCGCCTCGCCTCCGCGACGTTGCGCGCCAGCGGCTTCTCGCACGCGATCCCGACGAGCCGGGCCCCCTTGGCGACCGCGTCCACGATGCGCTCCATGTTCTCGACCCGCGCGTGATTGGGCCCGCATATCCAGAGGCAGTCGATCGCAGGGTCGGCCGCCATCGCCTCGATCGAGGCGTAGGCCTTCGCCTCGCCCACGCGGAGCGAGCGGGCGAGGGCGGCCGCCTCCTCCGCCCGCGGGCGGTTGGGGCTCCACACCCCCCGGATGTCCGCGTCCCGCACCGCCTCCCAGGACCGGATGTGGAAGCGGGTGATGAACCCGCTGCCGACGAAACCCACTCCGAGACGCGCCCCCTGTGCCATCGCTCGCCCCTCCCGGCGCGATCCTAGCCTCGTTTTCCACTCTCTTCACGAGGGCTCGGGTCCCTGGGCCGGGCGGCTCGGCCCCGCGCCCCCGTGTGCGGTCCTCGCCACGGCTGAGGGCCGGCGCTCCTGTGGTAGATTCGGCGCGCTCTTCAGTCGCGAAAGGAGCCGACCCCGATGACCCAGGAGCTCCGCCTGTCCCCCCCTGTTCGCGCGAGCCTGTCGGGGATGATGTTCCTCCAGTTCTTCATCTGGGGAGCGTGGTTCGTCACCCTGGGCACATACCTCGGCCAGGGACTGGCTTTCGACGGCGTGCAGGTCGCGGCGGCCTACAGCACCATGCCCTGGGGCGCGATCGTGGCGCCCTTCTTCATCGGGATGATCGCGGACCGCTTCTTCGCCGCCGAGCGCGTCCTCGGAGTGATGCACCTGCTGGGCGCGGGGCTGCTCTTCCTGGCCTCGAGGGCCTCGACCCCCGGAGAGTTCTTCTGGATCCTCCTCGGGTACGCTTTCTGCTACAACCCGACCCTCGCCCTCGTCAACGCGATCTCTTTCAACCAGATGGCGAGCCCTGCGAAGCAATTCCCGGGGATCCGCGTCTTCGGGACGATCGGCTGGATCGTGGCGGGCTGGATCGTCGGCCTCATGGGGATCGAGGCGCAGTCGGCCCCGCTCCGTATTGCCGCCGCGTGCTCGGCGCTGCTCGGGGTCTTCGCCTTCTTCCTGCCCCACACGCCCCCGAAGTCGCTGGGCCACAAGGTCACCGTTCGCGACGTGCTGGGGCTCAACGCCCTCACCCTGATGAAGGACCGCTCGTTCGCGGTCTTCGTCATCGGGTCGCTGCTCATCTGTATCCCGCTCGCCTTCTACTACAGCTTCACGAACCTCTTCCTGAACGAGAAGGGGGTCGTGAACGCGGCGAGCAAGATGACCCTGGGCCAGATGTCCGAGGTCTCCTTCATGCTCGTGATGCCGTTCTTCTTCCGACGGCTGGGCGTGAAGTGGATGCTGGTGGTGGGGATGGTGGCGTGGGCGGGGCGGTATCTCCTCTTCGCCTTCGGCAACCCCCAGGAGCTCGTGTTCATGTACTACCTCGGCATCCTGCTCCACGGCATCTGCTACGACTTCTTCTTCGTGACCGGCCAGATCTACGTCGACAACACCGCCCCGAAGGCGATCCAGGCGAGCGCGCAAGGGTTCATCACCCTCGTCACCTACGGCGTTGGGATGCTCATCGGCACGTTCGTGTCGGGCCTGGTGGTGAAGGGCCACCAGGTCGTGGCCGACAACCCTGCCGCGGGCCACCAGTGGACCTCGATCTGGCTGGTCCCCGGCTCGATGGCGATCGTGGTCATTGTCCTGTTCGTCGGGCTGTTCGACGGGAGGGGCATGGGCACGAGGCAAACGTAGCCAGTTCGAGGAAAACGACCATGGCTCTTGGAGTTGCGATGCTGACGGTGGCGGTGGCGGCGGCGATGGCGGGAGGCGGGCCGAGACCCGCCCTCATGCCGTGGCCCTCCTCGATCGAGATGGGGGCGGGGGAGCTGGTCGTGGGGCCGGCCTTCCGCATCGCGCTGACCGGACGGGGCGGGGGGATCGTCGAGCGCGCGGCCAGGCGCCTGGAAGCGCGGCTAGCGCGGCAGACGGGACTCGTCCTGCCCTCGCCGTTGGCGCCGGCAGGGGAGCCGGCTCTCGAGGTCCGTTGCGACGGCCCCGGGAAGCCGCTCCCGCACCTCGGGATGGACGAGGGCTACACGCTCACCGTGACGCCCGAGGGCGCAGTCCTGCAGGCGGCCGAGCCGTGGGGCGTGCTGCGGGGGATGGAGACGTTCCTGCAGCTGGTCGTGCCCGGCTCGTCGACCGCGTTCCGCGCGCCCGCCGTCGTCATCAGGGACGAGCCGCGCTTCCCCTGGCGAGGCCTGATGCTCGACTCCTCGCGCCACTTCATGCCGCTCGACGCCGTGAAGCGCACGCTCGACGGCATGGCCGCGGTGAAGCTCGACGTGTTCCACTGGCACCTCACCGACGACCAGGGCTTCCGCGTGGAGAGCCGCCGCTACCCGGGGCTCCACCGCATGGGCTCGGACGGGCTCTTCTACACCCAGGAACAGGTCAAGGACGTGATCGCGTACGCGGCCGACCGCGGGATCCGCGTGGTGCCGGAGTTCGACATTCCCGGCCACACGACGAGCTGGCTCGTGTCGCACCCCGAGCTCGCCGCGATGCCCGGGCCCTACCAGATCGAGCGGCGGTGGGGAATCATGGACCCCGCGCTGGACCCGTCCAAGGAGGAGGTCTACCGGCTGCTCGACGGCTTCCTCGGCGAGATGGCGGCGCTCTTCCCGGACCCCTTCCTCCACATCGGCGGGGACGAGGTCAACGGGAAGCACTGGGACGCCTCGGAGCGGGTCACGGCGTTCAAGAAGCAGGAAGACTTGAAGGACAACCACGACCTGCAGGCCTACTTCAACCAGCGCGTGTCCAAGATCGTCCGCGGCCACCGGAAGCAGATGATGGGCTGGGACGAGGTGCTGCACCCGGGCTTGCCGAAGGACACCGTCATCCACTCGTGGCGGGGTCAGGAGTCGCTGGGGGCGGCGGCGAAGCAGGGCTTCCGGGGGATCCTCAGCAACGGGTACTACATCGATCTCGTCTGGTCGGCCGATCGTCACTATCTCACCGATCCCTGGGACAAGGGCGTCGACCAGCTGCCGGAGGCCGACCGGGCGCGGATCCTCGGGGGCGAGGCGACCATGTGGTCGGAGTTCACGAGCCCGGAGACGGTGGACTCGCGCATCTGGCCGCGGACGGCCGCGATCGCGGAGCGGCTCTGGTCGCCGCGCGCGCTGAGAGACCTCGACGACATGTACGTCCGGCTCGAGGCCACGAGCCGGTGGCTGGAGTGGACCTCTCTCGACCATCGCGCCGGCTACACACGCATGCTGCAGCGCCTGGCCGGACCTCGGTACCGGGAGCTTCGTCGCCTGGCCGACGTGGTGGAGCCTCTCGAGAACTACCAGCGGGGCGACACGGGCGACTACACCCAGCAGACTCCCCTCGTCCGGCTCGTGGACGCGGCGCGGCCGGAGAGCGACGCCGCCCGCGGCTTCTCACGGCTGGTGGAGGCGATGCTGGCGGACCCCGCGCGGCAGGCCGGGCGTGAAGGGGTCCGTGCGCGTCTCCAGGAGTGGCAGGGCCTGGAGGCGTCCCTACGGCCGCTGCTCGAGGAGCGGGCGCTCCTGTGGGAGGCGGTTCCGCTTGCGGCCGAGGCCTCGGCGCTGGCCGCGGCCGGCCTCGAGGCCCTCGGCTTCCTCGAGCAGGGCACTGCGGCCCCGGCCTCGTGGTGGGCGGAGCGCGCCCAACTGCTCGACGGGCCGAAGAAGCCCGAGCACGCACTCGAGGTCGCCTTCCGTCCCGCCGTCCGACGGCTCATGGAGGCGGCGCGGTCGTCGGAGCCGCTTTCACAATAGATCGCGCCGTCTGCCCTGCTCGAGGCCAGAGCTACTCTTGGGGATGGCCGCCCCAAGGGATGAGAACCCCGAATGCTCTCCAACGTTACCTCTCTACCCGTTCCAGAACGAGTAGCCCAGAAGAGTCCTCGACCGTTCCAATCCTACGCCGGGGGGGGGCGACGAGAGACGGTACTGCTCCAAAGCAGCCGCGACCGCCTCAGCGTCCTGAAGGGTCAGATCCCGGTGGTTCAACAACATGTCGACAGCCGTGGCGACTGCCGGTGCTTCGAGCTCGTACACAGACATGAGCACCCAAACCGCCTCCCCCAGCACGACATGTGAAACCCACGCACCGCGGGCGACGAATGCCTCCGCGGCAGTCACCTGCCTGGGATCGTCGCGTGTCACGAGACGAACGAGCACGTTAGTGTCAACGGCGCGCATGGCGCCGCTTTGCATAGGACTTCAGGCCAGCCTTCAGCTCCCCCAGGCTGCGACGCTTGGGTGGGCTTGAGAAGAGAGCCTCGTGAAGATCGGCAGATGTGAACCGACCGACACGCCGAACAACGATCTTCTCGCCCTCCTCATGCCACTCCAGCGTAGAGCCCGGGCCAACGCCGAGCTTCCGCCGGACGGCTGCGGGGACGGAGATCTGGCCTTGTGCGGTGAGACGTGACTGGGCAATCGCCATGTCTGACATTACCGCGGTACTGCAGCCGTGTCAAGCCTTCTGGCTTCGCCTGCTCCGCCTCGTGTCGGCCGAACACTGGCGCTGAGCTGCGGGCGCCGGTGCGCGAATGCGCACGCGGCGGCCGCTCCAATCCGGGCCACGCCGCCGCCGCGAGGCGCCCGTCAGCTCCATCCGCTTGTTCTACGCCCTCGTCCCTCTACGTAGAGCGGACGGCCAGGATGTCGCTCTCCACCACCGAGCGCAGATCCGTGGTCTTGAGCGTAACCAGAGCCTTGGTCTGACCGGATGCCCGAACGAACTCCACCTCCACGCCGTCGGCTCCGTAGAGCTCCACGACAGCACCGAGGTCACCGGCCCGGAGGCCATGCTCGGGAAGGTCACGATTCAGGACCACGGTTTCTAGGAGGGCGAACTTCATGCTCACCTCGGACGCACGGTGACGAGCCTGACGTCGGTCTGCCCGGACTCCTGAATCCAGACGGTCAGGACCTCGCCGACACCGGCGGGACCCCTCAGGTCACCAGGAACAGTGTACTTCCGACCGAACTCGGTGTCTTCGACCTCGGAAACCTCCCCGGCTGCCGCGATGCGGCGAACCTCCGCGATGAAGGCGTCCGTGGTCGTCTCCTCGAACCCGAGAGCCGCGAAGATGCGCGCCTTGAAGCGACCCACGGGGTGGGTTCTGGAAAGCAGGTACCCGCGAACCTTCCGTTCATCAATCCGAACCTCGTCCGCTCTCGGGAGCTTCACTTCACGTGGTTCTTCTCAAGGTGCGCAGAACACCGAGATCACCTGCGAGGGCCGCGCCGTCGGTTAGGCATCGCGGCCCTCGTCAGGTGCATCTCGTTGTTCGACGGCACCTCTCGCTCTCGCCTTCAGACCACCCGGTGCGTTCGAGCCAGTGGCTGCGGTGAGAGAGATCAGACGCGCGAGGATGACGCCGAGGAACGCAACGCTCGTGATGATCTCCACAATTACCGTGAACCTGACGAAGCCCGCATCCGGCTTGGGAACGATGTCTCCGTAACCTACAGTGGTAGCGGTCACCACACTGAAATAGATCGCGCGATCCCATGTGAGGGTGACATTGAAACATGTAGCGCTGCACGAGTAGGCCACCGCGAACGCCACAGGAATCTGAGCGAAGGATAGCAAGGCGAGGATGGCTGACCTCAGTAGGTTGGCGGGTTGCCGGCTTACGAAGGCGACGGAGGTGTGGTAGATGAGGATGTCGAGGAGCATCAGGAGAGCGAGACCTACGGCAAGGACGCGTGCGGCCATGCCGAAGTAGGGGCGCCACTCCGTTGCACTATTAATAACGACCGCGAGCGCACTCGACAGCAGGATGCCCCGAAGGACGACGTACGCTCCCTCCCGCCCCCAGAAGAAGTCGCGCTAGGGCTTCCAGCGAACCGGGCTTCCAGTCAGCTCCCACTGCA
>Ga0209342_10001473_pt1 | contig 26413 bp, 28 predicted proteins | sample RifCSP16_2_FD_184023 | JGI IMG/M metagenome (GOLD analysis project Ga0209342, IMG submission 184023) | Soil microbial communities from Rifle, Colorado - Rifle CSP2_sed 16_2 (SPAdes) (version 2) | ecosystem: Environmental > Terrestrial > Deep subsurface > Rock core/Sediment | place: Rifle... | reverse complement strand
AGAACACCTTGTCAGCTTCGTACTTGTCGCGTAACATTCTGGCAAGCCTCCGCGCTGTTTGTCTTTTTTCTCGCGGATAAGTATACCCGCTCACGGCTGCGGAGGCCTCTTTCGCACCAAAAACTAGATAGGCTTAAAGCCCCCGTCCTCGCGGTTGGAGAGCCATTCACTAAGCGGCATTGCGTCCTATCCCGGTTGGGAATTAGCCCGTGCGCATACCGCCGTATCTTGACTCAGCTATGCGCCAGTGCTATGCTATAGATAGCCTTGTGCACGTTTAAATTCCCGACTTGGGGGTTCCGCCGACTGTCCCGCGCGGTGGATAGGTTATCGCGAAAGGAGGTGAGGTTCGGGCCTATGATTCCGCTGAGACAGCGCCGTCCAACCCGCTTGTTTCTGTTCGTTTCCGTCTGTCCCATTCCTGATCAGGAGGAAAAGAAATGTCCCGCTCGAAACGTTGGCTTTCCGTCGCAGGGAGCCTGCTTATCATTGGCTCGGTCGTGCTGAGCGCCTGTCAGCCGGCAGCGCCTGCCGTGAGCCAGAAACTGGAGTTCTTCTCGTGGTGGACCGCCGGCGGCGAAGCTGAGGGTCTCAATGGCATGTACGAGGTGTACAAGGCCGAGAATCCAGGCATTGAGATCGTCAATGCTACCGTTGCCGGCGGCGCGGGCACCAACGCCAAGGCGGTGCTCGCCACGCGCCTGACCGGCGGTGATCCCCCCGACTCCTTCCAGGTGCACGCCGGCCTCGAGGTTCAGACGTACGCGCCTGAGCAGTATCTGGAGCCGCTGGACGACCTATACGCTTCCGAAGGCTGGGACAAGGTCTTCCCCAGCGACCTGCTCACGCTGCTCAAGTACCAGGACCACTACTGGTCGGTGCCCGTGAACATCCACCGCTCGAATGTGCTGTGGTACAACAAGAAAGTTCTCGAGGACAATGGCCTCGAGCCAGCCAAGACGTTCGATGAGTTCTTCGCCGCGGCAGACACGCTCAAGGCGAAGGGCATCATCCCGCTCGTCATGGGCACGAAAGACGGCTGGGAAGCCGGTCACGTCTTCGAGGATGTTCTCGCCGGCACGCTGGGCGCCGACGCCTATCGCGGTCTGTGGACGGGTGCCACGCCGTGGACGGATGCCAAGGTGACCCAGGCACTCGAGAACTACAAGAGGATGTTAAGCTACGTCAACGAGGATAATTCTGCGTTGACTTGGGATGGCGCTGGGCAATACCTGATTGACGGCCAGGGCGCAATGATGATCATGGGCGACTGGACGGCCGGCTGGTTCGCCAGCAAGAAGTATGCCGATTATGGCTGGGCGCCGCCGCCCGGTACTCAAGGCATCTTCGTCGCGCTGTCCGACTCGTTCGCGCTGCCCAAGGGCGCCAAGAACCGTGACAGTGCCCTCGGCTGGCTGAAGGTGTCCGGCTCGCAGGACGGCCAGGAAGCCTTCAACCCGAAGAAAGGCTCGATCTGCGCACGCACCGATTGTGCCAACGATGCCTTCAAGACCGTCCCGGAGACGTACGAGTATCTGACCTCGGCGGCCCAGGACTGGCAGAGGGACCAGATCGTGCCGAGCGTGGTGCACGGCGCGGCATCCTTCGAGAGCTGGGCGACCGAGTACAAGGACATCATCGCCCTGTTCGTCCAAAGCGGTGATGTCGCCGGCACGCAGAAGTCCCTGCAGCAGGCGTGTGTCAACGCCGGAATCTGCAAGTAATCTGCCGGCGGCGGCGAGGCGGCCCGTGTGGAGGCAGGCCGCCTCGCCTACTCATTAGGGAGTCTTTCTATGCGGCGCCTGACTCGAGATCGGATCATCTCGATCATCCTCATTCTTCCCTCCGTCCTCTGCATCGCGCTCTTCGTCTACGGCTTCATCGGCTACACGGTCTTTGTTTCATTCACCAAGTGGAGCGGGCAGCTCATCCCCGACTACACGGTCGTCGGCCTGAGCAATTATCAGCGCCTGTTCGATATTAACGATGTCGCCGGGCAGCGCTTCCTCAAAGATCTGAGTAACACCGCCTGGTTCACGGTCCTGTTCCTGATCGCTACGATCGTCATTGGTTTCCTGCTGGCGGTGCTCCTCGACCAGCGCATCCGGGCGGAGGGGCTGTTCCGCAATATTTACCTGTTCCCGATCGCGATCTCGTTCATCGTCACCGGCGTCGTCTGGCGTTGGATGCTGGCGCCCGGCACGGAAGCAACCGGGGCGGCGGGGGTTAACTTGCTCCTGGAGAGACTCGGTCTGGGCTTTCTGAAGAGCGGTTGGTACACCGATCCCAGCATCGGCATCAAGGCGGTGGTCATCGCGGCAACGTGGCAGATGTCTGGGTACACGATGGCTCTGTACCTGGCGGGGCTGCGCAGCATACCCGATGAGCTGCGCGAAGCGGCGCGCGTCGATGGCGCGAGCGAATTTCAGATCTACCGGTACGTCGTGATCCCGCTGCTGTGGCCCATTACACTCAGCGCGGTCATCATTCTGGGACACATCTCGCTGAAGATATTCGACTTGATTGTAGCGATGACGGGGCCGGGCACAGGCTTCTCGACCGACGTGCCAGCCCTGTTCATGTTCGACACGACCTTCCGCGGCAACCAGTTCGCGCAGGGCGCATCCATTGCCATCGTGTTGTTGCTGATGGTGGCCGTGCTGGTCGTGCCCTATCTCAGCTATTCCTCTCGCCGCGAGGCCGAACGATGACTGCGCAACCGATTCGCAAATCGGTCCGCCGGAGCCGGCTGCTGATCTACCTGTTCTTGATCGTCGCGGCGGCCTTTTTCCTACTGCCGGTGTACGTGCTGGTGATCACGGGCTTCAAGTCGTTCCAGGAAGTCAGCCTGGCCACGATGTGGAATCCGCCTTCCGCGTTCAGCCTCGCCTCTTTCCAGAAGGCGTGGTCCGGCAGCGAGGCCGAAGGCTTTCGCGGGCTGGCCGGCAACTTTCTCAACAGCGTGTACCTGGCCGTGCCCGCGACGCTGCTGTCGGCCATCCTCGGCTCGATCAACGGCTATATCCTGTCGAAGTGGAAATTCCGAGGCGCTGATACGTTATTCTCGTTGATGCTCTTCGGAATGTTCATCCCGTATCAGAGCATTCTCATCCCGCTGGTGCGGGTTCTGCAATATCTAACGATAGTCACCGGGCCGATTGTCGAAGCGATCGCCTCGATGCCCGTCCCGGCTGCGCTGAGCGGGCTCCCACCGTGGCTGGCCGGATTCGTGCCGGCCTACGGCACCATCGGCGGACTGATCCTCGTGCATGTCATCTATGGCATCCCCATCACGACGCTGATCTTCCGCAACTACTACACCGCCGTTCCAACCGAGCTGGTCGAAGCCGCCAAGCTCGATGGCGCTTCGCTGTTGGGCATTTATCGCTGGGTGTTGTTCCCGATCTCGATGCCCGGCTTCGTCGTCGTGCTGATCTGGCAGTTCACGTCGATCTGGAACGATTTCCTATTCGGCGTAATCGTCACCAGCCGGCCGGCGGTGCAGCCGGTGACGGTCGCGCTCAACAACCTGGCCGGATCGTACATCGTCGAATGGAACGTGCAGATGGCGGGCGCGTTCCTCACCGCGCTGCCCACGCTGTTGGTCTACATTCTGTTGGGCCGTTTCTTCATGCGCGGGCTGTTGGCCGGGTCGCTGAAGGGTTGAGGCTGCCGTTTCATCGCCGAGTTGCCATAGCGTTTGTCGCGCCACACCGGGAGCGGTGTGGTGCATTCGTGGAGCGTGTCATGGAGAATGATTTCTTTGCGGGTTACTTCGACGAGGTGTACGCCTCGCTGCGCGCCATAGCGCGCGACCGAATCGTGGAGGTCGTCGCGCTCCTGCGGCAGGTGCGATCCGAACGGCGGCGCGTGTTCATCTTCGGCAATGGCGGCAGCGCGGCGACGTCCTCCCACTTCGCTTGCGACTTGATCAAACTCACCCGCCAGCAGGGGCTGCCGGATTTCAGGGTGATCGCGCTCACGGACAACATGCCGGTGTTCTCTGCCTACGCGAATGACCACGGCTACGACACCGTATTCGCCGCGCCCCTCAAGTCGCTGGCCGAGCCGGGCGACGTGGCGATCGGGATCAGCGCCAGTGGCCGATCGGCCAACGTGCTGCGCGGCATGGACGTCGCGCAGGAGCTTGGCCTGTTCAGGGTGGGCTTCGCCGGATATGACGGCGGTGTGTTGAAGGACAAAGTGGATGTCTGCCTGATTGCGCCCGGGAAGCACGCATCGCAGATTGAGGACGCGCACCACGTGCTGCAGCACGCGATCTGCCGGGCGATCATCGAGACTGAGTAGATCGCGGGTTTGATTCGTAGTAGGACTTTAGTCGCTGATTTGCTAGGACGACTGAAGTCGTCACTACGAAATCGTGATCTACTGATCATCGAGACTGAGTAGATCGCGGTTGGATTCGTAGTAGGACTTTAGTCGCTGATTTGCTAGGACGACTGAAGTCGTCACTACGAAATCGTGATCTACTGAGACGTGAGGACGTGGCGGGATGGAATCGCGCGTATTGTTGGCGCTGGATTTCGGCGGCACGAAACACTCGGCCGCGATCGCCACAATCGGATCGCGAGAATGGCAGGCTCTGCAACGAGTCCAGTCGCCGCCTGAGCCGAATGCGCACACCGACATGTCGCTGATGCTGGACCTGGCGCGCGATCTCCTGGCCGGCCGCACACTTGCGGCGATCGGTGTGAGTTTCGGCGGGCCGGTCAATGCTGCCACGGGGACGGTGCTGCTGTCGCATCACGTCCCCGGCTGGGAGAATGTTCCCCTGCAAGACCAATTACGATCCGAATTCAATGTGCCCGTGAGTGTGGACAATGACGCGAATGTCGCCGCGCTGGGGGAGTGGCGATTCGGCGCAGGCCAGGGGTGCGCCAGCCTTCTCTACGTGACCGTCAGCACCGGCGTCGGCGGCGGCTGGGTGCTGGACGGGCGCGTCTTTCACGGCACTGACAGCATGGCCGGTGAGATCGGTCACATCGTCGTTCAGCCCGACGGCCCGGCTTGCGTGTGCGGAAAGCGAGGATGCGTCGAAGCTATCGCCGCTGGCCCGAACCTGGCGCGGCGCGCACGCGAGCGTCTGGCCCAAGGGGCCGGTCAGGAGACCCAACCCCATCAGGCAGGTCACATTCTGCGTGAACTTGTCGGCGGTGATCTGAGTGCAGTGACGGCTGTGCACGTCGCCCGCGCTGCCCAGGCCGGCGATCCGGTTGCATGCGAGGTTCTCGACGGAGCGGCTCGTGCGCTGGGGCTTGGACTGGGCACGGGCATCACGCTGATGAATCCACAGCGCGTCGTGCTCGGCGGTGGAGTGACTAAGTCCGGAGAGCGCTACTGGCGAACCGTGCGCGATACGGTACGCGCAGCGGTGCTGTCCGGCATGACCATGGACATTGTGCCGGCAGCCCTGGACGATGACGCGCCGCTGTGGGGAGCTATCGCACTGGCCGAAAGGGCACTCTGATGGCCTATCTCGAGGGGACTGCGATCGAAATCGTTCATCGTGACATTCCACGCGGACATGTTCGCGTGGCGCTGTTCGATTTCGACGGGACCCTTTCGCTCATCCGCCAAGGCTGGCAGGAGGTGATGCAGTCCCTGATGGTCGCGATCCTCCTGCAAACACCACGGCATGAAAGTGTCGACGAACTGCGAGCTGCTGCCACAGAGTTGATCGATCGGCTCACCGGCGAGCAAACAGTCAACCAGATGGCCGGGCTGGCACAGGAAGTGGCCCGGCGTGGTGGGCGGCCGGCAAACCCACAGGAATACAAACGGCAGTATCTCGATCGACTGCGGGAGCGAATCGAACCCCGTATCGCCGCCCTCAAGTCCGGTCAGGTTGTTCCCGATGAAGCGCTCGTCGCTGGCTCGCGCGCGCTGCTTGAGTCCCTCCGTTCATGGGGCATCACATGCTATCTGGCATCGGGCACCGACGAGGTGGCTGTGCGCGGCGAGGCGACGGCGCTGGGCATCGCCGGTTACTTCGCCGAAATCCACGGCGCGCGGGACGGCGATCCACGCGCATCGAAAAATGCTGTGATCGAGCAGATTATGCGGGAGCATAGCCTGCGCGGCGACGCGAAGCGGTTCGTCGCGTTCGGCGATGGTCGCGTCGAAGTGGAGAGCACAAAACGCGTTGGCGGCCTCGCGGTCGGCGTGGCGTCAAACGAGGTTAAGCGGCGTGGTGTGAATGACCGTAAGCGCGAGCACTTGATTCAGGCCGGAGCGGACATCATCGTTCCAGATTTTGATGAACACAAAGAACTGATCGCTTTCCTGTTCGGCTTGTGACGAAGATCTTTCACGTTTCCCAAGCTTGCCCGATCGGTTCAGGAGAATGGCATGCCCTACCCGAGGTTCGATCGTAGTCGATTGAGGCTGAAGCCGCTGGCGGAACGCGTTCACGATATGACGCTTGCCGAAGTGATCAATCCAGGCGATCCTTCCCCCCTGTGCGACGATCCGTCGCTGCCGATCGCCGTCGAGCGGGTGGCGCAGACTCATCGCAGGGGCGCGCCGACGATTCTGATGATGGGCGGGCATGTCGTCAAGATGGGGCTGTCACGGCTGGTCATCGGCCTGATGGAACGCGGCGTGATCCGGCATGTCGCGATGAACGGCTCCGGCCCGATACACGAATACGAGCTTTCGCTCATCGGCGCGACGACAGAGAGCGTCGCGCGCTACATCCGGGAAGGACAATTCGGCTTGTGGCGGGAGACGGGCCGCCTGAACGACGCGATTGCCGCAGGCGCACGCGAGGGGCTGGGTCTCGGCGAGGCGCTGGGTCGCTTCATCGAGGAAGCGAAATTGCCGCATCGCGAGGTAAGCATCCTGGCGGCGGGTTATCGACTGCGCGTGCCGGTGACCGTCCACGTCGGTATCGGTTACGACATCATTCACGAGCATCCTAACTGTGACGGCGCGGCGCTCGGCCAGACGTCATACACGGATTTCCTCATCATCGCGGAAAGCCTCACGCGCCTGCAGGGCGGAGCGCTCCTCAACGTCAGCACGCAGGTCATGGGGCCGGAGGTGTATCTCAAGGCGCTGGCGATGGCGAGAAATGTCGCCCATCAGGAAGGACGCCATATCGACCGGTTCACGACGGTCGTGTTCGATCTGCACGATCTCGGGCCGGACATTCACCACGAGCCTCCGACATCCGATGGCCGATACTATTACCGTCCACTCAAGACGATCCTCGTTCGGAGTGTGGCCGACGGCGGTGAGAGTTACTACATTCGCGGGCTGTATCGCGACACCTTTGCCGCGTTCTACTATCAGTTGGTTCGGTCGATCGAGGCCGAACGCGTGCCTGCGGATTGATCTGAATCCTCACACGCTCGTTCGCGTCGATGCGGATGGAATTGCGCGGCAGCCTCATGCACGGCTGGAGATTGCGCCATGGACCGCGTTCGTCTGGCCTCATTGCTCGAGCGTTTCGGTGATCTAACCGTCCTGGTCATCGGCGACGTCTTCCTTGACAAGTATCTGGAGCTTGACCGGCGGCTGTCCGAGGTCTCACTCGAAACCGGATTAGAAGCGCACCAGGTCATCCAGGTGCGGTGCAGCCCGGGCGCGGCCGGCACGGCGATGAACAACTTGCGCGCGCTAGGTGTGAGTGTGGTCACGCTTGGCGTCATCGGAGACGACGGCGAAGGCTACGAACTCAAGCGCGCCGTGCGCGCGATCGGCGTAGGCTCTTCACTTCTGATCGAGTGCCCCGACTGGCTCACGCCTACCTACACGAAGCCGATGATGCACGAACCGGATGGATGGGTGCACGAGATCAACCGGATAGACATCAAGAACCGCGCGCCACTGCCGGCCGAGATCGAGGACAGGATCATCGTCCGGCTGCGCGAGGCTCTGCCTCACGTGCACGGCATCGTCATCGCCGATCAGGTGCCCGAGGCGAATTGCGGCGTGATCACCGAGCGGGTGCGCGGGGAACTGTGCGCGCAGGCGCGCAACCATCCTGGCAAAGCCTTCGTGGCCGATTCACGCGAGCGCATCGGGTTGTTTGCCGACGTCATCCTCAAACCCAACGCGCGCGAGGCCGTGCGTGCCGTGCAGCCTCGGGCGCACGCCGCAGAACGAACCGTGGTCGAAGCCTGTGGCATGGCGCTCGCAGCGCGGGCGCACAGGCCCGTCTTCGTGACGGTTGGCGAGGATGGCATCCTGGTGTGCGACCATGACCACATCGATCGTGTGTCCACGCGACCTGCCTCTGGCCCAATCGACACAGTCGGCGCGGGCGACAGCGTTATGGCCGGGTTGGTGTCGTCGCTGTGCGCCGGCGCGTCGGCGCGCGAGGCGGCTATCGTCGGCAACCTGGTCGCGTCGGTCACCATCCGGCAGATCGGAACCACCGGCACGGCGTCGCCGGAACAGGTATTGAAGGCATTCGATGCGGCAAATCTGACGTGCGTGTAGTCAGTAGCCAGTCGGTGAAGGAGCTGTCATGACCGGACCATTTCGTACCGCCGTCATCGGAACCAGTTGGTGGGCCGACGGCGCGCACCTGCCCGGCTTGCGCGCCCGCGAGGATGTCGCGCTCGTGGCGCTGTGTGGCCGCAATCCGGATCGATTGGCGGCCATGGCGGCCAGGTTTGGTGTCCCTCGCACGTTCACCGACTACCGGCAGATGCTCGACGAAACGAGGCCCGATGTCGTCGTCGTCAGCACGCCCAATCATCAACACTTGCCGATGACGCTGGCCGCACTCGAAGCCGGCGCACACGTCATCTGCGAGAAACCGCTCGCGCTCGACGCGGCGGAGGCGGCGGCCATGCTCGATCGCGCCGAGGCGCGGGGGCGGCGGCACATGACCTTCTTCACCTATCGCGGCATGGCCGGACCGTGCTACGTCAGGCAGCTTGTGAGTTCGGGCTATGTTGGCCGGCTGCTTCATGCTCAGGTGTGTTACGTGCAAGGCTCGTGGCTGAATCCTGATCGCCTGGCGAGCTGGAAGACAACCCAGGCCGAGACGGGTACCGGCGTCCTGGGTGATCTAGGCGTGCACGTCATCGACATGCTGCAGTGGTGGTTTGGGCCGATGGCGCGTGTGGCGGGCAGCCTGGCCACGTTCATCGGCGAGCGTCCTGGCGCCGACGGCGGCCGCGCCCGCGTCGAGACGGACGATGCAGCATCCTTCGTCGCCGAGTTCGCTGGCGGTGGCCAGGTGGCGGTTCAGGTCTCGCGAGTCGCGGCCCAGCGGCAAAACTTCCAACGCTTTGAGCTGTATGGCTCGGATGGGATGCTCGCGTACGAGTACGATCAACCCCTGGCGCACGTGGGCCGGGTTTTTGGTGCGCGCGCAGGCGAGGGCAATCCGAAGCCGATATCTATCCCTGAGTCGCTGAGCGAAGGACTCTTCGGACAGGACACGTTCCCCAGGCTGTACCGCATCCTCACCGATCCGTTCTTCGCGTCGCTGCAGGAGTCACGACCGGCTCCCTCGCCCAGCTTTGCGGACGGACTGGCGGCTCAGAAGGTCGTCGACGCGGTCGCCCGCTCCGCCGGGAGCGGGAGGTGGGAGAAGGTTTGAGAACGTGCGACGCACTTCCGAAAGTGCGTCGCACGTCTACTATGGCGCGACGACACCCCACTCCGCATACAACGTGTCGAGTTCGCAGCCACAACTCGCCTCGAACGCTGTGAGCAGTGCCTCCGGGCTGGCGATCGCATATTGGTTTTCGGCGTAATAGCGCTGCAGCGCCTCGAAGAAAGCGTCGTCGCCGATCTGCTCCCGCAGTTCGGCAAAAAACAGCGCTCCTTTTGCGTACACGATGGCGCCGTAGGCGTCGCCCCGCCCGCGAAAGGCGGACAGCGGCTGCGCGATCGGCTCGTCGCCCTCGCGCTCCTTGTAGTCGTCGTAGCGCTGCTCGTAGAAGTCGATCAGCCCCCTGTAGAACGTGGGAGAATCGTCCTCGAAGTACAGCGCCGAGGTGAAAGAAGTCAGACCCTCGTCTTGCCAGGGCCAGGCCAGCACGTCGTTGCCGACGACGCTGTACCACCACTGGTGCGCCACTTCGTGCGCCACGGTCACCTGGAGTCCGAGTTCCGAACCGCTCGTGTACAGGTCGCCGGCGATCAAAATCACGCCCGGATATTCGACGCCCGCCGCATTCTGCAAAAGGACGGCGACGACGTCCAGGTCGGCAAACGGGTAAGCGCCGATGCGCGCATCGTACGCGCGGATCGATCCGCTCGCTGCTTCCAGCGCAGTGTCCCGGCCCGGCTCGTCCTCGGGCAGTCCCCAATGCACGACGCGCACGCCGTTTGCCTCCGCTTCGCGCGATTCGAACGTCGGGCCGGTCACGATCATGAAGTCGCGCGCCGGGCCGCTGGCGAAGTCGCGTGTCGTCGAATCCCCTTCGCTCTTGGATTCGAGCAGCGACCCGGTGGTCACGACTTGCCACCCGGCCGGCGCCGTAACGTGCACACGATACAACGCCGTCTCGCTGACGACGGCATCGCCTTCGCCCAGCACACGCTCCGCGCTCCACGCCCCACGCTCCACGTCCCACGCCGCCAGCATGGGATACCAGTTCGCCATCGTGGCGATCGGACCTTCTGTCGAGTAGTTGAAGATGCCGTACACGCTGCTCGACGCGAAGTCGACGGGTAATCGGCCTTCGAACTGAAGGTCGATCACCGCCGTCGCTCCGCTCGGCAGCGGTGTTTCGAGCGGCAGGCGCACGGCGGTCTTGTCCTGCAGGAAGACCTCGAACAGTGTGTCTCGACCGTCGATCTGCATCGACGTAATGTCGAGCGCGCCGCCGTAGATGACGCGCGAGTTGGGGTAAATACGAAAGACGATGTCGGGTAGATCTCCCCCGGTGAGGTTAGTGAAGGTCACGCGGGCCGCGCCGGCGTACGAGGGGTCATCCAGTTTCAGCTCGAGCGTCAACTCGTAACAAGTGTCCAGGCCGAGCGCGTTCCAATTCGGGACGTGACCTGCGCGCATTGCCTGCGCCTGCAGATCGGTATCACACGCGGCGAGCACCTGGGGGCTGGACTCAGGCACTGCTGAGGATTTCGCCGTCGCGGCCGGAGGCGAAGCCGGGAGTGCCGGCGATAGCGTCGGTTCGGCAACCTGCGTTGCCGCAAGGGGAGTCAGCGGTGCGGAGCAGCCGCCCGACGACAGCACTACGAGCAGGACTCCGGAGAGCACGATAAGCAACCTGGAAGTTGATCTATGGAGTGACATATGGCCTCTAGACAGTCGCCTGATATACTATCACATGAACTGGAAAGTTCGATACCAGGCAGGTCCGACCCCAGACTTCGGAAGTCTGACAGCAGGGTGCGCCTGGAGACTTCCGAAGTCTTTCAGCCAGATTGACTGAGCCGAGGAGACGACATGAACTGGCAACGCGCGCTGCCGACAGTTGCGTCCATCGTGATCATTCTGCTCGTAACTTTCCTGCGCGAGCGATCGCGCACGGCGGCCGGGATCATCGCCGTCATGCCGATCAATGTGCCGCTCGCGCTGTGGATCGTGTCCGGCGCAGCGGGCACGACATCCGAGGCGCTGGCGCAGTTTACACGTGGACTGTTCGTCGCGCTGATCCCGGGATTGATCTGGCTGACGGTTGCCTACTACGCGTTTCGCGCCGGGTGGTCACTCGGAGTAGTGCTGTTGTCGGCGTATCTCGTGTGGGGCGCACTGCTGGGGCTGGCGTTCGCGGTCGGCTGGCTTTCGTTCGATTAACGCCTGGATAGTATAATTCGTGCTGTCGAGCGCCCCCGATCCATTTCCAGCGCGGACATTGGCCGTCACTTCGGCCAGGGTCGCGAGGCCGCGCTCGCTCAGATCAAAAACACTCGCAAGAACCAATACAGGAATGCGAACGGCAATCTCTTATGAGATGGCAGCACGACGTATGCATATGACTTCACCGTCGAGCCACGCCAACGGAGGTCGGCGAGCCACATGAATCTGATTCCATTTGTCCATCTGTTTCGGGACCAGGCGATTGCCGAGACGCGCGTGATCACTACGCGCGATTATCCTGGACTGCCCGACGACGAGTATGCCCTGGTGGAGTCCTACTGCCCTGATCCGAAGTGCAACTGCCGGCGCGTCATGCTCCACGTGCTTCCCCGCCGCCAGGCGCAGAGCTTCCTGGCGGCGATCAGCTTTGGCTTTGACCGCGACGACGAAATGGCCGGCCCGTTTCTCGATCCGTTGAATCTACAGAGCCAATATGCGGAGATCCTGCTCGATCTGGTCACGGCGCAGGTCTTGACGGACTCGACCTACATCGCTCGATTGGAGTCACACTACAATCAGGTCAAAAAGGCCGCCGCCGATCCCACGCATCCTGTCCAGAAAGTATTGGCCGTGATAAGAGTGGAGGCTAAGCGGGCACCGGCGCGCAAGCGAAAGAGCAAAAAGAGAAGAGGATAACGATAATACTCTATTTGACAATGAGGGGGAGGAATACCCTGGGGCCTACAGGCTCGGACACAGAGCGCCAATCCACCATTAGGCGATAGGGCGAGCCGTTGCAATTCGTCACCGCCCACTCGATGCGATCGGCGCTTGCGCCGAGTTTCAGGTTGGGGTAATAACCCTTGCTCCGGCTGGTTGCGGTCAATACTGTCTCGGCCGGCTCCCAAACTGAACCGGTGAAGTGGCGCAGGAGCAGGTTGCCCTCGCTTTCCCACATCAGCCACGCCTGGCCGTCGTCGCGCTGTGTGACCGAAGGCCAGGCCCCCGTTCCGAGGTTCTCGGCGTCGCTCCAGTCGGCGCCGCCGTCGCTCCGGATAAAGTCGATCGCCCCGTTGTGCTCGTAGGCGAGATACAGCCGATCGCCGTCACCTGCCAGCGAAGCGCCGTACTCTCCGCTGAGAAGCCCGTCGTGGACCGCTAGTCCCGTCAGATTGCTCCATGTCTCGCCGCCGTTTGTCGACCGAATCGCGAACACGCGATAGCGCGGAAGAATCAGGAATATGAATTCGAGTGTGCGTCCGGCGATGAACACGTTCGGGCCGTTAGCGTGAATGCTCGCGTAACGTGTCCGCTGTCCGCCGCTCGAGGCGACGTTGACCTGGCGAGCAGGATTCCAGGAGGCGCCCATGTCGTCCGAGGTCGTGTAATAGACGTAGGGCGCATCGTCGAAGCTGGAGGCGACGACGTGCAGCCGGCCGTTCGAGGGATCGCGGTAAATGTCTGGCCGCACGGCGTTGGTCGAGGTTCCGGTCAGAGGCGCGGGCGTGGACCATCCACCGCCGGTCAAGAGGCGGCGCGTGAAGAATGAGCGGTAGACGGTGGCGCCGTCCTTGCTGGGGAAGACAACATAAATGTACTCGCCGTCGACGGCCAGTGCCGGGTGGAACGTCTCCGCGCTGCTCGCGAATACCACTTCGGGCGCGCCCCACGTCGCGCCGTCGTCTTCGGAAGCGGCATGCAACACGCGATACTGGCTGCCATCTTTGCTGTGCCAGGCCAGATGCAGTGTGCCATCCGCGTCGCGCGCCAGCTTGCGCGTATGCGCGTAACCGGAGGCAGTCAAATCATCGGTGAACGGGCCGGCCGGCGGAAGCGTCGGCGTCGTGTCGCCTGCGACGGCGCGATAGGCATTGATGCGTCCCGCGCCGAAGTGGGCATCGGTTCCTGTCGATCCGAAATCGTTCGCCGTCTCTTCGATGATCGCCTGGACGTCGGCGTTTGCCCGTGCCGGGTCTTGCGAGAAGAGCAGTCCGGCCACCCCGGAGACGTGCGGCGTGGAGAGCGAGGTTCCATTGAACGATCCGTACTCCTGGTTGGGCAGGGCGGCGGCGATCGATTCGCCGGGAGCGGCGACCGCGATGTATCCCTCTGCGAAGTTGGAGAAGCAGGAATGGTAGTCCTCGACGTTGGTCGAGGCAACGGCCATGGCATTCGCGTACCCGGCGGGATAGAAAGGCCGCCCAACTCCATCGTTGCCCGCCGCTGCGACGACCAGCGCACCCTGGCCCCACGCGTAGTTGACGGCGTCCTCCAGCGTCTGCGCGCCGACCGACGCGCCCAGGCTGAGATTGATGATCCGGGCGCCGAGGTCCACCGCGTACACGATGCCATTCGCCACGGCGTCCAGGGTGCCGCTGCCTTCGCCGGTCAATACTTTCACCGCCGCCACCGTGCACCACGGGCATACCCCGGCGACGCCTGATCCGTCTTGAACACCCGCCGCGACACTACTGACGATCGTCCCGTGGCCATTGTCATCGAACGGTTCGTTGTCGTTGTTCGCAAAATCCCAGCCCCAGGTGTCGTCGACGAAACCGTTCGCGTCGTTGTCGATGCCATCTCCTGCAATCTCGCCTGGATTTTGCCAGATGTTGGGCGCCAGATCGGAATGGGTTCGATCGATGCCGGTGTCCGTGATCGCGATCAGCACGGGATTCCGGGTTTCGATCAGGCTCCAGGCATCCGGCGCTTGAATTTTGAGCAGGCCCCATTGGTCGACGATCTCCTGCGGCGGAGCGAGCGCGTGCAGAATGTAGTTCGGTTCGGCAAACTCGACTTCAGGCAGGCGGCTGAAGACTTCGACCGCTCGCTCGACGGATAGGCCCGGAGGTAATCGAAGAACATCGACGTCGAGCGCGCGGATGCGGCGGCTGCGGCCAGCACCATGCTCGATCAGAATCTGGTCGACGCTCTGTGCCGCGACGGATGGCCGAAAGCGGACGAGCAGCTCGCCGGGGGCGAAAGCCGCACTCGAGGTTATCGAGCCGGCCACGTCATCCACCTGTTGAGCGGCGGTCTCGGCGTAAACGAGGATCAGCGCCGCAATCACGATGCTGGCTGTGCGGATAGACCTGAACGTTGGGTTCCCCTTCAACATAGCGCGGCCTCCGACCGCAACAGAAAGGCAAACCACGGATGACACGGATTACACAGATATTGAGAGGCCGCCATCCGCGGTATCCGTGAAATCCGTGGTGAAGAATCTTCGCGGTCGTGACAGTTTTTCAAGGGCAATACTATCGACGGATCTCGGCGAATCAGCATGGGCGGATGCGATGATATTCTATACCGATCGGTTCAGCTTGACATTAGTACTGTGATGCTACTGTTACACTATTTCAGGTAATACGCGACGACGGCGGCGGCGTGCTTGCGCTTCGGCTCGGCTCGCCACTTGCGGACGAGCGACTTGACGACGTCGGGCCGTGCGCGGCCCAGCTTGACGGCCGCGCTCGCCACGGCCCGCCACACGAAGCGGCGTTCGTCGGCGGCCAGGCGATGCAGGAGGCGCGCCCCTTGAAGGGCGTGCTTGCGTCCGCCGGACGCGCTCCACACCATCGCCACGTTCCAGCGCACGTTCTCGTCTTTCTTGCGCGACTGCGCCTCCAGCCACTTCAACGTCTCGTCGGGGTACGACTTGAGTAGCGCCAGGCTGATCGCGAACGGGCCGAGGTTGACACGCACGTAGCGGGCCGGGTCGGCCATCAGCGGCTCGAGCAGCCGCAGCAGCCTGGGGCCGCGTCCCGGTCGTCCCGGCTTGGCCGCCTCCATCGCGGCAATGACGACGGCGCGCCGGACGTTCTCCGAGGCGTGCCGCCGCCATTTCTTCAAGATCGGATAGAACTCGTCGAAATGCCGGTCGAGGATGTCCCCGCCGATAGAGCCGGCGAACTCACGCACTTCCCAGTTCGGGCTGTCGGCATGGCGTAGCAACTGGCGCTGCGCGTAGACCGGATGCAGCGCGTAGACATGCGGCAGCAGCAGCAGCCCTACCTCATGCGCGTTCTCGTCAGCGCCGTCCAGCAACTGCCTGCACCACTTCGACAGATCGCGCGGCCGATCCGTGAAATGGGCGCGGATCAGTTTGGCGGCCAGGCGCTTGTCGGCGGTGCGGGCCGTACCGGGATCGGCCCCGACGGCCGCAGCGCCGCTGCCGCGCCGGTTCAGCGCGGCGACGACGGCATCGAGGTCTTCGCTGCCCAATGCAGCAGCCAGTTCGCGTTCGAGTTTGGCGAGTTTAGCACTCATCTTCGGCTCAGAAGCGCTGCCTGTTGGTCCATCTCGTCCCAGGCTAGCAAAAACTCGGCGATCGGTGCGGAAACTGGCCCGTAGGACAAAGCCGGATCGTGGTATGAAATCCAATCGACATCAGCGTTGATCACGAGTATCGCATGCTGCGTACGGATGTTGCCCCAACCGGGTAGTCCTGATGTCGTTGTGATGGGAACGATGATGGCCGTATCGGTAGTGAGGGATGAGAGGAGGTCGTCAAATGAAACGTGTCGAAGCAATCGCACATGGATGTTGAGTTCTGCCAGTCGCTCAACTCGTGAAACGGGTGTCCCTACACCTGGCCGCGTGCCAAGCAGTTGTGCGAGTTGTGGTTGGCTTACGGTAATATTCAGCTGCGCCAGCGCCATTTGTGCGCAGGCGGGCAGGCAGTATCCCCAGGTGAGTTGTTGGACGTGAGCGGGTGGCTTAAGCGGAGACATTGCCCGCAGTCGCCCATCGTTCGACTTTCTCCAGGAGAGCGGCGCGCTGGGTTTCCGTCAGCGACACGGATAACGTTGTCGGGTGCACATCGATCTCGGCCAGCAGCGCCCCGTCAAAACTCCGATAGGGCACGCGCCAATGCGGTTCGGGGCCGTCTATCCACACCGGGTCACCACTGCTGAGCGCACAGCCTACCAGATCGCCAAAGACGGCGCGATCAGCTGCCCGGCGCGCTTCGCGGGCCGAGAGGATTTCGCGCTCTTTCAAAAGAGCCTGATAGTGTTCGTAGTCTTCGATGCTGATCAAAGCTGCGACAGGTCGCCCGTCGCGCTCTAGAATGATAGGCTGGCGAAGATCAGCCGTGAGAGCAGCGTACGTCGCTTGAACCTCTTTTAGCTTTTTCGGTTTGTCCATATGGATACCCTCTCGGATCGAACGCCTTGAGTACTGGAGTCTAGAGTCCATACACAATTGTTCGGCGTGGAGCGCCAAGCCCACGCCTTTCCGCTGGATTGACAAATCCAGCGGGAGCGAGCTCTAAACTCCAAGAGTATATCCCCGGCCCGAAATGCGGTCAACCGAACCTCGCGTCCGTGTGCACGCAAAGGTTGTCATCCACCAACAGGACGTCAGGCTTCTCATTGGCGCGGCGGAGCATCTCGTCGGGCGCGAGTGGCGTGTACCGGTAGGATATGAAAGGATACGAGGTTACCTGCGTCAACATGCTGTCCCCCGCTCTAACTCTAACTCTAACTCCGTGCTCCATCATTCGTGAAACCTAATCACCAGCCGGTCGGCCTGGTCGTAGTAAGTGTGCGCGAAGAAAGGCGGGTCATCGGGTGCGGCGTCGAGGATGCGTGGCAGGATGAAGGGTAGATCGTCTACGAGCGGAAGCGCATCGAGTCGATCCCTGGTGATCCATTCCAGCGTGCCTTCTTCAGAGGGAAGCGGCTCGCCCGAAGCGTATTCGGCCGAGAACACGAACACGATGACACCTGCTGCATCGCCCGCGTCGACGTTGACGATGCCCCGCAGCGCCAGATTCTTCACCATGAGGCCGGTTTCCTCGCGAACCTCGCGGTCGACAGAGGCGAGCACGTCCTCGTCGCGCTCCACGTGCCCGCCGATGCCGTTGTATTTGTTCGCCCAGATGCGCTTGGTCGGCGCGCCGCGCAATAGCAGGACCTCGTCTGGCCCGCGCGTGATGAAGCATAGCGTGCGCGGGACGGCGATATAGCGGTTGCGATTTAGACCGACTTCGACGCCCTGCTCGATTCTCGGCATGGAATTTCGCCACCAAGACACCAAGGCACGAAGATAACTTTGTGTCTTCGTGCCTCGGTGGTTTCACCCTGCCTCTGTCATTCGGGGGACATAGGGTATGGAAAGTCTCTCTTCCAGGCCGGCTCTGACTGCCGGCCATTCGGTGTCGACGATGCTGTAGTACACGCTATCTCGGATACGGCCGCCGGGCATGATCATGTGTTGGCGAAAGACGCCTTCTTGCTTTGCGCCGATGCGCAGGATAGCTTGCCGCGAGCGTTCGTTAAGCACGTCAGTCTTCAGCTCGACGCGGATGCAGCGCCACATTTCGAAGGCGTGCCGCAGCATGAGGTATTTGGCTTCGGTGTTGACCGGCGTGCGCTGCCAGTTCTTGCCGATCCATGTCCAGCCGATCTCGACGCGTCGGTGGGCGCGCTCGATATTGCCGAAACGCGTGCTGCCCACGGCCCGGCCGCATGCCTGCTCGATTATGGCGAAGGGCAAAGCGTGGCCCTCGGACTGCCACTTCAAAGCCGTCTCGATGTAGGCACGCAGGTCCTCTGGAGTCCGGATCATCGTCGTCGTCCAGCGCCAGATGTCGTCGTCGAACGCGACTTCGCACAGCGCTGCGTGATGGTCGAACGACAGCGGCTCCAGGCGGATAGTTCGGCCTTCGAGGGTGATGGGTTCGACGTTCATCGGTCGTATCAGTGGAGCTCCAGCGCGCTGATCTTCGAGAAGATCAGCGTGTCGCGCAGGCTGCCGTCCACGCCCAGGCTGTCGTTGCGCAGGACGCCTTCCAGCAGAAAACCGCAGCGTCTGGCGACGGCGGCGCTGCGAGCGTTCTTCGCATCGCAGCGAATCGCGACGCGATTGGCTTTCAGGTACGTGAAGGCGAAGTCCGTGATGCCGTTGATGGTTTCGGTCGCGTAGCCCTGCCCGGCGAACTTCGTCCGCACCCAGTAGCCGATCTCGAAAGTGCGCGCTTCCCAGTCGATGTTGTGGAGTCCACTGCTGACCACAAAGGTGTCCGTTCCTTTGAGGAATGAAAGTAGCAACAGTTGCCTGCGCGTGAGCCAGTCGGCGATGCGCTGGCGAATTCGGGCTTCCTGCGCCTCGGCGCTGGGGTCTTCCTGCGCCCAGCGCATCCAGGGACGCAGCTCGGGCAGCGATTCGCGCACCGCCTCGGCCACGCGAGCGCCGTCGCCGGGCCGTGGCGCGCGGATGGTGAGCCGCTCAGTGTCGAACGTGTCTGGAAAGTCGAGCAGGATCGGATCCATGCCGTACTCTCACTACCGCAATCTTGCAAACGCACTTCGGCCCGCATAGACTGCCGTATCGCCCAGTTCTTCTTCAATGCGAAGCAGTTGATTGTACTTGGCGATGCGGTCGGAGCGCGCCGGCGCGCCGGTCTTGATCTGGCCCGCGTTGAGCGCCACGGCGATGTCGGCAATCGTCGAATCCTCCGTCTCGCCGGAGCGGTGCGACACCACGACAGCCCAGCCTGCGCGCTGGCTCAGCCGCGAGGCGTCGATCGCTTCCGTCAGCGTACCAATCTGGTTGACCTTGCACAGCAATGCATTGCACGCCTTCTCCGCGATCGCGCGCCTGACGAAATCGACGTTGGTGACGAGCAGATCGTCGCCGACGATCTGCAGGCGGTCGCCTAGCCGCGCGGTAAGCACCTTCCAACCGTCCCAGTCGTTTTGGTCAAGTCCGTCTTCGATCGAGATGATCGGATACTTCTCGACGAGATCGGCGTAGAACTCGGCCATCTCCGCGCTGGAGAGCGTCCGGCCCTCCTTCTTCAGGTAGTACCTGCCGTCGGCGTAAAGTTCGGATGCGGCGGGATCCATGCCCAGGTAGATGTGCTCGCCGGGCGTGTAGCCGGCAGCCTGGATCGCTTCCATGATGACCTCGAAGGCTTCCGCGTTGCTCTTGAGCGACGGCGCGAAGCCGCCCTCGTCGCCGACGTTCGTGCCGTAGCCGCGCTGCTTCAGCACCTTCTTCAGCGCGGCGTACGTCTCCGCGCCCCAGCGCAGCGCCTCGGCGAAGGTCGGCGCGCCGACCGGGAGAACCATGAACTCCTGTAAGTCGGTCGAGTCGTCGGCGTGCTTGCCGCCGTTCAGGATGTTCAGCATCGGCACCGGCAGCACGCGCGCCTCGACGCCGCCGATGTACCGGTACAGCGGGACTTCCAGCGAGTTCGCCGCGGCCTTGGCGACAGCCAGGCTGACGCCGAGGATGGCGTTCGCGCCCAACCTGGATTTGTTCGGCGTGCCGTCAAGCTCAATCAAGAGTTGATCGATCTCCACCTGCTCGGCGGCGTCCATGCCGATCAGCTCGTCGGCGATCACCGCATTCACGTTTTCGACGGCCTTGAGGACGCCCTTGCCGCCATAGCGCTCCGGGTCGCCGTCGCGCAGTTCCCAGGCTTCGTGCTCGCCGGTCGACGCACCTGAGGGGACGGCGGCGCGTCCCCACGAGCCATCTTCGAGCATCACTTCGACCTCGACGGTCGGATTGCCGCGCGAGTCGAGTATCTCGCGGGCGGTGACGAATTCGATTTGGGTCATGATGTCTCCTGTGAGCGAGCTTTATCACAAAGATACGAAGGCTCAAAGAAAACCAACAGGTGGTGATTGTACACCAAGACGCGGTGGACTGCACCGACTTGGCGCGACCGTGTGCACGCAAATGTTGTCAGTCCTTACAGTGCCCCCAAACCGTGTCCTGGCGGTCGGCCGCCCGCGGGGAGGCGGGCGGTGAGCCAGAGCGTACTTTGTGAATGGCATGATTGGTGCTCATGACGGTGCAGAAGCGCCCAACGTGGGCATCAGCCGCGGCGCGAACTTCGCGACGAAGACTCGCTCGAACTGCACGAGCCTATGCTGGGGTGACCAGTTGGCCCCGCGCGGAGCGCGGTCGGGTGCATGCCGTGTTAGCCCGCCCGCGTTTTTGATTGGTATCGTGGCAAATGCGCCTTTATCCAATCCCCGATAGCAATCATATCAGCGTCATCGTTACTTCTGGAAAGACACGCTAAGACCAATGCTAATCCCAACATGCTCAAATGGTAAATCGCCATGAGCGGACTGATATAGGCGTAATATTCCACTCCCTGGGGCGGATTTACCCATGTCAGAACCGCCAGACACCCTGACCATATCACTATAATCGGTATCGCCTTCAATGGTCGCACGGCGGTCAGTGTTAGAAAAACAGGCAGGCCCGGCATGCCATACGGTGTGACGATCCCAGCTAACGCTCCGCCGAGTTGCCAGTATTTCCACCGTCGCGCCAACAGGGCCGCGAGGGCGATCACACTTGCTACGAGCGGTCCGAATTTAGCCCACAGCGTATGCGTCGCTTCGGTCTGAGCGAGCGGCGGGTCATGCAGAAGCACATATAGCCAATCGGGATATAAAGGCAAAAACAGCATGCCATAGACAATGGCGGAAATCAGAAGCCCCTTCCAGTCCCGGCGAGTCAGAATGTAAAAAGCTACAATAAAAATACTGCCCTGCGGCTTGACCATTAAGAGCCCGTAGGCTAGCACCCGCCACACTAGCCCTTGCCACTTCTCATATGATGTGTCTCCAGCTAGCAAGAGCAACAGTCCTGCGCCAATGACAAACATATCAATTCCACCTGCCGCCATAAGCCACAACACGGTATTCGTTGCAAACCAGGCCAGCGCCACCCAGGCTTCATGATAGAAGACAAAGGCAAACAGCAATGCGCCTCCGATGACAAGGTAAAGCTGGGGAGTTGCAAACAGCATCGGCCACAAGAACAAAACAGCAAAGGGCGGATTATAGAAGTGCGCAATGCGTGTTTCAGGTATCCAGGGGTTTACTCCTGATAAGATCAAACGGATGCCACGTTGCATATTTTCGAAATCGAAGCTGTTCACGACAAAAATGCGAACGGCCACGAGCATGATGACGAATCCCACACAAAAGCCAAGCAGTGCTCGAGTTCTATTGGTTACAGGAAGTGGTGTGGAAGGTGGAAGTGTATTCAAGAGCCGTATGGACGGGCGGGCCAACTCGGGAATATCTGACGAACATATCGCATGATATCCCCTGTGGGGGCCATTATCGAATCTATAAATAATAACATCTATCCGACTTAGGGACAAGATGATCTGAGAAGCACATGATGGAAACTCGGCCCAGGAAACTGCTCGATCAAGTTACAGAAGCCATGCGGCTGAAGCATGATGCCCACAAGACCGAGCAGAGCTACGTCTACTGGATCAACCGCTACATCATATTCCACAACAACCGACATCCCGCCTAGATGTCCAGGCGGTGGCTCGTTCGCGCATCTGTGACGATTCCCCCTCTCCTCGCAGGGAGGGGTGCCAGGGGATCGGTCGGTCGTGATACGGGCTTCGCGCTCGTCGTTGCAGCGACTCCGCGCAGCGCCCCCGGCCTCGGTCGGGAGACCTTCGGCCATCAGTGGGGAGAAGTCGCCGTCAGTTTTTGCGTAAAGACTTCGGAAGTCTCAGGGCGTGACCCGGCGGGCGAGGGAGTCTGCCGACCTAGGTCGTCCCGCAGGTAGGGTCGTCCTTAAAGACTTCCGAAGTCTAAAACGTACCGCATCAGGCGCCAGTCGTTGACGCGCCCATGCCCGCGTGCTACAATCTCTCACATTCAGGGGGATGAAGATGTCTGAGAGGAGACGCTCGATCTACCTCGATCATGCAGCGACGACCCCTGTCGATCCGCGCGTGATCGAGGCGATGCAGCCATACTGGGCCGGCGCATTTGGCAATACCTCGTCGATTCACGGGGTGGGTCGCGCGGCGCTGAAGGGACTGGAGCAGGCGCGGCAGACCGTCGCCGACGTGCTGGGATGCCATCCGATGGAAATCGTGTTCACGGGCGGCGGCACCGAGAGCGATAACCTGGCCCTGCGCGGCGTCGCCTGGGCGGCGCGGCGGAACGGGCGCGGGGAACACATCGTCACGACGCCGATCGAGCATCACGCCGTCGGCGTGACGGCGGAGCAGCTCCGTGACCTGCACGAGTTCGACGTGACCTTCGTCGACGTGGACGAGCACGGCCGGGTCGATCCGGACGCCGTCGGTCGCGCGATCCGGCGCGAGACTTGCCTGATCAGCGTCATGTACGCCAACAACGAGGTCGGCACGATCCAGCCGCTGCGCGACATCGGCGCGCTTGCCCGCAGCCAGGGAATCGCCTTTCACACCGACGCGGTGCAGGCGGGTGGGGCGCTCGATCTGAACGTCGATCGACTCAATATCGATCTGCTCGCCTTGTCGGCGCATAAGTTCTACGGGCCGAAGGGCATCGGCGTGCTGTACGTTCGCCGCGGCACTGAGCTCGAGCCGGCGCTGACTGGCGGAGGCCACGAGCGCGGCCGGCGGCCGGGGACGGTGAACGTCGCCGGGGTCGTCGGACTGGCGACCGCGCTGAAGCTGGCGCAGGATAACCGAGAGAGCGAGAATGCACGTGTCGCCGCGCTGCGCGATCGACTGATCGCAGGCGTACTGGAGCGCGTGCCCGACGCGCAGCTCACCGGCCACCCGGCGGAGCGCCTGCCGAACAGCGCCTCGTTTGCCATCAAAGGCGTCGAGGGCGAGTCGATTCTGCTGGCGCTCGATCTGGAGGGCATTTTCGTCTCGACCGGCTCAGCCTGCACGACGGGCGAAGCCGAGCCGTCCTTCGTGCTGACAGCGATGGGTTTCCCGCACGAGTGGGCCGTCGGCTCGCTGCGCATGACGTTGGGACACCTGACGCAGTCCGAAGACATCGATACGGTGTTGGAGGTGCTGCCGAGGGTGGTTGAGCGGTTGAGAGAGCATACGCCGGTAACGATGGGGAACTGAAGGCAAGGAAGTTTGAGTGAATACGAATGAGAAGAACACGCGCGTCGTCGTCGCCATGAGCGGCGGCGTGGATAGCTCGGTCGCGGCAGCCCTGCTCGTAGAGCAGGGCTACGACGTCGCCGGCATCATGCTCAAGCTGTGGAGCGAGGACGGCGGATCGCGCGTGAATCGCTGCTGCACGCCGGCCGACGTCGCCCTCGCGCGCTCCGTCGCCGACCAGCTTGGCATCCCGTTTTACTTGATCAACGTCGCCGACACGTTCAAATCGCACGTCGTCGATTATTTCGTCGAGGAGTACGCAGCCGGCCGCACGCCGAACCCGTGCATCGAATGCAATCGCCACATCCGATTTGAGCTCCTGCTCAACAAGGCGCTGGGGCTGGGCGCGCAGTACCTGGCGACGGGGCACTACGCTCGCGTGCAAAATTCCGGTGGCACCTACCAGTTGCTGCGCGCGGTCGATCGAAGGAAGGACCAGTCCTACGTGCTGAGCGTGCTCGGGCAGGCGCAACTGGCGCACGTGATGTTTCCACTCGGCGAGATGACGAAGCCGGAGGCGCGCGCGCACGCCGCGCGGCTTCGCCTGCCTGTAGCCGAGAAGCCGGAGAGCCAGGACTTGTGCTTCCTGGGCAACGGGGATTATCGCGAGTTTCTGATGCGGCACGCCCCCGAATCGATTCGGACGGGCGAAATCCGCGATACGGTGGGGAACGTGCTCGGCCGACATCACGGGCTGCCGTTCTACACGATCGGGCAGCGCAAAGGGCTGGGCATCGCGGCGGCGGAAGCGCTGTATGTGATTGCCAAAGACGCCGCCGACAACTCACTCGTCGTCGGCCCGCTCGCCGACATGGGCCGGCGCAAGTGTGTGGCACGCGGCATGCACTACGTCAGCGGCGTGACGCCGGCCGAGCCGTTTCGCGCCGAGGTGAAGATCCGCTACACGGCTCGCGAAGCGCCGGCGACAGTGCGCCCGTCAGGCGATACGGCGCGCGTCGAATTTGACGAGCCGCAGCGTGACGTCACGCCCGGCCAGGGTCTCGTGCTGTTCGACGGCGAGGTCGTCTTGGGGCAAGGGATCATCACCTGAATGCCGCCCGCCTTGCTCTCCTCTGCCTTGCTATCGACGGCGTACGCCGCGCTTTTTCACCTGTGGCGCGGCGGAGGCGCGCGCCGGCTGGGCCTGTTCCTCGTCGCCGCATGGATCGGCTTTGCGTTGGGCCAGGCAGCCGGCTCGCTGCTGGGCTGGAACGTCGCCATGCTCGGCGAGGTGCATCTTCTGGAAGCGACGATCGGAAGCGCCATGGCTTTGGTGATTGTCAGCCGCCCGACCGTATGATATAATGCTCATCGAGGCTCCTGCATGCAGCTCGAAATCAACCCCGACTTGCCGCCGCCGGCCCCGAAGCCGCCCAGGTCCGGTATCAGTCGGCGCGCCGTGCTGGCCGCGTCACTGGCGGTGCTGGTCGTCATCCTCATCGTTGGCGTGTTCGCATTGATAGTGCGCAGCGGCGCGACGGGCGTCGTTCGCGACATTTTCATCATTCTCCTGGCCGTCGTTATGACAGTCATCGGTTTGCTGCTGCTGGTGCTCATTTATCAGCTCGCGCTGCTGACCAAGATGCTGAACGAGGAAATCAAGCCGCTGCTCCAGAACTTGCAGGAGACGGCGAGCACGGCGCGTGGCACGACGGTATTCCTGAGCGAGCACGTGGTTCATCCGGTGATCGGCGCGGCGGGCACGATGGCCGGTTTCGCCCGGATAGTCGGCTTGCTCTCCGAGCTGGGACGCGTGTGGCGCCGCCGATAGCCGGCGTCGACCTGGTCGAAAGTGTAGGCATTCGATAAGGAGGGAACATGAACAGCAACACTTCAAGCATTGTCGGAGGGTTTCTGGCGGGAATCGTCATTGGCGGTGTGATCGGCGCGGCGGTGGCCCTGCTCCTCGCGCCGCAGTCCGGCGAAGAGACGCGGCGCCAGATCGAGTCGAAGGCCGAAGAGCTGCGTGGCCGGGCGGAACTGCTCGCCGAAGACGCGCGCAAGCGCGTCGAAGCAGCATCGGAGGATTTGCGAAAGCGCGTGGAGAAGCCGGCGTGAACACTACTACCCGCACGTCAAATTTCCGAACGACGTAGAGCAGGTTTCCATACCTGCCAAAAGAAGGGAGCTGATGAAAGATGGCGGCTAAGAAAGCCGCCCTACGTCGAGATTTCAAGTGCGGGCAGTGTAGAAGCCTATCCGAGAATGGAGGACTCCACATGAGCGACGATGGAAACGAATTTGGAGCTTTTCTGGTCGGCTTCGTGGTCGGCGGGTTGATCGGCGCGGTGGTCGCCCTGCTGATGGCGCCGCAGTCCGGTGAGGCGACGCGCCGGCAGATACGCGAAAGAGCGTACGAGCTGCGCGATCGCGCGGAAGACATCGCCGAAGACACGCGCCGGCGCATCGAGACGACGAGTGCCGACGTGCGCCGCCAGGCCGAGGAGCAGCGCGCGCGCCTGGAGCAAGCCGTCGCGGAAGGCAAGAAAGCAGCCGAGCGCAAGCGCGCCGAGATGATGGGTTCTGCGCCCGACTCCGGCGATTCGGCTTCGGCCTCAACCTGATCGCAGCGCACCAGTTCAATTCGAATTCGAGTTTGGCAACAGCCACATCTGGCGTCCGGAGTGCAGGCTTCAGCCTGCGGAAGCCGAAGATGTGGCGGCCTGAAGGCCTGATCTTTACCCGGAACTTCCGTTCTACTAAGGTGTCGCGGGCTTTTCCGAGGCTTTTCACTGGCAGGCGGCTGCCTTCGCTGCAATGCGACG
>Ga0209342_10001468_pt1 | contig 26474 bp, 39 predicted proteins | sample RifCSP16_2_FD_184023 | JGI IMG/M metagenome (GOLD analysis project Ga0209342, IMG submission 184023) | Soil microbial communities from Rifle, Colorado - Rifle CSP2_sed 16_2 (SPAdes) (version 2) | ecosystem: Environmental > Terrestrial > Deep subsurface > Rock core/Sediment | place: Rifle... | reverse complement strand
TGTTGCAACAACAACTTCTTCATTTTCTGTACTTGCCCTTTTGATCATTCTTCCAAACGCGTCACACACAAACGAGGCACCCCAGAATCTAATCTTACCTTCAGTTCCGACTCTGTTTACAGAGGCAACATGTATCCCATTGGCAATAGCATGAGAGCGTTGAATGTTTTCCCAAGAATAGTGCCAGTCTTCATATGATAACGGATCACCTTCAAGGTACCCAATCGCAGACGGATAAAAGATAAGGTCTGCTCCCTGCAAAGTAAGAGTTCGTGCTGCTTCAGGAAACCACTGGTCATAGCATATTAGCACTCCAAATGATAAATTGCCTGCTCGAAATACCTGATATCCAGAATCTCCTACATCAAAATAATTTTTTTCATAAAAAAATGGATCATGTGGAATGTGCATTTTACGATAACTTCCCATGATGGTACCGTCAGCGCCAATTACTACAGCTGTGTTGTAATGTTTCCCCAAAGAATCTACTTCAAATATTGGTGCTATGATTATCACATTCAATTCTTTTGCAAGGGAGGACAGAGTTGTTGTTGTTTCTCCTGGGATGGGCTCTGCTAACTTGGTAACATCTGTTTTTTCATCGGTTGGAAAGTACATCGTTCTGTACAATTCCTGCAAACAAATGATTTGTGCACCGTTTTTAGCTGCCTCTCTTATTTTGCCAACTGTATTTTGCATGTTATTTTTGATATCTTCAGAAACGCGTGTCTGAATCAGTCCTATGGTGACATTTTTATCATTCATCAGGGCACCATTGATTTAAGGTTCTTATTTACTTTAACTATGATTTTTCCAAATAGTTTATCCATGTCTATTACAAGAAAATCTATACCATGAAACGAACAAGCTCTTGGGGCAACAAGTTCATCTTATCTGCAATAATCCAAGGCGCAATAATTACTGGACTTACCATATCTGTTGTTGGAGCACAAATGGTCTCCTCAAATGTAAATATAATCCAGTTTCTTTCACTTTCCTTTGACGGACCTGCAAAATGGTTCTTTTTGGGTTATGTCTTTTACATGATACTTGTTGTGGCTATAGCTACTACTGCAATCTTTTACAACCATCTTGAAATCAATATGGAAAAAAACATTCGCGGAGTCCGAGCGGTTATGGCTTGGATTCATCTAATAGGAATGAATGTCGGTGGAGCCGCAACCACGATATCGATGATCCTTGCAGGATTGATGGGTTCTGGCGCACTTGATTTAATTTTGAGTGCAGGGAATACAGAACTACAACAAAATCCAGCTATAATGGACCAATTCATCCCACCAATTACAACATTTGCAGGAGTGCTAAGCATAGGAGTAATTGTTGGAGGAATATCATACGTATCGACTTATTTGCAAAAAAATGATACGATCAACGACAAAACCTAATGCAGACAAGAACGAATATTAAAATTTAGAATATAGTTCGCTAAACTATAGGCCACTATATTGTCTACGTGGTTATTTCTTAAATACTGTTTAAAATCACTTTTTATTTATGATCAAAACAAATCTTCAAAGAATCGTTGTAATGAGCTTCATTGCATCAATTCTCTTGGTGCCTGCAGGTCAGGTCACAAAGACTTTTGCAGATGAACCAATAGTAGATACGGACAGCGTAAATGACATCAATCTACGGACAATCTTTCATTTCGGAGACGAAACTGAAACCATAAACACCTTCAAATTGTTTGATACCCTGTCAAGTGGCTTTGATCGCACAAAACCACTCGCTTTCAGACTAGATGGAGTGATAGGCTGGGATAGGCCATTGCTCTACAAAGCTATAGACACAACGTACATCCAAGGAAGGAACATAGGACAAGACGAATCTAAATTTGGAGTGGAAGTAATATTCCAACATGGAGAACAACCATTCAGGCAATTTACCTACAGTGACTGTCAAGTAAAAAACTACAATGTTTACACGGAATATGACAAAGAAGAAACCTTCAACGGAAAAACAGATTTTGTGTATCTTGACAGGATAGAATTTGACTGTAGAGGTCTTGACTTTGGTAACCCAACCTACCTCAAGATGTTACAGGATCAAAGAGCAGAGAAAATCGCAGAAGCTTTGAAAACCATTGAACAGAAAAAAATTGGGAAAAAATAATCCCTTTCCTTTCTTTTTACTTTGATATCTGCTAGTTTCTCTCATGTGGTGAACAATATCAATAAATATACGAAAATGATGGCAAAAGTGTGCGATCCCAAAGCATACTGTTTGTTGTTTTATTTTTGTCCGCTGCGCTTATGACCCCATCTGGATTTTCATTTGCACAAACAAATCAAACCAGTACAAATCAAACTAGCTCAATGAACGCTACAAGTACGATGACAAACCAGACCAGTACAATGACAAACCAAACCAGTACAATGACAAACCAAACCAGTACAATGACAAACCAAACCAGTACAATGACAAACCAAACCAGTACAATGACAAACCAAACCAGTACTGCTCCTGACACTCAGACTAGCACGGAAATCGAAAATCTAGGACAAGAAGTATCAAGTTATGTTCAACAAGCAATGTCTACCTTTAAGATGCAAAGAGCAGAAACACTAGATGCAATCAAAGATTGTAGGGAAAAGGTTGTCAGTGCATCTCTTGCAGACAGGGATTCTATACGACAGGATTGTAGGGCAAAACTAAATGATATCAGTGAATCTTACAAGGAAATTAGAATGGCCTTCAGAGAGTTGTTTAAAGAAAACAGAGATGCTATGAAAATGGCAATAAATGATGCAAAGGTCAAAATGAAAGAAATGAAGGATGAAATGCATGAAGATGTTGCAGCAATGAGAGAAAAGATGAAAGAGATGAGTGATGCACTCAGAGAAAAGATGAAGCAGGAAAGAGAAGCCATGAAGGAAAAAAGGGAGTCTATGAAAGAAACCATGGGCGAGATGAAAGACAAGAAAAAAGAAGAGATGGATATCATGAAGCAAAAGATGGAAGAAGCTCGGGAAGAGATAAAGAAGAAAAAGGCTAGCGGCGGTTATTAATTATTATTTAATTTTCGGTCTAAAACTAAATGGTTCCATTTTGTTATATGTGTTAGACAATAAAAAATATTTTCTTAAACTGTTCTCTCTTTAAATAATAACAAATCCTTTTCGATTAAATCGTTAGAAATCCCTAAATGTTACATTAAACATATTTTGAACACGAAAATACTAGTACTAGTTCTCGCAATTGTAATTGGTTTTCTTGGGGACCAAACTACATTGGGTACTGCTTCTGGCTTGTCTCAAACGCACACCCCAGTTCCTGGGGTTCCATTTGAAGTTGGAGTTGGAAGTTATGCTCTGGTTCAAAATGACGTCGAAATAAATGTACTAACCATAGAAGATTCTAGATGTCCTGCAGATGTACTCTGTGTTTGGCAAGGTGAGGCAAAAATTTCAATCAATGTTATAAAAGATTCGCAAGATCTTGGCAACTTTGTTATGTCAACACTAGAAGAAAAATCAACACAAAGATTCAACAACTTTACAATAAAACTGGTTGAAGTGCAACCCTATCCATACAGCAATAAAGAGATCATGCTTTCAGATTATGTTATCACACTTGTAGTCTCGGATACGAATACTGCTGTCTCACCTTTAAAACAATACCTAGATGGGGTTCAAATTGACAAGATTGTATGCTCAGCTGACCTGCAACTAATTATGAAAAAAACTGATGGAAAACCAGCTTGTGTCAAACCTGATAGTGTAGCAAAATTAATTGAAAGGGGCTGGGCCGTACATGTGTTACCTGAATATGTCAAAGACGAACCAAAAAATTCTGACATTTTTGAGCTAGGAAAATACCAAATAACAACTGACACAATAAACTACAACAATTCAACAGGCTTTCTTGCAAGGCCAGCCGAGTCTGGAGAATTTCCTGGCGTGATACTAATACATGAATGGTGGGGTTTAAACGACAACATCAAAGACATGGCAAGAAATCTTGCTTCTCATGGATATGCAGTCTTTGCAGCAGACTTGTATGCAGGTCAGGTCGCGACAACTCCTGATGGTGCAAGAAAGCTACTTACTACATTTGACGCTGAAAAAGGAATCTCAAATATCCAAGACGTAGCAGAACTTCTAAGAACAAAATATGAAATTGGAAGATTAGCTACAATAGGCTGGTGCTTTGGAGGTGCGCAATCACTTAACTATGCATTAAGTGGAAATGATCTTGATGCTACTATAATTTACTACGGGCAACTAGTTACTGATCAAGACAGTCTTTCTTTGATTCACTGGCCGGTCTTGGGAATCTTTGGCGGACAAGACCAGTCCATTCCAGTCGAAAATGTAAACGAGTTTGAATCTATCTTAAATGATCTTGGCGTAGAAAATGAAATCCATATCTTTCCGGATGTGGGCCATGCCTTTGCAAATCCTTCTGGCGCAAACTATGCTCCAGAAGAGACAAAAGAAGCTTGGCAAAACACTTTGTTGTTTTTAGAGAAACACTTGAAAGAATAATCCTTGCGAGTTTTTCTTATTGCAAAGTATTCTGATCAAAATCTCTAGTTTGTTTTCTTCAATCCGACTCTTCAATCTTTGTGGGTAACAGCTCATCCATGTTGTAAAACATATTTGTTAGAATAAGGCCAGTATGTAATATTGAAAAATTACTTGGTCACAAAAGGATTATTTGTTTAGTATGAAATTGTGGGTTAAACCCATTTATCTTTGTAACTTCTTATTAGCGGTGTATTTTGTTTGGTGTATCTATCTTATCAATTAACTGTGGAAGATCATGCATATCTCTTACTATGCTGTTGAGCTGAACTTTCATAATGATTTTATTTTTCATCATCTGAATAAGAAAATTTTTGAATATTGATTGGTATCTTTTTACATGTTTTCCATATTCAATTGAAAAGCTTGTTGACACAAGCAAACCGTCATCGATTAATGACTTTACTTTTCTATAACCTGACGTATGTGAGATACTACACATTCTGAGTACTTCGTTTATTGTTCTTGGCGTATCGATAAAAGTGATGAGAAGCTCCCTTTTAACATCGTCTTCTATAGTGTGTAATGTCTTTATTGCGTAACCATGATCGGATATATCAAACCACTGACTATCCGCTTTTGGAAATTTCAAAGTGGTTTTCAATTGGAAATAAACGAGTTTTTAGAAAGATAAACTTCGCGATTAAAAGCTACTTTTCGTAAGATGTCATGGTTGTAAGATAAATGATATGATACTTTATTTTAATCCAAATATTTTTCCGCAAACCTCACATTGCCAGTGATCTGAAACAACATGCCATCTATGTTCATGTTTTTCCTTCCTATCTGGCTTCTTTTTATCTCCTATGACATACATTATACTGTATATCGATAACACAAATTTTATCCTATAAAAAAATTACGCAGCTTTTCTACTTTACAAATAATTTTTTCAAGACTGCTATCAATAATTCATTATAGACAGATCGTGTTTTCCAAACAAAAATTACTGATTTTAGTAGACACGTCTCTCTGTTAAGATATATGAAAAATAGAAAAATTTTGGATTTAATCCATAGTAAATTACTAATCCATTTATGGATTGTTGGTAAATTTGCTTCCTTTCTAAAACCAAGACTTGTGAATGTTTGATTTGATCTTGTCTTTTAATTCAGGAGTAATGTCTTCTGGTTTCATGCTGTGATCTTTCATTGCATGTTCTGCGCATTGTGCCAAAATCTCTTCTTCTGTTTTGCCTTTTGCAACAAAACCACAGTCAAATCCTACTGAACTGCATTTGAATTTTAACATGGTTTGGTAATCTTGCAGTAGTATTTATGTTCTCAAGTTATTTTTTGACGCTACGATATAATGATATTAAAGTGTTGCATAGAAATTCTACGCGATACTTTTAATTCATTTTTGTAAGAAGCTACCAATGATATCAAAAAGAAAACAATTTGGTTTAGCTCTTGCAATAATTTACATATCTTCGTTTATGCCCCATTCGTTTGCCGAGCCAGCATATGATCGCTTTTATGTAAAGGGATTGTCAGATGAGACGGGTCCTTTTGCAAACCAGAATATACGAATTCTAGGTGATGATGATAAAGTTACAATCATTCGTAATACTCCAAATAACATGGTAATCGTCAGAATTAATGTATCTATTTCTGCACCTTGTTATGATGTAGTACCTACTATTTGCATAAGTGGTATTGTTTATGATACAAAAAATACAGACAGTCCTGATATAGGAGATGTTATACGATTGAACATTGATCCAAGTGGAAAAAAACAGTCAGTTTCTTTTCTTACAGGAGAACGTGCAGGCTCTAGTGTGTCAATATACTCCAAGGAAAGAAATCAACAGTTTGAATTCAAAAACATTCAAAAATTAATTTTCATTCCAGAGAAAAGAGACCCGCTCACTTTAGTCAATAAATATGAAGATGATGGAATGATAAAAGCAATTCAAAAGGCACAAGAATTTGCAATAACGCATCCAACCTTTGTCTTTGATGGAATACCGCAAAGCCTTGATGTAAATCTAGTAAGCATAATTCAATCAAAACCTCCAGTGTATGTAGTACAAGTAAGTTTTGACTCTGGGCATCCTGGTTATGGAAACAGAACTGGCCAAGTATTAAAAAATGTAATAACTCATCATGACATGAAAGTTATGGTATCAGACTATGGTGTTGGGTCTGCCATTATTGATGGTATATGGGATGAATTCAATCAGAAATGGCAGAAATAATTCTATAAATACAACACTGAATATTTTCGTCCATGACAAAGAGCATAAAATGTTCTGACGTGGGAGTTGACTGTGATTGGGGTGCCTCGGCGCAAACTGAGGAAGAACTCTTCAAAAAGATCGAAGCACATGCAAAAGAGCACGGATTTAATGAAATACCCAAAGAGCTTTTATCAAAAGTACAGGCTGCAATAAAAGATAATTAATAATTCGATTTACACATAAAAAAATTTAAGTCAAAAATATGTGTATGGCTTACACAACAATTCGTTAGAAAGACATATCACATGTAACTATGCGCAACACATTGTGACAGTGATTGATTGTGCAAGCGATGAAGAAATTGCAAGTGATCTTGTAAAATACGTGATCAGTTTAGGTCATGATGCAAGACAAGACAATTCCTATGTGATAATAAATGAAAAAAATGTTAAAAATATTCTCAAATCATTTATCAAACATACTGGCAAATCTGATTATGACATGTTGCAGGCAGATTCGGAAACCATTGTCCTTGCAAAATTAACATCCATTAGAAATTTTGGTCTATCTACGTGTGAAATTTGTGGTTATGTAGCAACTGATGAGGAATTATTTGCACATCGACGTGCACATGGAATTCAGCTTTTCTAGAGTTAATTTTTTGTACTCTCTAAAAACAAACCAGGATGAGGAACTATCTTACAATATTCAATAAGAGGCAGTGATTTTAGATTCCGGTATTGAGTTTCGGTTAACCACTCGTTGAGTTCTTTTACAGCATTTTTAAATTGAAATTGGACTAGCATTTTCTTCGCTAAATTACCATTACTTTCCACAATATCAACAGTAACCATGTTGATGCTATCTGATATTTTTGTAATATGATAAAAGGATTCCTGCATTTCCCAAATTTAGGAAATGATTTCCTTGAAGGAATTGTATTATGTTACCTTATTTTGTGAAAATCTTGTATTAAATTAACTGTGCAACCTTAGTTTAATTTTGATTCACAAATTTCTAAAATTAAATACTAGCAAGCATAATAGAAAACAAGTTTTCTAACCTATTTTCTTATTCTGCCCTCGATAAAGAGTAAGGCGATAAAAGATCAGAATGCCTGTCATCTCAAGTGTTTCAACTAGTGCTACAGTGTAAAAATGTAATAACCAACCATCATACATTTCATTTAGTATTGCTAAAAGCGCAGATATCTGAGGAAATGCAAAAAATATTGCAAGGACAAAGCCTGCAAAACCAGCAACCCAGTCCTGAACTGTCATTTTCTTTGACTCTGCAAGCATTTTTTGTGGATTATCGATGCCTTCTAGCTGTTGCAATAACTGCGTTTTGATATCTAAATAAGTCGAGTTTCCAAGATCAATTGCAATAATCGTTCCCCCAAGCAACAACAACATCAACGTGGCTTGTCCATATGCCAATATCTTCCTCTTGCCACGTTGGACTTTGCGCATCTGATTCTCAAACATTTGACCAAATCTTCCAAGCTTGTTCTTTTTGACAAGCACTACCATGAGAACCGATATGGCGGAGACTAAACCAAAAGAACCAAACCAATGTGTAGAAACATAGGTGTAAAATAACAATCTAACAGGAAGTAAAAGTCCTGTCATGACGGCAAAGACTATCAGTGTCTCGACTATTTCCTGCTTGCGACTAGCCTTGGTTTTTGTTTGGTCAAACATATCTAAGTATGTGTTTGGCTCTTAGGGAATTTAATGAATTGTATGTCTTTCTGAATTAATATGGTCATAATTATATTAGATATGAAATCAATCCGCCATTTTGTTAATGCGGTTCTGTTTTCTTGTAATAACACGTGACTTTAATTGTATAACAACAAATGCTGGAAATACAAAATACATTCCAATATTAAGCAAAATCACACCAACTCCATAACCAATCATTTCCATTTCGGAATCAATGTTTAGGTAGCTAAGAATTGAGAGTGTTGTAATTAGTGGTGTGATTGTTGTTTTTACAATTTCTTTAAAAATGGCATTTTGTCTTTCCCACTCTGCCACCGTAGGACTAAAAGTGTAATAGAATTGGTTAAATGCAGTCATAAACGTGGTGCCAGATCTAGTCTGTAATAGCATGTTGTCCCTTGTTTCCCTTAGCATTTGAACTTGGGGAGCTAGCTCTGATCCAAATGACGCAGTGGCTATAAGACATCCTGAATATTTTGCGGCTTCAGTTGACGAATCTTGGACTTTGTTAACCATGGACGCAGCAGTGTCTTCTGATCCCTGTACTGTACTTTGCATTTGTTGCTGCAAGGAATCCATTCCCAAGTCTTGAGCAAATGCCAATGATGAAATAAAATTAATTCCAGATATTACTGTAAGCATAGTTATGACAAATATAGCACCTTTCCTCATGGTTAGAATGAGTGTAATCTTTGGGATAAACAAGATCATGTATTTTATCATATTAACATCATTAGGTTCTACATGATTTTAGTACCTATCAATCAATTTCATCATTACAATTTATCTACGCCATCAAAAATAACTGATAATTTCTGCGCATATTTTTTTATACAATTATGATTTCACTAGTAACAATAGATAGGAGTGGTTCCCTGACTGGTGCCTCACAACAGTCTATAGAATACAAAATTATAGAATCATTTAGAATAATCTTTTCCAAAATTTGGAAATCAGAAAGAGAAATGTTCCAAAGTTATATGTGTTTAAATGGCAAGGTTGACTTAAATGTAGCAAACAAATTACCGAATTAATAAACTAGTGATAAAATGTCAGACGATAACCCAAACAAATCAAATCCAGAAGAAATATCTGAACCAGAAAAAAGATCTGGCCAAGAACGTATAACTGTGAAAAAATCAACTTACAATAAACTGATCATTGGAATAGTGTCATCACTAATTGTTGTAGCATTCTTTACTGGTTACACTCTTGGTAGTCAAACCGTGGAGCCACTTGTAATACAACAAAGCCCACAGCCCAGTAACACCACACCGCAGCCAACTCAGGCGCCGTCAACAGAAGAGGCAAGGATTTTTGTTTCATTATCTGATGATCCAGTAAAGGGAAATCCAAATGCTCCAGTAACAATCGTAGAGTTTGCTGATTTTCAATGTCCCTTCTGTGCTAGGTTCTTTGCTCAAACCCTGCCGCAAATACAACAAGATTATATCGATTCAGGCAAAGTAAAACTAGTCTTTAGAGATTTTCCACTAGATAGCATTCATGCAAATGCAAGAGCTGCATCAATTGCCGCAGAATGTGCAGATGATCAGGGCATGTTCTGGCAATATCATGACAAATTATTTGAGGGTCAAACTCAATGGGCACGTCTTAGTGCAAGTGATGCAGCAAATACATTCAAACAATATGCAACTGAATTAGGATTAAACTCTGAGAATTTCAGCTCTTGTTTTAACTCTCCAAAATATTTGGATGAGATAAACGAAGATTTTCAGAATGGAGCAAATTATGGCGTCACAGGAACCCCTGCATTTTTCATAGGAAATGACAAGGATGGATACGTAATACTGATAGGAGCTAAACCATATTCCGCATTCCAACAAGTCATTGACAATGAACTATCATAAGATCACTGTTAATTACTGAATTATCATACAGGTACAATTTTGAAATATCATAGTTGCAGTTTTAATAATAACCGCCAGGTTGCTTTTCACTTGCTGTTGGAGGTGGATTTACTTTCATCATTCCCTTTTGTATGAGATACTGGATGCCTTGTACAAAATCCCTGTCTTCTACGGAACCTTCCGACCACCATTTTGCATTTTTTAATCCAGTTGGGAAGTGTAGTATTTGTTGAGTTTTGAGCAGCTGCAATCGGTATTGCGCCAACTAGCATTACTGATGTGATTAAACATGTGATAGTGAAAAGTAATTTTTTCATTTACTACTTAGTGCTTTACCAATACTTAAAAGAAAGGGAGAATTTGCACCTAAAATTAATAGGATAGATAGACTATAGTAAACACATGTCAGAACAGGGTTCTGTAGACAAAACCTTGTCAAGACGCGATTTTTTAAAATTATTAACAACTGCCGGAGTTGCAATTTCATTCACGCCATTTATCCCATGGGGAAAATTCATGCCAAACCCTGAAAGTGTTTCAATTTTACAAAAAGCCAGAGTGATTTTACCTGATGGAACGCACGCAAATGTTAACACGTTTCCAGTTAATTACGCAGACACAGTTACCTATCCAAGCACTGGTGACAGAGTTTTAGATGAAGAATCATTTCGAAAGTGGAATCTAATCAGACTGCCTGAAGAACTTGGAGGTTCAATAAACGATGTATCTGCATTTCGTTTGTATAGCATGATATGTGTGCATCTATGGTGTTTGTGGAAATATTACCCAACAACAGATCCATCAAGACCTCGAAACCGAGGAGAATGCCCATGTCACGCAAGTACATATGATCCTCTTAGTGGAAAAGCAACTGATGGACCTGCAGCAAAACAGGCCTCGCCTTCAAATGTTCTTCCTTCTCTTGATTTAGAAGCTGACAAGGATGGATTCTTGTATATCATACCACCAAAGTGGGATGTAAATGAAAATGGAGTAATTGGGTATGGGCGTTTCCTAAAAGAGTAGGAAATCAATAAAAGAATTTAGCTACTCGTGATATATTTAAAAATAAAAAAGAATTTTTCTAGATGGCAGAAACGCCCTTTTGCTTGCTTCCTATGTCAAATGCATCATCTACAGTTGTTACAAATATCTTACCATCGCCTTTGCTACCTGTTGAGGTAGCTTCAAGGACTGCATTAACAACAGCATTTGCCTTTGAATCATCAACTATGGTCATGACAGATTCTATTGAATTGTATTCTGCCACATATCTTGCGGTTCCTCTTCCGCCGCCCACTGATGGCCTGTCTCCTTTTCCCTGTCCTTTACCGGAGACAACCAAAAATCCTCCTGCGCCTGATTTTTTGATTGCATCCCTAACTTCTCTTAATTTGTCACCAGGTATTAAAATGTCAATTCTTTTCATTATGAAATTAATCGGATATAATGTATAAAAACATGATCTGATTGAGTACGTGAATCTGGTTTAATTTGCTTAGGAACTCTTCAACTGATTTTTCAAAGCAAACTTTATCCTTTTACATATTACATGATATGATACGGATTACAAGTCGCTGCACCAAAACATCATGAGAATAGATCCTAAAGTTAGATTTGCTACGATATTTGATGTTAATGGTATCATATTATACAGTGCTCATCGTGATGGTATAACTAACCTCCTTTCTCCTGAAGAAAATCAAAAGGCACTTGATCAAGCTATCAATGCATGGAAATCTAGAAACGAATATGCAAACAAGATTGGCAAAGGCAAATACGTTTTGGCAGTTTATGAAAAAATAAAACGAATTACCATGCCACTAGATGACGAGCATTTTCTTTACATTACTACCGAAGCAAATGCGGACCATGAAAAAATAATTGAAAAGGCACTAAAGCTAAAACAAGATGCATTGCATGCCCCTGAAGGAATGCCATGATTTAGAAAATAATGAATAGATACTTTGAAATTACTTTTTAATTAACTCTAAAATCTTAAAGGGGATCTTATTTAGATCAATTTGTCTTTCTGTAGTTACAAAAAGCACATTTGGATCCATTGGAAAGCTCATTAGAACTATTTTGTCTCGATAGGAAAGTGAAAATTCAACTGGACCAAACTCCGCATCAAATTCATGACGCATTCTCACTCTTAGTGAAAGCTCCATGAACAACATCTCATCTTTTTTGGAATCTTCAAGAGCTGTAAGACCTTTTCTCATTCCGCCTGCCACAAGTTTTCCTTTGTTGTTTATTGCTCTGACAGACCGTATCTTATCGTCTAATTCGAAAACTTTTTCACATAATGTATCAAAATCAAAATTATTCTTATTATCTTGCACTACATTGATGAATATTATTCTACCAGATTAACTTGTAGATCAGACTAAGTTCAAAAGGCTTATCATCTAAGAGTAGAATGATATATCATGTCAAAGAAAAAACCTGAAGGCTGGGAAACACTCTGGCAAGAATATCTTGAATCACTTAACAAATGGAAACACGTCTATGAAATGTGGACAAAAGCTGGAAATGACGCCATGGTAAAGTACAGTGAGGTCTGGCAAAAAACACTTGGAACAGATGCTGAATTGGTAAAAAAAATCACTGAAACTTGGCAAGAAGCTTGGAAACAAGCAGGGGTTGAACCAATAAGACAGCTTGGCGCAATGTGGGAAACTATGGTAAAGATGTCAGGAATGGAGTCAGTGGCAAAATTCAATGAAGACTGGATAAAAATGTGGCAAGGCTCTGGTATGGAACCATTCAAGGCATATTCAGAAATGCTAAAAAAATATACAGAAACACGGGAAAGTATGTGGAAAAAATAATCTAATTGTCATACAAATTGCAGGTATGTAGTTTGGTGAATTTTTAATAATCCAATTTTTTTTATCTTTTATTTCAATTTACAGATGCGATTAAATCACATACGCACACTTTTACGTGATTATTTAAAATAAATAAAAAAAGGAAAAAATCTTAGTTTTTAGTCCAAGTGGACAACCATGAGTTAAAGATATTGTGGTTTAACTCAGCAAATGCAGTTGCATTCTCGTTTATTGTCCTAAGATTTTGTTTTGTTGCATCAAGTGCAGTGTGTGCAATTTTATGTTGTACATCAAATGCTTTGATGATTTCATCTGTTGAATCCTGTACGACTCTGGTGATTGGTTCTGTTGTGTTTGTGTTTATACCCATCTTGTTAGCATATTGCTGTTGGATGGCCAATGTAGAGTTTACAAAATTCGTCCAAACTCCAAAGTATTCTTGCTGTAGGTTAGTGAATGATTGAAGATACTGCGGAGTTACTTTTTCCACATGACCTTTGATCTTTTCAAAGCTACCCCTGTAGACATCAAAAATGTCCTTCGAAGATGTGTTTGTTGGTTTGCTCATAGGTTCCATGTAATGGCATGGATATATATACCTACTGGTAATAGTTACCAACCATTGGTTTTTAATGTCAAAACTTATATCCTCTGTAAAGATAGATAAGGTAATGAAAATTCAAACCATCAATCCCGCAACAGAACAAATTCTAGGTGAATACGAAGCAATTTCAGAACAGCAAGTAAACGAAGAAGTAAACCATTCCAGGATGATCTATGAAAAGATCTGGAAAAAGTTTGACATTTCAGAGCGTGCTAAACTTTTACGAAATCTGTCAAGTGCGCTTTTGCAAAGAAAGATGGAATATGCTACTATGATTACAAACGAGATGGGAAAACCAATTTCAGAATCAGTCAAAGAAGTTGAAAAATGTAGTTGGGTTTGTAATTATTATGCAGATAATGGTAAAAAATTTCTAGAACGTGAAAGTATACAAACTGATGCCAAAGAAAGCTATGTACAATTTGACCCTCTAGGTGTTATAGGATGTATAATGCCATGGAACTTTCCGTTTTGGCAAGTCCTAAGATTTTGTATCCCTGCTTTGCTTGCAGGAAATACTGTAGTGCTAAAACATTCTAGCGTTTGTATTGAAGCTGGAAATGCAATTCAACAAGCTTTGGAAGACATTGGATTTCCAAAAGGTGTATTCCGACATATCACAGGGAATTATCTTGCAGGAGAAGCATTGGCAAAAGCAAATGTAGATGCTGTATCAATTACTGGTAGCACAAAAGCAGGAATTAGGGTGGCAGAACTTGCAAGCAAAAATTTACACAAATTTATTCTAGAACTAGGCGGAAGTGATCCATTTATTGTATTAAAGGATGCAGATATTGATATGGCAGCTAAAGTAGGTGTATCATCAAGATTTCTAAATAACGGTCAAAGTTGTATTGCGGCAAAAAGATTCATTGTTGAACAAAGCGTTGTTGAAGAGTTTACAAAAAAATATGTGGAATATGTACAAGCACAAGTAATAGGAGACCCACTAGACCCAAAAACTACAATAGGTCCTCTTGTACGTGACGACTCACGCAACGTAATTGTAAATCAAATAGGAAGATCTACCCTTAAAGGGGCCAATGTTTTGATAGGCGGAGATGTGCCAAAAAGAACAGGATTCTACTTTAACCCAACAGTGATATCCAACGTAACACCAGACATGGCAATTTCAAGAGAAGAAGTATTTGGTCCAGTGGCACCAATACTCTCAGCAAAGGATCATGTTGAAGCTATAAGATTTGCAAATGATACCGAGTTTGGTCTTGGTGCTAGTATATGGTCAGAAAGTTTTGCAAGAGAAAATAATATTGCAAAAGACATTGAGGCTGGAATGGTATTTGTAAATTCGATGGTAATATCAGATCCAAGAATGCCTTTTGGTGGAATCAAAAACTCTGGAATTGGAAGAGAGTTATCAAATTATGGTCTAAAAGAATTTGTTAACATAAAATCAGTAATTATAAACTGAAATAATCTAAAATTAAAAGATCTATACAAGACATTAAAGTGCAATAGAACCTTTTTGTTTACTGCCTATGTCTATTACATCATCTACTGATGAAACAAAGATCTTGCCGTCTCCCTTAGAACCCGTTCCAGCAGCATTAATTATTGCAATTATGACTGCATCAGCGTTAGACTCGTCAACTACGGTGACAATCGAGTCTACCTCATTGTATTCAGCAACATGTCTTGTTGTTCCGCGTGAACTCTCAACCATTGGCCTTTTTCCCTTGCCTTGACCCCTTCCAGATAGTACAGTTAGACCTTTTGCACCAGCTTTTTTTATTGCATCAACAACTAAACTTGTTTTATCAGTCTGTACAAAGGCTTCAATTCTTTTCATTACATTTTAGAATTTCAATTATGATATAAGTAAAACGGTAAATTATCATTACTGGTAATGATTTTATGTTAGCGGACAAAATATTACAATTCCTTAAAAGGTTGAATTGTAACGTATAATTGTGAGTGATTCTGAGCATGATTCTCAAATTGAGAAAATTGCATTATTGATTGTTAATGATAAAACTTCACTTGATGAGCAAAATCCAATGAAACTACAAAGATATTATGATTTTGTAAAAACCAATTTTAAGATCACAGGCGAGTCAGCAGAACAGCTAGTAAATGAATCTTTTTTGTATTTGAAATTAAAAAATACTGATTCCATTGATCCTTTGCAAGACGGTGATAAATTTGGTGCAGGATTTAGCTAAAAACTGAAACTAGATTAAATCTTAATTGTTATTTATATCGATGAAATCCTTAGCAATTCTGATTGGATTCTTTCTAGTAATAACTGGAATTCATAACACACACAGCGAAACTATTCTGATATCACACTGGATAAAAGACACAGCAGGATTGTGGTCAGAAGAGAAAATTGATGATACTAGATTTATTCAATCGATTCAATATTTGATCAAGAGTGAAGTGATTCAAGCACCCCTGTCAGAATCTTTAGAACATGTGTATTTCTTACCAAAATATGGACAGACATCGTTTATTACAATATCTGGAATAACTGGTGACTTGAAAAAAACCAATAATGTCTTTTTAACAATAATCAGGCCAGATGGAAAAACTATAGAGTCAAAAGCTCCCGTTCTTGAAAGTGGTGTCTATCAAACTACTTTAATTTTAGATCATGAATTTCCAAGAGGTACGTACAAAGTTACTGGAACATTCAACGGTATTGCAATTCCAACATCATATTTTTATGTAAAAGAAAGTATTTTGACAAAAATTCCTCTCTGGTTCAAAAACAACGCCGGCTGGTGGGCAAATGGAAAAATATCTGATGTGGATTTTGTGTCAGGATTACAATACTTGATTAACAAAAAAATATTTCAAATTGAATACAATTCAGAAACACAAGACATACAAAGACTCTACATAGAGGTGGAAGGAAAATCCCAAGTTAGGCGTGGCACGATGCAATCCATTATAGTTACTGTTACTGATGGGCAAGAACCAATCCATGATGTTACTGTATTAGTGAGAGTAGAAGATTACGGGGAAAACAAGCTCAAAGATTTCGAAGGAATCACAGATTCAAATGGTAATTATGTCTTTTCGTGGGAGATTGACAACAACGCAGAAGCAGAAACTCTGTTGGTCTTTGTAGATGTAACAGATGGATTTTCTTCGGCAAGTTCAGTATTTTCATTTGAGGTTACATGTCATTGTGGAGAACAAAACTGTGAGTGTAGGTAAATTATGCGTCCAAATCTCTACGAATTTTGGCATATGGTTTATACTTGATGAAACATAATAAGCATCGAATTACAATTGCAAAGTCAAGCCCTAAGATTTGTTTTTTCAAATAAACGATATATCTTATTATCCGTTACAATATTTGTAGGACTATTAGTAATACTTTCTATTGTATCTGAATATGTTTTCCTACAACCAATTGCCACTTTTTATGTTCCAAATGAAGACGTTATAGGTTTTGTACTAATTGTAATAGTCTCTGCATTGTCTGGACTGGTAGTTAGCATGAGCATTTTCAGAGTTAAAATATTGCGTGAGAAACAGCTAAAGCGTAGCTTTGCAGGACCAATAATTGGCGCAAGTGCAGGTGTATGCAGCTGTGGTCCTACCGGTTTTGCAATCATTTCTACATTTGGAACAATTGGAAGTACAGCAACTGCATTTTTGAACAATTATGAAATTCCGCTCAGATTGGTTGGCATTGGAATTTTGGCATACACATATTTTGTCATTTCAAAAGGAATAACTGCCCAGTGTAAAATCCAATAGATCGAATATTCGTAGTTCATTTTTACTTCCATTCTAAATCAAATTTGTTTTATGGAGTTGGTTTACTGTGACTGGAAAAGAACTCTTGACAGTGGTTCTCATCATAGATTTGTTTTAACTTCAAATTTGCTTGAGGCTCTGTAATTAACATAGCAGTTGGTTTGAGTTCAGGATTTATCGATGACTCTTTCATCAATACAGGAATTAAGACTTGATTGAATTCGTCAGGAACATTTTGGACAAACACTTTTCTTTTTTCTGGATCTGCTAGTGTTTCTTTCCATTCTTTAAATTCATCAGGATACTTTTCAACAAGGGACGTTGTGTTAAATCTAGGTATTGCTTCCCCATTTGGATACGTGGATGTAGTAATTGCAAAAAGCATCTCACATTGTGTGTTAATTTTGTATGTCTGGCTAGCAGGTGTCTTTAAAGATGTTATGTTTTCAATGATCTTTTGATTTGACATAACAGGTGATTCATTGTTTATGAGAGATGAATTTACTACCACAACAACAATTATCGCTACGCCTACCACGACAATTATCGGAAAGTATTTTTTTGGTATTATTAAGAACGCCTGATTTTCTCCATTTTGGTCTTGTAAAGAATGTTGTTAAGATGAACCATTATACAAGATCAAATATTCATCAGGGTTTTTTCTATCCTTTTTTGCTTTTAGTGCTTCTTGATACATATCAAAATGTTCTATGAAATACAACTTTTTCCCATATGCTTCAAAAGGGTCTATGCCAACCAGATTAAATCCTGATTCAGGAGTAAGTGCAAGTTTCTCTTGCTCTGATATCTTAGAACTCATTACAAACATTTTAGACATCTCATAATTATTTGCTACCGATTTAGATCCACCCTTTTGTATCTAATACTAACAGTTTTTATGTAACTGAAAATGATCAAAAGCCATGTCCGAAGACAGACAAATGCACCCTGCCACTTGTGCAGACTGCAAAAAAGAAACACAGGTTCCTTTTAAACCAACAGAAGGACGCCCAGTATACTGTCGTGAGTGTCTACCAAAACACCGCGGCGAACGAAGATTTTAAGCTGAAACACGTTTAAAATTATTTTTTCATTCAATCATGATTATAGAATAAATTCAAAACAATAAAATCAATAAAGATAAACATCGTATCCTACAAGCAAAAAACAGGATTTAGAACAAAATGAAAGATATCAATGAGATTATGCCAAAGGTTCAAAACATGAGATGGGGTGCATTATTGAATAAATTCCCCACAAATGAAAAAGTAAAACTGCTGAATAAGATATTTCCTCACAACGGAAAATGGCATACTGTCTTTGAAGAAGATGAACAGGTCTTTGTTGATGGGGTTAGGGTCTGGAAAAAAGATGCCAAAGCATGGACATGATTTGAGACTGTGATCCCTTTTATCAAAAACCATCTTTTATATAAAAATTTTATATCATAATACCTTGTAGTATATTGTATGTTAGTATTACACGATAGTTTTGTTCTAAAATTGCAAAAGCATCTGGCTTCGGCGGGAATGGATAATGAACTTTTAGAGCCAGGTACTATGGACTTTGAATATGATTATCCAAGAATCCAGCTTACCGGACCAACTGAAGGAATTGCAAGTGTGGGTGCGATGCGAGTAAGAGATGGGCACATCACATATCTTGATGTGCTTAAAAGAAAGGTGCTTGAAGAAAGTGGATTTTCTCCAGGCAGTACATATGGTTTGGGATTGCATGAATACACAACGTGGAAGATCAGATTTTTTTTATCACTTCCACCAACAATTAAGATTGGCCCACTAAACATTGGAACAATAAGCAAAGTTCTAAAAGGCAAATTTCATTCAAAGATAGAAGATTTTGTCTGGAACGGATTTGGTAAGCTAACTACCCTTCCACCAGGACTTGTACACGACGATGTAATATCAGCACTTGATTCTGATTCCAAACTAAAAGAATTGATGATGAAATCACTTTTAAAAGAAAAAATAATCACCGTATCTCATTATACGCCAAAAAAATCAAAAGAACAAACAGGTGGACACCAATCATTTACCAAAGTGTTGATTACATCTGACTGGAAACCACAACATGATCTTCTAATTGATAATAATACCGTCTCAACCTATCAACAAATAGCAATCGATATCAAAAATGCAATAATCCGACTACGTTACGTCTTGGAAAATAATTAATCAACAAGAATATTTTGACCATTACTTAATTATATGATTCACAGTCAATTTTTTTGTGAGCGAACAACCTCCTGTAAAAAAGACACTGATTCAGGAGTTTATGGATTTCTTACAAAAATTTGGAATAATAGGATTGGCTATTGCCTTTGTTATTGGTGCAGCAGCTTCTAAACTTGTAACTGCCATTGTATCTGATATAATAACTCCACTTGTGGGACTTGCTCTTCAGGAAACAGGAGACTTAAAGACACTAGTGTTTCCTGTAGGAAAATCAACATTCTTGTATGGTGACCTGATCGCAAATATAATAGACTTTCTAATAATAGCATTCATAGTCTTTATCCTTTACAAACAACTAACCAGATTCAAACTTGTAGAAGACAAAACAAAATAAAATCATTACTTTGACCCTGGAATCTTTACTGATGACTCTCAAATTTTAAATTTTTTTATTAATATTCTATTGCTATCAAGGTTAGAGTGGTTCGCACACCTTCCAATTTTCGTATTTTCATTGTGATTGTTTCTCTAAGATTGTCAATAGTAGGAGTTTGTACCTCCACAATGATATCGTATGCACCAAAAACCCCGTTTACACTTTTGGCTCCTGGTATTGATTTTATATCATTTATGACTGATTCTTCTGACCCCATATCACAATTAATCAGAACGTATGCTGTAGCCATAATTATATAATACATTCAAAATATTTCAAAGATTCTATTTCACAAGACACGTTAGCTTATTGAGATTTCACCACGATTTTGTCGTATAATATTTTGATAATCTGTATGGGTATGAGTATCAATAACATGCGATATGGTGTCAAAACCTGCATTCTTTGTCTCTTGAATAACAAAGTCGAGATCAAGCAAAGGAATCTACAATCGCACAATCTCTTGTCTTTGATGAAGCAATAAGATATGTGACACATCCAGAATCATCTCGCTTGATTTGTTTGAATACAAGACTAGACAATTCAATTAAAGAAATAATTTCTGTATAAAAAACATGCCCTGTGTTTGAATTTCAACTATGATGTGAAACAATAAAGTGGAAAGTTTTGCCAAAAAATTATTTTACAGAAGAAAGCATCTTCATTGCCTTTTCCCTTGTTAGTGCAATCATTGTTTCTGTTTTAGCAATGTCAATGCGACCAGCTTTTAAGAACCACTCGAAGAGCTTCTCCTCATTTGGTGTCTCTACAATCCATACCGCATCATATCTCCCCATTGTCCAGTAGGATGCCTTGATTTTGATGTATTTTGGAACATTTTTGAGAACCTTGCTTCCGTATTCTGCTACTTCTTTTGCACTTTTTTTGAACTTCACTAAAATTATCGCAATCATAGTTTCAAATACAAAAGATTAAGATAAAAACTGTTCTGAAACTAATAATAATTTCCTTCGATTAACAAATAACATATATTCACAGTGTGTCTGTTACCAAATAGTGAAACAATTTTTCAAGGAACTATGTGAAAAGATAGCTGTACAAGATCCCGCAATACGCTTTGTTGGTATTGCAGACCAGGATGGCATACTTGAGGCAGATGCAGAAAGAAAGGGTCTCAAAGCAATATTTTCGCCAGACCAAAGGGCAGAATATGCAATAACTGCTGCAAACAGACAAGCAACAAGACTGCGTTGGGAGTATCTTTTAGGTAAAATTAGTTTTGCAACATCACACTATGAAAAGTTAATTCGTGCCACAATCCCAATTGCAGATGAAAACAGACGTCTTTCACATGTGGTCTTGGTTTCATTTGATCCACAAGCAAAAGCTGATGAAATCATCATAAATAAGATAATTCCTTTGATTGGACAAAATATGAAAAATTTTAAGTAGACCACTAAAAATTAAAAATATGTTTGATAATTATGATATTATTTTTGCTTTCTAATAGACCATTTTGAAATAAATATTCTAAAAACAACTGATCGATAGAATTTTTTCAGATAGATCTTAAATATTTGAGATGACATTATAATATTAATGACATTTGTTGTCAGAGTAATGGATTGAAGTAGCGTGATCCCGCAGAAATCATGTGATAAATCGGGCGCAATGGCGCTGATTTTTGGGTGGTAATCTCCCTACATTCTGCAAGAGGGTCACGCCATTATTTTAAACCCTATGAGTGTAAACAGAAACAAATGGGCAAATATGAAGTTCCTCCACTAAATTACAAATATGATTCACTGGAACCATACATTGACGCAAAAACAATGGAGATACACCACACAAAAACCCATCAAGCTTATGCAGATGGTCTAAATACCGCACTTGAAAGCATAAATGCACTCACTCACAAAAATTATATCACATCAGTCTTATCGGATTTGACTACTGTTCCAGAAGATGTGCGAAACGCAATAAATTTTCATGGTGGAGGATTTGACAATCATAGACTGTTTTGGGAGAGCATGAAGCAAAACGGGGGAGGAGAACCTGGAGGAAGGCTTGCAGATGAAATTAAAATTTATTTTGGTAGTTTCAAAGAATTTAAAGAAAAGTTTTCCCAAGGCAGTTTGTCTATTCAAGGAAGTGGCTGGGGCTGGCTAGTTTATAATCAAACATATTCTAGATTAGAATTCAAGGCAATGCCTGATCAAACAAGCCCTTGGACACTTCGATTAATACCAATTCTAGGTTTGGACGTTTGGGAACACGCATATTATTTGAAATATCAAAACAGACGTGCAGACTATATTGAAGCATGGTGGAATGTTGTCAACTGGAATGAAATAGAAGAGAGATTTTTACGTGTTGTGAAATAGCCAAATTTTAAAAAACAATTAATCCTATAACAGTTCAAATTTCTAGATCGCTTACCTTGTAGTAAGCATAACCTTATTACCCAAAAACACATTCTCTAATTTATAATGAAATTATATCTTGACTTTGAACCATGTGACGAATGTAAAACCCTGATAAAGGAGCTTAGTGAGAGCGACCTAATCTCAGATGAACAAGCAAAAGAAAAAGAATCTGCCAAATTCTTGAGACATCTTACGTATAATCACACCGAGGTAGTCAAAGCTATAATAAAAGATGTGCCAGTACAAAAAAGAAGACAAGAATTTGACTGGTTCAAATAGATGTAGTTTTATAGATTCTTTTTCAGATTTCTGTTTGGGCGGATTTTAACTATTGGTACCTTTTTTATAAAATTGATTTTCAAATCTGAAAACACTGTAACATACGTTGTTACTCCTTTATTGTTGTCATTATGACGAGAATTATTCCTTATTATCAAACCCTCCTTGATCAGGGAATTGATTTTTCTATATCCTGATGTTTTTGGAATATTACAACTTCTTAAGGCTTCATTGACTGGTTTTGGATTATTTACCAATTTCATCAAAATACTTCTCTTATCATCATCTGCAAGCGCACGCAAAATAGTTTTAGCACGAGTTTTGCTTTCTATGGTGATCCACATCTGTTTATTTTTGGATATTCTATACCTCTCCATTTGGTTTCATGCAGTCAACACATCTATCAAATATAACAATATTTCTAGTACTAATTCTACACAATATTTTTTAATTACATTTAAGAAGGATTCTTAAAATGAATCTAAAAACAGCGTCTGGTATCTCTATTATGGTCTTATTGCTTGGTGTTGTAAGCTCAAGTTATCATACTGCGTCTGCATTAGGCACAAATGACTCTATAATCCTCAAAAAGGATTTGAGAGTAATAATGAATGATTACAAGACCAGTATAGAGGAAGCAAAGGCAGAACTGTTATTTTCGGTTAAAAAGGCAAACGCTGATGCAAAACTAGCAGTGCAGAAGGGGATTCCTATGGATGAGATAAATGCAGCAACAAAAACTACCATTGCCAAAGCAAGAGCTGATCTGAAACTTGATATCCAAAAGGCAAAGGCAGAAGCAAAGGCTGCCTTATTTCAACTTAAAGCTGCTGTAGATAAAAACAATTCATCCTAAACTCGAGATATTTGAAATAATCTTTTGTTTTGTTACTGATGAGAGATATCAATGAGAACAGATATGAAATTTCTACGAAGAAGCTATCTGTATTGGCTGGGCACTGTGTTTTGAAAGATCTTTGTGAATAGAAGCATGAGACTCTTGCTTGAAAGTCAAATTACACGTGTAACATTTCCATACTGTCATACTCATACTTTCTTTAAACAATTTTTTTATATATAAAATCCGCGTAGAAATTATTCTTTTCACTTGCGGACTTCATTGTCTACGGCATCTGCCATCAAATCAAGCTCAGCAAAACTTCCAAACTTTTGATACGTTAATCTTTCCAAAGTTTGTAGCACGCTTTTTACAGCACGATATTGTGGTATTTGTGGATCGTTTATCTCCCCATACAATCCAATGCCTTGTATATTGTTTGATTTTGCAAATCCTAAAATCAAACCATTAAATCCGGTTATCAGTGACTGCTGTGGAGTTATATCTACTCCAAGTTTGCTTACTTGATCAGTGAGTTCAGGCGAGGTTGTTGTAACAAACGTTCTGGGATTTTTTCCTAAAACGTGATTTGTATGAAATGCGCCAAGTGTGTAGACTAGTCTGACCTCATATCTTTTGGCAACATCTATGACATCTTGACATAGTTTGTAAAGGTCCTCGTTGTTTTCGGGTTGGCCTCTACCTCCTCCAAAGACTATGATATCCTTACCGTATCTGTACTCCCATTTTTCTTGGTAATAATCAATGTAACCTCCCTTATCGACAACATAGGGTGGATACGATGATGAAACATAGCGAAATAGACGCGTACTTAGGTTCCCATTGATAAGATCAATTGCTGTACTGCCTACATTTCCCATGTCTTGCATGGCAGCTATTACTATTGGTTTTTTCAAGTCAGGCTCTTCTACATTAACAAATTCCATATTCTTATTTTGCACTTGATATAATTAATACTTGGGGTTTGTTGCAAATTATTTTCGTGTTACTTCATACACTGCACCGTATTCTTGTGGGTCTGATTCTCTAGTTACTAATCGGTAACTGTATGAATCAAAAGATTTTACGATCTCATACAAGGTCTCGCCTATAACTAACCCATTTGGTGGTGCAAATCTGTTAATCTTGGCACATTTGTTTACGGTAGAACCAAAAATGTCATCAATCGCAGAGGTAGCAATTTTTGCTACTCTTACAGAACCATATGTTGCACTAATTCTATAATCAAACGCTGGCAGTCCTTCCTGTTGCATTTTTTTACTAATGTGTGTATTTAGCTCACCAATTTTTAAGCAGCCTTCTAATGCATCTTTAATGGCATCTTTTTCCTGTGTGTTTGTTTTTGGAAAGTAAAACAATAACGCATCGCCTATATTTTTTACAACAATTCCACCGTGGTCACCAATCCAGATGGCCATAGAATTAAGAAAGATGCTGTAGAATTTACTTGATTCCAAATCCGTTAAGTTGGCAGTAAGTTTGGTAGATCCTATAACATCAAGGAAACAAACAAAGTAATTTTCACTTTGATCAGAAAATTGTAACAGCACGTCTTGTTGTTGTTTTATAATGTCTTCTCTTTGTCTAATGGCAATTAATGATTCTTGTATCTTTTTTGCCATTATGTCAAAGGATGAGGAGAGTTGTCCTATCTCGTCATCTCTTTTTATGTTGGTTCTTATCTCAAAGTTTCCGTTTGCTATCTCATTTGCCGCATCTCGTAGCTTTATTATTGGTCTTGAAAGACGCTTTGACAAGATATACGCAAGCATCGCCATCACTACTATTATTACAACTCCTGCAAGAAAGATCTTGTTTTGGAGAATTAAAACAGGTTCAAATATTTCAGATTCGTCTTTTTCTGCAAACAAGACAAATCCCAAATCTTTGGCACAATACGAATGGCTATAGATTGGAATTCCTCTATAGTCACTGTATACACCTCCGATGCTGTCACCTTGATCAAAACAGGTTGATACTGGTAGAGTATTTACTGTTTGATGAAATGCGGCATCTTTTACAAATCTTGATTCTGAAATCATTACATGATCTTTATTTACGAGATATACCTCGCCTGTATTGCCTAATCCACTTCTGGTTAACAGAATATTGTCAAGGTCTACAGTACTTGTGTCTGCGATTAAAACTCCAATTGGTACTTTGCCTTCTGTTCCAAAAATAGGTGTAACTACAACCATCACCCGCTCACCTTGAGAAGTTGGTTCCAATTCTACAAAAGGCTGAGTTAGTCCTCGAAAAAATCGAGGGTCTTTTGAAAAATTAGGATTTTCAATTCTGCCTAAAGAAAAATAGATAGTTCCATCATTGCCAATAATTTTCAGGTCTACTAAACCAATGGAATAACCAACTAATTCACGAAACGCCTTTACTTCAGTAAAGAAATCAAGTTTTTTTTCTTTAATTTTTAAATCAAAATTAGGATCATCATGTAAGTTGTTTAACTCATTGACTAGATTGTGCACCATGGGTGTAGTAGCTATGATTTGTGCATCTTTGATTCTTGTATAAAATAATGTTCTGACTGCTTCTCCTCTTATCTTTGATTCTCCTATTAGTTGATTTTCTACTCCTTCTTTGAGAGTATTTTGTGCAAAGTTGAAGCTTAATACTGCGATGGTGATAAGAGTAATAGCTGATACTATCATCACTAATGAAATTAGTTTTTTATCTAAACTAAATGATGGCCTAATTGGCAATAAATTTGCTCATCTGCCATGCTTACTTTAATGTTATTCTACTTATCATTGTTGAGACAAACTCTGTAAAAGGATTCTCAATCTAGTTTTTTTATCCTTGCGCA
>Ga0209342_10001467_pt1 | contig 26489 bp, 25 predicted proteins | sample RifCSP16_2_FD_184023 | JGI IMG/M metagenome (GOLD analysis project Ga0209342, IMG submission 184023) | Soil microbial communities from Rifle, Colorado - Rifle CSP2_sed 16_2 (SPAdes) (version 2) | ecosystem: Environmental > Terrestrial > Deep subsurface > Rock core/Sediment | place: Rifle... | reverse complement strand
AAGAATCTAATCCTATTGAACGGCAGTAGTCGGCCAAAACCGGTCGTTAAGAAGCTGAAATCTTTATTTTCCAATTATAAAAAACCTTAGCGTACGTTTTCGTTCCATTGGGCTTCAAACCCCTATCATAGCATAATGCTTAAGAAGGGTGGTCAATCTATTTTTTCAAAAAGTGGGACATATGTCTTGAGACAGTGCAGTATTTGGTGATGTAAAGAAGATAGCATTCAGTATTTTACAAAAAGATAAGTTTCCGTTGGTCACCCAATACATTTCAAAAGCTAAGTTTGATGAAAAAGAATTTCTGTGGAAGGAGTTAGAGACTTTATCTCATACATTTAAAAAGAATTTACGCCGTGTTTTTGTGAATCTGGACTTCGGCAGTACATCAAAAAAAGATTCACTAATGGAAGCAGTTGATTTTCTAAAGGAAAACATTACCAAAAAAAGAAGCTTATCAGGAATAAAAGCATATAATTTTCCTCAGACGTTTATTACTCGCAAATCCAGGCGATATATCATTGAGAAAAAGAAAGTTAAAGTAAAAGGCAGCCCAAGAAAGGTAATGGAAATTAAGCCAGATCGATATGAGTTTCTGATCTATTCACAACTGCGCGAGTGTTTGGAATCAGGAGATATATATGTTCAAGATAGCACTCAATTTCAGAGTTTTGAAAGCGATCTTGTTGATGACGAAAGGTGGATAAATAAAGAACAACTCATCCAGGACTTGAATCTTCCATTTTTATCAAGACCAATTGAAGAAACGTTGATGGAACTGGAGGATGAGTTCGAAACACTGTTGGTCGAGGTAAACCAGAGGATTAAAGATGGCACAAATAAGGGTATAAAGATTACAGCAACAAAGGAAAATATCAAATGGAGCTTTCCTTATAAGAAAACGGAAGATAAGACAAATCATCCGTTATTTGGACGTTTGCCACAAATTGAAATTAGAGAATTGTTAGATTTTGTGGACTCTCAATGTGGATTCATGAATGCCTTCACGCATATTTTAGGCCGTTATATCAAAAATGAATCCGAAGATAATGCCATTGTCGGGTCAGTCATAGCGCTTGCAACAAATAAAGGCATTTTAAAGATGTCTGAGAGTTCTGATTTGACATACCAGGTCTTATTTTCAGCAATGAAAAACTATCTTAGACTGGAAACCTTGAGAGAAGCAAATGACAGGATCAGTAATTCTCTGTTCCAATTGCCGGTATTCAAATCCTTCAATATAAAAGAGGACACCATCCATTCTAGCAGTGATGGACAGAAATTTGAAACTCAAATCAATACAATTAATGCCCGGTACTCACCGAAATATTTTGGATTAAAAAAAGGTGTTACTTCATACACAATGGTTGCTAATAACGTTCCTGTAAACGCCAAGATCATAGGAACCAATGAACATGAAAGTCACTTTGTATTTGATATTGTTTACAATAACACATCTGACATTCGCTCCGACCGTCATGCTGTTGATACCCATGGAACTAATAATGTAAATTTTTTGGTTCTACATGCTTTTGGATATGAATTCACACCTCGGTACAGAGACTTGAATAGCAAAACAAAAACGATTTACGGTTTTAAGGGCATTAAAGAGTACGAAGAACTTTTATTGAAACCAACCCGCAAGGTAAATGAAAAACTTATCAAAAAGGAATGGCCAAATATACAGAGGATACTGGTGTCTTTGGGCTTGAAAAGTACAACACAAAGTGTAATTATCGGTAAATTGAGTTCTTATGCCAGGAAAAATCGTACAAAAAGGGCTATGTGGGAGCTTGATAATATTTTTAGAAGTATTTATCTGTTGAAATATATAGATGACATGTTACTCAGACAAAATGTACAAAGGGCACTTAACCGTAGTGAATCCTATCACCAGCTACGCCGCGCCATCCCTCATGAGCACTCTGGAAAGTTCCGACTATACACTGAGGAAGAACAACAAGTTTTCAGTGAATGCTCACGTCTGACTGCCAATGCCATTATATTCTATAATTCATATCTTTTAAATAAGTTAATCTCTCATATGGAAGAAAAGAAGAGGTTTGATATTGTCAAACGCATCAAGAAAGTGTCTCCCATAGCATGGCAACATATTAATCTCCATGGTAGATATGAATTTACTATACAAATAAATCCACCGAATATCGATTCGATGATTGGAACATTGGAGGAATTTTTAACTGATTAGACATATAGAAATAGCCTATGAAACTTTTCGGGGATTTGTGCATAGAACCCCAGGGTAAGGTGCGAAATGAAAAAATTAACACTTGTTCTTTTCATTATGCTCTTGCTTGGCTTTGGCTACGGTATCGGCGAGGATGGCAGTTTTGTAACCCCCGCATTTGCAGAGACTGTAGCTAATCAAGATGGAGAGGTGTTGCGCTGCGTTGCCTTTAGCCCTTATGTTGGTAATCACAACCCTAACACAGTCCCCCATCCATCACGAGAGCTCATCAGGAAGCTTTTGAACAAACTGGTGCACCAAACTTCTTTTCGCTGCATCATGACTTACGGTGTGCTTAACGGGCTCAGTTACACCTTTAAGGTTGCTCAAGAACTAGGTCTCAAGGTGATTGCGATCATCTGGCTTGGTACAGACCCATCCGTTAACAATCGTTCAATTGACCGTGGAATTAATAAGGCCAAGGCTTATCCTGATACCATTATTCGGCTCAGTTGCGGTTCTGAGGTCCGGACACGGCACGGCACCGCCCTCGATGATGAAATCATAAAGTGCATAAATTGCTTACGTGCGGCGGGTGTTTCTCAGCCGATAACAACCATTGATACTTGGTGGGAATGGTGCAACCGGTCATGGCCGTGTCAAGTGAATGAGCTATCCACTCATGTCGATTGGATCGGAATTAATATTTTCCCATGGTGGGAGAACAAGTTTTCTGGAATCTTTCCCTGTACGACGGCGGCTGAAGCAGCAGATTTTCACATTGCCCGGCTGCAAGATGTGATGGATACCTATCCTGACAAAGGGGTCATATTGACCGAATTTGGATGGCCAGCGGGGCCAAAGGGGCATTCAGAGACAAATCAATTCACAGGTCAAAAGTGTGGTGTGGCGAGTAATGCCAACCAAAACCTGGTTATCAGAGGCACCTTAGCTAAGTTAGATGAGAAAGGCTGGTCAGGGGTCGTATTTGAGGCATCTCGTGAGCGATGGAAGAAGAGTATTGAGGTACCGGTTGGTCCTTTCTGGGGCATCTGCCGCCGCATAGGCATTCCACTATCTTGGAAATGCAAGGCTCTCTATTAACAAAGTAAAATGAACGAGTTTGGCCTAACCATTGCGTGGAGAGGGACGCGCCTTGATCAGCGAGCCCCTCACGCGAAGTCGTTGAACTAAGCCTTCGGCAGAAATAATAAAGAAAAAGAGGCATAAACAGAATCAATTATATTGAAAATAAAGTAAGGAATGTTACAGAATGACACCTCAATACTTAAAAGAAATACAGCCAGAAAATATGCCTCTATTCAATAATGCAATTCCCCTATTAACTTTCCCTCAAGAACAATTCTTTCCCCTTAAAGACCCTCTCCTATTCTCGGGAATAAATACATATAGAGAAGAATTAATTGGTCCTTTATCAACAGATAAGAAGCCTGATTTATCAGATATATTTCGCATATATGGAGAACAATACCGCCAGAAACATAAGCTTTCAGATCATCAAATAAGGGTAATCAGTGATATAGAAAAGTGTAGAACCTTTGAATTAGGTTATCACATAGATAGGTGCACCAATTGTGGTTATGAAGAAGTATTAGCCAATTCCTGTGGAAATCGCCATTGTCCAAAGTGTCAGAGGGGGAAACAAGAGAAATGGATAGAATCACGAATAGAGGAATTGCTTCCCGTGAAGTATTATCATCTGGTGTTTACATTGCCTGATAAGATATTTCCCCTGAATATTTATAATCAAAAAGTGATATACGACCTCTTGTTTAAAAGTGCCTCAGAGACATTAAAGGATTTTGGAAGGGATAAGAAGTGGTTAGGAGGAGAGATAGGATTTTACGGTATATTACATACATGGGGTCAGACATTAGTAAGCCATCCACATGTGCATTTTGTGGTCACCAGTGGAGGATTAGATGAGAGAGGTAATTGGATATTTCCTAAGTATAAGGATAAATTCCTCTTCCCTGTAAAAGGACTGTCCCGTGTATTTCGAGGTAAGTTCATAGAAGGTTTAAAGTCTGAGTATAAGGACATAGTATTTCCCGAAGATAGTGCAGGTGTATCAAAGGAAGAAAAATTTAAGAACTGGCTGAAAGACTTATGTTCAAGAGACTGGATAGTGTATAGCAAGAGTCCCTTTGGTGGGCCATTGGAGATAATAAATTATCTCGGTCGTTATACTCACCGAACAGCGATAAGTAATAGTCGGATATTGTCATTGGATAATGGAAAAGTAAGATTTAGATACAAGAACTACAAGAGATTGAAAGATGATGGTCATTACAGTTGGGAAGAGTTGGAAATAGAAGCAGAAGATTTTATCAGGCGCTATGTCTATCATATACTTCCTGCGGGTTATCACAGGATAAGGTATTATGGAATACTGTCAAATGGAAACGTAAAAAGACAGGAGGCATTAGAATCGTTAAGAAATGAGGAGTTTCAAGATATAGAAAAAGATTTAACAGTAAAAGAAGATATAGTATGTCCAGCATGTCAAAAAGGGAAGATGAAATTATCAGTATTAGTGAATAGAAGAGGGAAGGTTATCAGGGCAAGAGAATTACTAAAAGAAATAGAAAGATTTAATAGTACATGAAGAATAAGAAGTATCGAGATAAGTACGAGTATGTTCAAGATAACGCAGGTGCGTTTTTAATAAGATTTTTAGATATATTAAGTCAAATGTATGATACAAAAAGAGCAGAAAAGAATATAATAATACAGGTACCGAATAGAATAAGAAAGAAGAGAACAGTTTTTATAAATAAAAAGGCAGTAAATTTTAGGGAAGAAAATGATACTTTTCCCCTATAAGGAAAGTATAAAATAAGATATATGAAGTTCAACAAATCGTTGAAGCAGGTGCGACATGAAGTCGTTGATATTTATTGTTAATTTATGCCAAAGGCATAAATTAACCTGTTTTACTACAAACAGTTTCTTACTTCGACATGCATTGCTGGTAACGGTTTTGTATGAAGCTCGGAGGACAATGTAGCCCGAAGCCGAAAGGCTTGGAGAGTGAACCGTGAGGGAATCTCAACTTTTGGCAGCGTCAAGCTGGTAGGGAACTATTACCTGCGACATCAAAGATTGTAATCAAATTCGACTCCCAAATTCTGAGTGTCATCGTTTAATTCGTCATCCAATATCAGATCAGCTTTAAAAATATCAATTTGTTTTATTACAATCTTTGATGTCGCAGGTAATAAGAAGAATGATATGGATAACATATGTGAATTGCCGTAACTGTCGTTAACGACGATAAGCCAAAGGCGCTGACAGGCTTAGACCAAAAGGTAAAGGGTATGGTCTGCATGTTCTGCTTTCATGCAGCGTAGTCTGTGATTCCCTCGGCGGATAGGCAAGTCCTAAGTCATTTATGTAAAGTCAACGGAACATGGTAAGCCCGATTGTCTCCATGCAATTCATGATGTATGGAAAGCAGTCCGCAAGGAATGCCCATAGATAAGCGGGTAGAGGAATTCGGAAAAAGCGAATGCTGTTTTGTAATGAAACAGATAGGGGTAAATGCCTTGACCTGAAAGGGTGCAGACTTCCGATAGGTGACGGATCACGAGAAAGGTTTGGAAAGGCTTAACCGCAGTTAGCACGGTTAGACGATGGCAGTTTTGCTGACCATTGACGGCGCTGCGGACGTAAATGTAGGCTGAGTATGGACTCGTATCGTGAAGATTGTAATTGAGTAGATATTGCAGTAGAACAATGTCAACCTGATCTGGTTCAAAGAAATTGGAAGGCATTGGAAAAGGATGTTGGAAAATTGAAATTACAATCGGATGCTTCACGGCGTCTTATCGTTGCTTGAGCCGTATGAAGTGAAAGTTTCAATTACGGTTCTTAGGGGGGAAGGAGGCAGAAATACCTCTGACCTACCCGACACAAAAAAATAAAGTTGATTAAATATATTTTTTTAAATTTTTTTGCTGCTTAACTCTAGAGTTAGATGTATTGATTGAAAATAGGAAAAACGTGGGAACGCCTATGGTTACAAGAGACATTAAATGTGGGGCATGTGGGTTCGAGGGTAAAGTTGAAGCTCATGACACTGTCAATGTAGTTTCAGAATCTCAAATCTTCAAGAATCTCGGTAAGGATTCGTCCACAGGCTTTCTTCATTTTAGCTGCCCCTCATGCAACGAGGATTTGGCAGTTAATCTTCTGAAGGCCATAGCTGCAAGGCAGATGGTTGGCTATCCTGAGACTTCTATTGCCTCAGGAAATGACCAGAGGTCAAACCGACACGTGCCTATTATCTGGGGAATTGTATATCTGATAGGTGCGTTCTTCATTATCGTAAAATTTAGTGGTTGGTGGACTTATATAGTGGGAGGATTCTTGCTCATGCTGGGATGGGCATCCCTTAAGACAGGACTCTTTGCTTCACAAAAAGAGATAAAAGAACTTACTGATGCAGGAACTGTTTCTGAGGAGACAAAGAAGAAATTTCAAGACAGATTATAGTGCATCATTGGGTATAACCCAACAAAAGTCAAAAAGGTATCATAGAATCTCAAAAGACGCTGATTTATAACTATTTTTTAAAATTGCCTTTTTAAGCATAACTGAGAAATAATATTTTCAAAGAACAATCTTAAATCAAGATATTACAATATCCTATGACGAATTTGCGACTTTTGTTGGGTTATACCCAATATTCTGACCTATCGTAAGAAATATAAAGTCTAACGAAACGTTTTTAACGGAAATATAAGGACACTTATTTATGATAGCCCAAGTCTTAGATCGACATATTGAGATTACACCTGGCATATCAGGCGGTAAACCGCGCATCGCTGGGCATCGCATTACGGTACAGAACATTGTCATCTGGCACGAGCGTATGAACAAGAGCGCCGATGAAATCTGTGCAGAGTATGATTTAACACTGGCTGATGTGTACGCAGCTCTTGCTTACTATTTTGACCACCGCTATGAAATTGACCAAAGTATAGAAGAAGGTGAAGCTGTTGTTGAGGAATTGCGCAAGAGTATGCCTTCGGTGCTTGAAAAAAAGTTGAAAGCCCGCCACAGTGAGTAAAGTTCGCTATTACACTGATGAGCATGTAGCAAAGGCAGTTGCACGCGGTTTACGTCAGCGAGGTGTAGATGTATTAACTGTGGCTGAAGCGAATAGACTTGGTGCTGCTGATGAAGAGCATTTAGCATATGCGTTCGCAGAAGGTCGAGTGGTGTTTACTCAGGATAATGATTTTCTGCGGCTAGCCTCATTGGGTAAAACCCATGCAGGCATCGTTTACGCTCCTCAACACACTCCAATCGGTGAGATCATTACGGGATTGATGTTGATCTACCACGTAATGGAAGCCGAAGAAATGATGGGTAACGTTGAATATCTATAAAAGTGGTAGCCGTCCGCTTCAAATCTCCCCGTTTTACCCAACAAAGTGGGTTTAAACCTTCAGATTTCCCCCCACTTTTCCCTCAAAATGCCTATCCTGACCAAAACCCTTATTTATCAGCCCCTTCCCCCTCACGCTATTTCACATAATTACGAATTATCGGACGCTGCGGGCTGTTCCTGCCCTTATCCGGAACAACCTGGCCGGATGGCTCAAACACCTTTGTACCGCCCGATATTGCACGAATTTCCTGATAGGGCCAATCGCGCCATTTGGGAATTCTAACAGGATTAGAGATAGCACCAAGATATTGCGAATTAGATTTATAAATCCTTAACGGGAGTTCCTGCATGGATGGGCTTTAAAGGTCTATGCGTATAACAATCGCAGCTGCAGCAGCGACTGCATGTCACGACGGCCATCGGCAATCAGCAGAACGTAGACGTTCTTATCCATGACTCGGTAAATGATACGGTACGGTTTGAAGAAAACCTCGCGGTATTCACGAATCCCTATTGCTAGCAGTTCCTTAGGATAGGCACCCCGCTCGGGAAATTCGGACAGCATGGAGAAGGCTTTCTCGATCTGCTCCAAAACGTAGTCCGCTTTTTGTGGCGTATCGTGTGCAGCTATGTAATCGTAAAGCTCATCGAGATCACGTGCTGCATCATTGGTCAGTAAAACCACGAACGGCATCAGTGAGCCTCCCACCGTTCGCGCAGACGTTTAACCACATCCTCAGCGGGCAGTACCTTGCCTTCCTCAATCTGACGCATCCCGAGAGCCAGGATTTTCAGGAGAGCCATTGCTTCTTGGGTTTGCTCGTAGCTCTCGATATCTTGTATGACCACCTTTGCTTCGCCATTCTGGGTGATGACCAGCGGCTCCCGCTTTTCGCCCAGCTTTCTTACGATTTCGGCGGCATGGGCCTTCAGGTAACTGATGGGCTTGATCTGGCTGGACAGTTTCATGATGGCACCTCCATTTTTTAATTACGACTAAACTAAATATAGTCCATAAACAGGTCAACTGTCAAGATTGAGGATGCTTTGCGATGCATCACACTTTTACTGGTTGAGATTATGACAGAAGGCGGGTATTTTTGCCCAACACCCCGAAAAGGTAAATTAAACACTGATAGTTTAATAAAAAACATTAAATATCAATAAGTTTTTCATTTTTTCTAAAAAGGTCTATAGCTAATATTTGCTCTTATTGGTAGTAGATATAACTCTTTTATTTTTCATTATATTTATGATTAAAAATCAGCTTATTTGACCTTTTTGCGGTGTTGGGCAAAAATACCCAAGTTGATTAATTTGACCAAAGTTGATTCAACTCATTGATACTAAAATTTAATTCTCATAATTAGAATTGCTGGTATCTATGGCAACGTTGAATGTTGGCAACGTTGAATGTTTCTCTTCCTGATACCATGCGTGAGTAGATCGACGCACAAGTGCAAAGAAGTGTGGTATGGTAGGCTAATAAAGAGAACCATGAGATATTCTTGAAAAGGGGGTCAGGATAGATTTTAAAAAACTGGGACACATGTCCTGGCACAGTGCAGACAGGGCTATGGAATTCCTGCGGGAAGGCGACACCTTATATCTGCCACCTTACAATGGGTAAATAATGGAAATGGGTTGATTTCGTTTTATTCGGTAAATCAAAAAATCGCTATCCAGTGTGAATACCTGGCTATCCTCTAATTGTTCTGCCATTCTTACCAAACAAGCATCTGCCAGAGACATGGGTACGGATTGGTAGCGAGTCATTAGCTCCAGCACATTTTCAACTTCAGAGGTTAATTGAAAATATATCCGCAGACTACTTTGGTTAAGTAACTTTAAAATGGATTCATGACCGCCCTGGGTATTTCTTAAAAGATAGCAAGCCTCAGCAATCACAGCCTCGCAAGTTAACAATGGTTTTTCAATAGTAGCTGTCTCTCCAACAGCCCATTTATGAAACTTATCCTGCTTTTTAAGCAGGGCAACCAGAGTCCCTGTATCCAATAAAACCCTTTTTCTCATCATGTCCCAAAACCTTCCATGTAAGTCTTGTTGCTGGATAAATCAGATGGGCCACCTTCCAAACATCCAACGATATTTTTCGCTGCATCCAGAAACGACATAGATGGCTCTTTATGGGACGTTTCATCCCTATTTTTTAGAAACTCTGCAAAATCTAATATTTCATGTTGTCTGTCCAACGACAACGTGCGTAAAATTATCAAAACTTTTTCTTCCAATGTCATATACGTTCCTCCAGTTCAATGGGTCTACAACATAATGTTATTTTTCCAACAAAAAAATCCGTTGCAAAAAACGCCCGAAAGGCTTTGTCTTCTTTACCTTTAGTTGATTGAATGTGTTGGGGAGGGAGGCCGCTGCCACCGTCGAATCCCTCCACGGGACCTACCAGCCGCAGCGGTTAGTCTCTCTTCGTCCGGGTGCTCCCCGGCGCGGGATAAAGGCAATGGTCAGCGCCTGTGCACGGGGGCAATGTCCGTAAACATTACCTCTTCTGGCTAAATTGCGGTGAGCTCGAAAAAGAAAGCCGGAAGCCGATGTTGTCGTTGCGGTTGTCGGGCACATTCCTGTTGCGGTTGGCCGACCGGCAGTTGGCCGCGTTGTTGTTCCAACTGCCACCGCGAAGGACACGCTCCGAGCCTCTTTTTGCCTTTACCCCCGGTAAAACTCTGCCAGCCCTTTGCCGGCCTTTCGCCATCTCAAACAGGGCATTTCACACCGCTTGGTGATACTTATATCATATTCCTTTATCATCCTTGTGTCTATGAAATTTCTGCATCATTGATTACACAATTTACTGACTCCACAGATTGACATACCGTTTTTATCCTTGATTCAGACAAAATGGTAGCTCTGCATTTAATCGTGGTTGATGTGTTTTTCAACATCTTGTGTCAAAGTATGAGATTGCTTCGCTTTGCTCGCAATGACAAAAAAACGGCTTGTTTACTGTCATTGCGAGGCACAAAGTGCCGAAGCAATCTCTTATTGAATTTGAAATTATTGTATAATTTTCATCTTCTAATGTATAAACCACGATTATACTCTTCACGGTCATAAATGCCACTTCTTTAAAATTGATAATCTAAAATTTGTAGGTTATTAGCTAAAATTAAAAGTATCAGTTATGACCGTGCTAAGTATAAATGCAGAGCTACCGACAAAATACCCCCCATTTTTAAAAAAAATTTTTTCCATAAGTCGTTACGTTTTTAACTGTCCAAAAAAATTAACGACTTAAAGACAAAGACTTTTAAAGGGTAAAAGGGTAAAAGTATAAAGATTAAGACCTCGAAAAAGAAAGCCGGAAGCCGATGCTGCCGTAGCGGTTGACGGGCACACTCCTGCTGCGGTAGGCCGACCGGCAGATGGCCGCGAAGTTGTTCCAACTGCCACCGCGAAGGACACGCCCCGAGCCTCTCTCTGGCCCAACAGGATCGGTTACACTTCCAGAAGGGTAATCACCATACCAGTCCTGAACCCATTCCCACACATTACCGTGCATGTCATACAGCCCCCAGTCGTTGGCTTTCAGACTTCCCACTGGAATCATTTTTCCGCGATACTTTCCTTTAGGGCAGCCTTCTAAGGGATAATTACCATTGTAATTAGCTTCATCTGTAGACAGGCACTTACCAAAGGCAAAAGGCGTGATAGTGCCAGCCCGACACGCATACTCCCACTCTGCCTCTGTTGGCAGCCTGTACGTATTCCCGCCTCTGTCCAACTCGTTCAGCTTCCTGATAAACTCATGCGCATCGTTCCATGACACGTTCTCCACAGGACAGTTATCTCCACAGTCTTTGAAATATGACGGATTATATCCCATCACTGCCTTCCACTGTCCCTGTGTGACAGTTTTTGTCTGCATATAAAACCTTCTGGTTAAGGTTACCTCATGAAGTTTTTCATCATCATATCTTTCTGGCTCATCTTTAGGGCTGCCCATCATGAACGTACCAGGCGGGATGTAGATAAAGGTCATACCAAATCTGTTGGTTATTACCTTTCCTGCTGTTTTATGTTTATCAACGTCAGGAGTACCTTCCGGCTTCGGGGCTGTTGCGCGTAGTAGACGGGGCTGCATCGCTTTTGGCAACACTACAGCCAGTTTGTGCTTTTTACCTGCCATAAAGGTCTTAAAAACATAATCCTTTAACGGTCCGTCTTCTGGTTCCTGTTTTAACAGCGCTCGTCTAAGTGCAAGGGATAACGCAGAAAGGGCGCTTCTGTGACGGCTTGTTGCTATTTCAAGATACAGTTCTTCTGCTCTGGCTGTATCCTGGCCGGCTGTAATATAGGCATCAAGGGCACTTCTAATATCCTTTTCCTTGTCAGGGGAAAGTTCTCTTATTAATACTATTCGCAGCCAGTCAGGCATATAGCCGTAACGCAGCCAGGGCAGCCGGACTAAATCCTCACGGGGAAACAAATCTTTCAGCTTTATGCCATTTTCCATCATGAGCGTATTGCCAAAGTACATGGTCAGATGCCATTTTATCTCAGGATAGACCGCACAGGCACTCAACCAGTAACACCCTGCTGCTCCTAAGTAATGCACCAGTGAGGTTAACATCTCCTGCACTAACACTTCTTCTGCCGGCATTTGACGCTCCACCCACAGCCTTGCACGGCTGCTCAGCGGCTCTGGAAAAGGCTGCTCTGCTCTGACATCTGTGTCATAAGGAGGTTCGCTTTTGTGGAGACGTTTTATAAATGCTGTTAATCCTGACGGTGTGAATGGATAAAGTGAAAGATACTCCTGCAGCTTGTTTTCTCTGTAACTCCAATACCTTGTCTGCTCAGAGGTTAACATTGCTGTGCATGGAAAATCAGAAAAATTTTCTATCCACGCCTCTGTCTTACCTGTACGCGAGTTAAAAAAACATGAACCATCTGAAAATATTATCAACCTGCTATCATCATGTTTTAATGCTACATCATAGAGATTCACAGGCTGACCTTTTATGTCCCCTGAAAAACAGATTCGCGGATCTCCATCAAAATAATAAGTCTTTATAAATACTTCGTGCCTTTTGAGTTCTTCTACCATTCCCTCGCAATACCGCGCCTGATGATCTTCATAACTGACTCTGTCTATCAAGGCAATATATTCAGGCACTACCTGACGCCTGCCATAAGCTGGCGTAAACCATCCACACTGACGCGATGTCTGTTCCACTGTTTTTGCCACATCCAGTTCCTCAGACGGCACCTCCATACGCCTGCGGAATTCTGTGGCTATACGAAAAAACAGAATATCAGACCACAGCGACTCATAACCCTTCTTTATAGAAACACGCTCCATCTGCGGTTGTTGCGCTGCCTGACGACGCACAAGAAAAAGATGGACATTGTAATATATCCACGCCTTCCAGCCAATTATCAACAGCAATACCAGTAACACACCAATGACAAACAGATACCCAAACCCTCTCCACGCTGACACTGCAATAACCACTGATTGCTCAAGGGCTCCAAACTTCAACACCAGCGCACGGACAAACAAACACAACAACGCTATTACAGCAATCGCTGCCCCTGTCTTTAATCCAAACTTGTACCACCCTCTCAGCTTCTCTATTAAGTTAAGTTCATCCCTGACAGGTTTATTCGCTGCGTCTTTTACAGTTTCTTTCTTTGCTACGGAAACACCCATTTCTTTGAGCCAGTTGTTATAGCGATACTGAAAATCCTCCTGCTCTGAGGGCGAACTGCAAAGCAACGGGCCAAGCAGACTGCCTAGTCTCAGGGGCGAATCAATACTCTCTGCACTGCCTGCCATGAGGGCAAGGATTAAATCCTGGGCAGCTATGTACTGAGACAAGCCTATGTTGTAACCTGCATCTCGCAGACTGTCTATGAAATCTATCAACCCTTCCGGATTTAACCAGTCAGGATTTAAGATTTTTTCCCGTTCACCCATTGTTTAACAATATCTTCAGCCCTTTGCTGATCCTCTCTGGTTTTGATTAAATTGCTTAGTGTGGTCAGGGCAAGTTCACGGTTATTCAACGGATTCTCCTGATCCCCTGATATGGCCTTCAGAGACACTATCCAACCGAGAAGCTCTGCTGTGGCTGGCTTTTTACGAAACCCTGCTTCTCTGAGCTTAAAAAAAAGCTCCAGCGCACTGTCTGCAAAAATACTGGTAACTGAGGAATAAAGACCCAACCTGTTGGTTATAATCTCTTTTAGCTCCTCTCTTGTGGGAAATGGAATATTGTAGTAGATACAGCGTCGTAAGAAAGCGTCAGGAAGATCTTTTTCCGAGTTGCTTGTGATAATAACTATGGGCACAAGGCCAGGGTCTGCCTCTATCTTCACGTTGCCTAACTCCGGCACTCTGAAATACAAATGCTCTATCTCGTTAAGCATATCGTTTGGAAAATCACGCGGCGCCTTGTCTATTTCATCTATCAACACCACTGAACGACACTTGCCTCCGGGATGTTCAAAATCCTCCGGAATAAACCCGCTCACCTCCTCCTTGTCCCTGGTACGAAGAATGGCTGCGCCAAGGGCATTGTAGGTCAGATATGCACAAGCGCATGTAACTATGTTGCTTTTGCCGTCTAAAAACCGCTTAAGGACATCATAGGTATAAAAAATATCACGGGCTGCACTGGTTGATTTTGTTTCAAACTTAAGAGGCTCATTTAAACCAAGTTCCCATGCCACACTGTAGGCAAACATGGTCTTACCCGTGCCAGGCTCTCCTGTAAGAAGCAGGGGCTGCCCAAGAAGCAGCGCCACGTTACAGGCATCTTTCAGACCCTGACATGACAGGTACTTGTCCGGACTCATCAAATGGCTTCGCCTGGATACCGGCAAAATCTGCCTGCCATCCCTTTGACCCTGTTTACCATCTCCTCTGTACAATGGAAATTTCATCCCTGTGTCTCCTTTTGCTTAAGTCAATATCTGTTTTTTCAACTGGTTAGCTAATTCACCCATGCTGATGACGCTTGAAGCAGTCTCACGCTCCCATTCTTTATAAATTGAACTGATTTTTGTTATTACATTTTCTATGTCACAGTCACAGTATATCTTTGTCTCGTCATCCCGCGCCCAGTCCTGTGCTTCCCTGAGCGTTATGTTTTTGAGTTCCGGCATAACCGTACAGATAATACGATTAAATGAACTCCAGCGCTGCTCAACAGCGCCGGGTGGTTCCAATATCTCTTTAATTTTCCTGTTTGCTTTTTTGAAACCACGTGTTTTCAAAAAATTGGAAGATTTTTTCAGTTCGTATTTCATAAACCAGCACACAAACAGACGCTGACCAGTTGTAAGAGGCGGCCACTTTTGCCAGAACTCCAAAAACCACATTAGCATGTCTTCTTTGTGGTTAAACCAGTCCGTTGTCATCACATGGGTGTAGACAAACACAGGTACCGGATGGTCGGCAAATTGCCTGTTTATCTCTTCTGTTGAAGGCGCTGTTTGTTCCTGTGTGTCCCACTGTGCCTGCCATTTTACTCCTCTTCTAAGGGCGATTAACAAACTTCGTTCAAGCTTCTCATGAAACTGCTCTTTACTTTTAAACTCTGTTGGCCAGGTAAAACGATAGGACTCAACTTTTTGATCCTGTTTAAGATAAAGCATCGAGGGAAGAGACTTATCCAGCAGACGCTGGACAAACATATCGTGGCACTGATACTCATCTCCATGGATAAGGCAGACAACAGGACAAGGGCATTCATGGTTAAGCTGCTTTATTGCCTTTTCCAGCGACTCATCCTGTTCAGTACGGTCCGGCATGTAGGGCAAAAGAGGAGGTATGGGACGCTGCGTTGATTGAAGTTCTTTTTTAAGTTCTTCAAGCTCTCTCTCTCTTGCATCCAAGTCTTTTTTTAGTTGAAGCGGAACTTCTGTTGGTGAGACATACTCAGATATTCTTACTTTTATAAGATCACGATTATATTCAAGGTGGACTATTCGTTCTTTTAAAGATTCAGTTCTGTCACTCATTTTATGTTAGATGCCTGTTTTCAGTTTCTCTTCTATTTCACGGATCTTAGCTTCAACCTGACATTTATTTTTTATAAGTTGTAAGGGGATTTCTGTAAAACTGACAAACTCGCTCATTCTCTCTTCAATTAACATGAGGTTTTCACGATAGTTTTTTAACATCCTCCTGCAGACTTCAATGTTACAGCCTGGCGCAGCCTGCACTGATGCACTGCCAGTCAGGACGGTAAGAGCGTGAGGGGCTTTGTCTCCTCCTGCATACCAGGCAACAGGAAAATTGTCCGCTAAGTTACACACCTTAATAATTGGGTGCTGCTTATCTTGTGTACGTTCCGCCACTTTACGAGCTGCCCAGAGGGTAATATCAAGTATCCGGGCGTAGCCGTCCTCCTCAAAAGCGCCATGACCTGAAAACCCCTCAAGCACAGATGCTGTAAACACGCTGTATGGATTTCCTGTCCAGGATACCTCGTTTTTTCTTGAGGAAGCCAGGATAACTCTTCCGTTGCTGCCTCCCAGTTGCTCAATCACTGACACAGGCAGCGGCGATTTTACCCATCCTTTTGCTTCAGCTTGACCCCCTGCATGACAGCAATCAAGCACTACCACTAACTTGCCGGCTTTAATTGCACGCAGACAGTCAGTAAAAATTGCGCCGGAAATTGCAGTTTCAGACAGATTCGTCAGGTCATACCCATAAGGCATCAGGTAATAATCAGGAGTCTCTATCCCATGACCGGAAAAATAGACAAGTACAGTATCTGCTTCTTGAGTCACCTTTGCCAGCCACTTCAAAGCAGACAGTATAGATGCCCGGTCTGCACTCTTTTCAGTAAGAAGACGTACCTGTTCCTTTGGATAGCCGCAGCACGTAATATCCTGAAGAAGTTGTGCCACAGCTTCAGCATCCTTTACCGTGACAGGGAGATCAGCGCCTGCCCCTATAACTACTGCGTATCCTTTTTCAAATATCTTAGACATATTGACCTCAATATCTTTTATCTTTCAGACTTCCCTCTGTTAAAAAACCGCCTGCGCATTGCCTTTGTGTTGCCATGTCTTACATGGCCTGTCAGACTTTCTGCTGAGCGTACTAATTCACCTTCCCTTATACGGCCTTTGTTGTACAGTCGCTCTTTTGCCCTAATCTTACGCATGAACCTCAACAGACCGTTGCGCTTAAGCCTCACAACTGCCGGAAATATCCGAAATCCCAGAAACGGTATTCCCTCCCTTGTGGAACTGACAAAACATGCGCTTTCCTTCAGTTCTAACTGAAGCTCTTGTTTAAGAAAGTCGCCTGCCTTTACCTTCACTTCATGAAGCATGACCTTGTCATCTGACAACACCACAAAATCGTCCATATACCTTATGTAATGTTTTATCCCAAGTTTGTCCTTTATGTAATGATCCAGCGGGTCAAGGTAAAAATTTGCAAACCACTGGCTTGTCAGATTCCCTATCGCAAGCCCTTTGCCCGGCATGTAGCCGGGCACTGGCTTGTCTATGATGAGTTCTATCAGATTCAGTAGCTTTCTATCCTTTATCTTTCGTGCAAACAGCCCTTTTAACACCTCATGATCCACTGACTCAAAAAACTTGCGCACATCTGCTTTCAGGAAATAGCCTGCAGTAACAGACCAGTCCTGAACCTTGCTTACAGCCCGGTGCGTGCCCTTGTCCTTTCGACACGCGCAGGAGTCATGAATAAACCACTTCTCAAACAGCGGTTCAAGTATCCTGCAGAGTGCATGGTGTACCACCCGGTCTTTAAAGTCCACTGAGCAGATATAACGCTCTTTGGGATCGTGCACAGAAAAACATCTGTACGGCCCGGGCTCATACGTTCCTGACACAAGCTCATGGTGAAGCCTGATCAACTCAAATTCCATCCGGAAATCAAACCAGGCCACTGCTTCCTTGTCCTTTTTCCCCTTCATGGCCTTTCTGCATGCCCTTACCAGGTTGTCAAAGGAACAGACCTGCTCAAACAGATTCCCTACTCGTCTCATTTCGCACGCTCTTTTTTTATCCAACCGCCAATCATTTTGCCTGCCTCAAAAAGCTCATATATGCCATGCTTGTAGGCTGCGTCACTTAACAATCGCTTTTCATTACACAACCGCAGCAATACCCTCAGCTTTTCAATACTCAGATTGATCTGCCTGAGCAATTCTATTTTATCTTTGGTGTAAGCTGCCTCTATGATTTTCTCCAGCACATCAAGTCCAAGATTATCCAGACGGGACGCAAAGGTAAACCTTGTCCGTCTGGGAAACTTCTGCGTCACATCAAACAGCCACCCAAGAAATTTAGTCCACTTCTGAAAAACCGGCAGTTCATCGTGTTTCATTGTTTTCCTTCCTTCTTTGGGCTGTTCCACAGGGTCCCCTGGTCTTTTTCAGGTACTTTACTGGGTTCACGGGGCTTTTCTGGGCTGTCCTGAGCCGCGGGAGGTGTTTCCTTATCTTGCTCAGGCTTCTCTGTTTTCTGCTTCTCCTTTAATGTCTTGACAATCTGTAAGATTTCTTCCCCATATTTTTTTATCTTAGCCCTTCCCACCCCTTCCACTGACCCCAGTTGAGTCACCGTTTCAGGATATTTTCCGGCTATTTCTGCAAGCTGCCGGTTTGTAAACATGATATAGGGCGGAAAGCCTGCTTTCTTCGACTTTTCGTTACGCCATTGCCTTAACAGGTTAAATAGCGGTCTGCTTTCTTCAGTCAAAAGTGAGCGATAATCGTCTTTTGTGTCTTCACCCTTTTTCTGAGATTCCTTAGACACATCTCTTTGTCTCCCTTTGCTTTTGTACATCACCATGACGCTCCAATACGGCACATTGTCCTTGAAAAAGAACTGCTCTTTCAAAGAAATAACTTCCTTGTCTACCATAAACGAACGCAAGGGCTCATCATCAAAACCGTCCATGTCATCACAAAAACGCAGTGCAAACAGTTTTACCTGTACCATCAAAAGGGTCCTTTTTTTTAAAATTTTTTCCCTAAGTCGTTACGTTTTTGACTGTCCAAAAGAATTAACGACTTAAAGACAAAGACTTTTAAAGGGTAAAAGGGTAAAAGTATAAAGATTAAGACCTCGAAAAAGAAAGCCGGAAGCCGAAGTAGCCGAGGCGGTAGTCGGGCACATTCCTGCCGCGGCCGGCCGACCGGCAGTAGGCCGCGAAGTGGAGCCAACCGCCACCGCGAAGGACACGCACCGAGCCACTCTCTGGCCCAACAGGATTGGTTACACTTCCAGAAGGGTAACCACCATACCAGTCCTCACACCATTCCCACACGTTGCCTGCCATGTCGATCACGCCCTCTGGTGAACAACTTTCAGGAAAAATGCCCACAGGCGTGGGGTGACTGATTCCGCTTTCACTATAGTTCATCGTTTCCTTATCCGGCTCTTCATTACCCCAGGGGTATTTCTGATATTCCTCACCAGGACCACGAGCTGCCCGATCCCACTCTGCTTCTGTAGGCAATCGGTAGCCAGACCATGACGCATAGGCTTTCGCCTCATACCAGCTTACATTCACCACGGGACGTGTCGGATGCTGGAGCTGGTCTTCCCAATCACCCGGCTCTTTGAACTCACCGAATCCACCAGCCTTCCAATATTTCTCATCCTCGTAGCCCCCCTCCTCAATAAACTGTTTATACTGGCAGACTATGACTGGATATTTGCCAATCGAATACGCTGATAGTTCCACTTCATGAACAGAGGATTCTGAACCCCAAGCATCCTTATCATAATTCCGCCCCTTTGGATTTCCTTTCTGCGTCCCCATCCAGAACCGGCCTGCAGGAATATCAACCCACAGGTCTTTCTCACGGTCAAACCGTGGATCACCTACCCGCCCTAGCGCATCAGCTGCCTCTTCCCTGACCTGCACGGGAATACTGCGGAACGTTTTCTTGTCGAATACCCCCATCACGCTCTGGGTTATCTCTTTGTAACGGGCGTTGGACGGCTCAAACTTATAGGGCGATAAATCCTGCACCATTCCCCCAAGCAATGCCACTTCTTTGGCTAACTCTGGCAATGTCTTATGGCTTGAATGCTGTGGGCCTGCCTCGATTATCCTTTTTATCAAGTTGTTGATTTTGTCCTCGCCATGTTTATACAGCACACCTGACAATAACAACACAACCTCACGCCATTCGCTTTGATATAGCCTGTTTTCATGGAACAACGTTTCAACCAGCTTATCATCCAACATTCCCCCTATCTCACAAGCTGCCAAATACTCCTGAAAGCTCAAGTGCCAGTATTCGAGCCTCAACTCACGCTCCACAATGACACCGCTGTCCAACATCTCTGCATGCAAAAAGTTCTCTGCCTGCGTTAAGGCCTCATGCTCTCCGGTAGGCTTAAACTCACCTTGAAGCCGTTCCGATGCCCATTTTAAGCCAACCTGCCTCTGACGGCCATCGGGATGTGTAAACATCGCTAACGCTAACTTTTGCAACAGCTTTCTGCATCGGTCTGCCTTTACGCGGTCTTCTTTCTCCTCCCTTGACCGAAACAGCCACGTCAACACAGACTCATACAACTCTGCCCGTTGCTCTGGCAAACGGTTCTCATTCCAATGCACCACCGCCAGCGCTGTCAGCATCACTGGCGTCTTTGCCATCACCCTGATCTGACCGTGCTTGAGCGCTTCCCTTAACTCGTTTTTGTAACGCTCTGACTTATCTGACGCTCCTGCATATAGAATCGAACACCAGCGGTCCAGAAAGTCCTTAATACCCCTGTCATCCAAAGCTGCTATCTCTACCATGTGAAAGTCCAACGGCACTGCATCGCCATCGGTTAGCGCTGCTGGACGGCTTGTCAGCACCACCTGGCATTTCGGGTACGCTTTGACCAGGTTACCTGCCAATCGGCTTAAGTGAATACGCACCTGACGGCTTGGTGCTTCATCCAGTCCATCTAACAAAATCATGCAGCGACCTGCCTCTAACTCCTTGTCAAACCCTTCTTTCGTCAGCTTCCACTTAAACTCTTCACTCAGACTCTCCAGGTAATGAAGCAGCCACTTTGGGCTATCCTTCTCTGCTGGACAGGCAAATTTCGGTCTGTCTACACACTGACTGATGTAACGGCTCAATGCTCCTACCCTGATTAACAACGGCAACGGTAAGGGTTCAGCAAAACTCAGCCGGGACTTTGTTACCTCTCCAAGCTTGCCCTGACACAGCGTGTATGCTATGAGCCTCAGAAACGTTGTCTTGCCTGAGCCCGGATCCCCCTTGATAAACAGTCTGCCCTCTTTCAGGGCTTCCTGCAGTAACGCATCATCATCAACCCGTTCCTTGAACATTTCACCCTCTTCCCTGACACCATAACGTGTCCGCAAAGGGATGTACAGTTCATCAATCGGAAACTGATGGAGTTTGCCCTTACCTGTTACAAGGCCACGTATGTCTATGTGCATAGTCTCCTGACGGAGGTATTTGAGGTAATAAGTAAAGTCAGCTTGGGGCATTACATTTTTTACCTCTTCTTGAGAATGTGAACGTATCATTTTCTTTAAAGCTATATCAAAGGAAGAAAGCGGAGGTGTTCCCCAGTTTGCATAAGGACGCCACGGTACATCTTTTGTCTGACGGCTACGTGTATGGACCCGTATTCTATTGCTATCTATGCAAACAAGGTTGTACAAACGGGGGATACTCTCTTTACGCTGACGGGAGCCTGCGCACAGAGAACCGGAAGCAATTACAGGCAATTGAAAATTGTGATACCTGTACTCATTAAACTCTGTTCGATGCGTATGGCCGCACAAACCCAGATCATAGCCTGAATCTGCAAGATGACCTAGTATTGATGGATTTAAACAATCTATCTGCTCTGGACGGCCAAGCCAGTTCAAATCGTGATGCCACACTGCTATTTTTATATAATTCTCTATTTCCTTTACCTTATCTTTCAGACGCTTCTCCGCCTCAAATAACGCTTCCTCGTAAATTTCTCCCTGAAATCTTACGTGATCCACTCTATCACAACTACTTAGACCCACAAAGCAAATTCCAAATTCAGGGTAGATCCATATGTCGTACTGCTCTTTACGCTCAACACCGTAACTTCGATTCCGAATTCGGCGATAGAATTCAGAAAACGAACCTAAACGCTGCGAAAAACTTTTCTCATCTGTCCAGAGATAAAGCGGTCCTGTGGGGATTATCAACGCATCATCAACTGACGAGGGTTTGCTACGGCCTGTCTTGAAAACTGTCTCACATATATCCCAATTTACATCGTGATTGCCAGGTACTAAAACAACACGGCTCAAATCAGGAACAGTTAACTCTTTTTTTAGGGCATCTATAAGATTAAATGCCTCTTCATACTCTTCTTCACGGCCTGCCTGCGTCAGATCTCCTGAAATCACCAGGATGTCAGGCTTTGGCAGTTTTTCATTAACTTGCTGACGCTTCAGATCTGCTATTAATGCGTGAAGAATATTGTCGTTTGTCACCGGTTCATCTGGAGTCCGATGAATATCGGAAAGATGTAAGATCGTGACTCTTTCTTGATTTTTATTATTCATAGATTCGCGGTTCTCTTTGATGGAAGGTGAATCGGCCATGATGGATTCCTTGTCTTGCACGAGATTTAACAGTTTCATGGGCTTTAATTTGCCAAGCCTTGGCCTTGCGATTGCAGGCTGACCTGTTAGATGGCGGTACAGGGCTTCATACCCCTTAGCTGTGCTTACGTTGTAGTAGGTTTGCCACTTTAAGACTATCGGGATATGATCTGTATCAAGGGAAGAAAAAAGGACTGGGATAAAACGGGTATTCCGGGCTTCGGCATCATAAAGCTCCTGCGTCAGTATTGCACCTTCCCATTTCACACCTTTTCCTTCACTTGATGGAGCCTTACCCCGAAATCGGAGATTATAGGTCTCAGTGCATGCCACAACGACAAAATCAGCCCACTCAATTCGGTTTTCCATCCATCGGGGCCAGCCTTCAGGCGGGGAGATCTCATACTGGTCAATATGACAGTCTATGCCGTCCTGCCTGAGTCTATCTGACAGAGCCAGCACACGTCTGGCATGGTCATGGCAGTCATGACTGTAACTGATAAAGACTTTGGGGGCTTCCATGCTTCCACGCTTACACCTTGTCCACCATCGCCTTAAGCTGCAGGCTTGCTCTGAAGGTTACAACTCTTCTCGGAGCTATGGGTATCTCTTCTCCTGTCTTGATGTTTCTGCCCTTCCTCTCACCCTTTTTTCGGACCATAAACGTTCCAAAGCCGGCAATCTTGACGGTTTTTCCTTCAGCAAGATTCTCCTTAAGAGTCTTAATTAAAAGTTCAACCATATCAGAGGCCTCGTTTCTAGAGAGCCACTTATGGTTTCTTTCATACAATTCTTTTGCTATGTCTGCTTTTGTCATGATAATACCTGCGACGGTGTTCTTTTTCCTCGCTCGGTGCGGTCAAAGTCTCTGTCGAAACTTACAATAATTAAATCATACTTCTCAGCAACAACATACTGGTAAGCATCGTCAAAATCAAGATTAAATCTCTGGGATATATTAACTATGTTTTGAATATCCTCTACTTCAAGGCGAACTTGCCGAATTCCACCTGTTATCAATAAATCCTCTATCGATTGAACAAGAAGGTCATGCATATTGCGCCGTATGAGGATAACACCCAGTGAATAGAGAGAGAATTCAGATAGATGGAAACTCTGAGGTGAAATATTACGCAACAATTGCTCTACTTCATCGGCGTTTTCTTGATCAAGTAGAAGTTCCAAGATAATATTCGTATCAAGGAGATACATTAATCACCCCACCATTGAAGAGCTTTATGCTGGAGCTCAACAGATGTATATTGATCTCTTAGGTCTCGCAAAGCTCCCCTCCAGTCAAGTTTTAATTGCCCCTTAGGCTGTTGCAACCGCTTTTCTATTAAGAATTCTACAAAATCTTCTACTTCCTTCTGAAGCTCAGGAGGCAATGTATTAATCTTTTCTTCAAGACTTTTCATTATCTTACTACCTCTTTTTTTCTTTAATGCGGCAAGATTCATCTATAGTTTATGATAATTGTTAAAGCAGCCACTACCACAGCAACTCACTCTGCATCAACCATCTCTTTTAGTTCTTTACCAGCTTTGAAAAAAGGAACACTTTTAGCTGGCACATCTGCGATTTCTCCTGTTCTTGGATTCCTTGCCTTTCTGGCTTCTCTTTTTCTGAGGCTAAAATTGCCAAAGTTTCTGATTTCGACTCTCTCACCTTGAGCAAGAGAATCCTTAATTAAATCAAAGATATTATCAGTGACTATGGTAATTCGCTGTTTCGTAAAGTCAGAATTTTGTTTTTTATGTATTTCATTTATAAGTTGGGACTTTGTCATGAGAGCTTTCCTTTAATTTCAAATAGTTATTTTTATTTTTAACATATTTTTCATCAAGAGTAAAGAGGAAGTCACTCGTAATTCTATGAAATAGGTATTTTTAGGGGAGTGCGGCGAGTTTCTGGTTATGAATTTAAGGATAACTTTGTTACTTTATCACCTCTTTATCTAATAAGAGGGATTATCAAATAGAGAGACCTGAGAATTAAAAAAAAGCGAAACTGCTTTCTAAAAAATTGGTCTTAACACATCAGGCTTCTTTCGTGGTTAGTAATAGCTCTGCCTTTTTTTCTTGAATTGCCAGCGTCTGCTAATCAGGCATTATGTAAAGTTACTCATCGATTCTCCTCTTTTAACCTTAAACCCAGAGCAGCCTTATCAATCATTTGACAAGCCTTTTTTGCCGGATTCAACAATTATTGTTTTAAAACTTTCATTCTTTCTTTTAAATATTACTTAAATAAAGTTTTAAATTAAACTTTAAAGTTTTATTTGCTCTCTGCAAAATGGGTATCAAGTATCTTGATTAAAAGATTTTTTACCGTAGTTCTTCTGTCCAGAGCTTCTTTTTTGAGAGAAAACTTTAGTCTTTCTGGTAGTTGCACTGTAATAGTAGTTTGGCGCTCAGATCCAGAAATGAAAGTTTCCAATTTATGAGTCGATCCGTCATTCTCTTGGGCTTTCTTCGTTCCTGTAATATCGAAGCTCTTTTTCGCCATCCTTAAAACACCTCCTGCAATTCCTTATAAAGACTTTCTATCTCATCACTTGCTTTACTTTTTGGATTATATTCAATAACACTTACTCCTTTGGATATAGCCTCTTGATAAGTAATACGATGGTAGAGAACTGTATCAAAGATAGGGTATCCAAGCTCTCTTATTTGCTCTTGACCAGATATATTGAATACTGCCCCTGTCTTTAACATAGTGAATAGTATTGCTCCAGATACTCCACCTTTTATAGCTGCAACTTCTTCAACTACTTCTTTAAAGAATTTTTGCGTTGATAACGCATCTGGTTTACTTGCGAGGGTAGGGATAAGTATAAAGTCAGCAGATGAAACGGCAGCCCTGGCACTTGCTGTGACTCTACCGCCGCCATCAATGATAATCAGATCGTATTTCTTTTTGAGTCTCTCAATTTCTCGATGAAGATTGGAATGAGGAAGACCAATAACAGAAACATGAGGAAGGTTTTCTGGGCGGTCTTGTTTCCAGTCAAGAGCCGATTGCTGAGGATCAGCATCAATTAAGAGAATATCCTTACTATTACTAGCAAAGGTAGCAGCTAAATTAGTAGCTACAGTTGTTTTACCTGTGCCTCCTTTTTGATTTACCACAGAAATTATCATCAGGTCACCTTTAAAGCAAGTTTTAAAGTATAATTTAAAACAATAAATATTTAAAGTAAAAAGTATTGCAAGTTTTATATAGCGCCAAGTTCCTTACGTAACAGGTTGCGATGTCTCTCTATATCCCACTTTTACTGCGTTTGAAAAATATCTGATTAAAGAAAGCTATACTGAGAGTAGTTATAATTAGCTTTAGTATGCTGTTTCCATGTCACCACATACGAAACAAAAATTTTTAACTACTTTAAATAAGGATATAGTCTTTTAAAGACGGAACATACGGAACAAACTCAAATTACCCTTGTTGTTCTAAGGAAAACTTGTTCCGTCTTTATATTTTTTAACGGAACAAAGACGGAACATTAACGGAACACCTATTAAAGCTACCACCCCTTGTTCCGTCTTTGTTCCGTCTTTGTTCCGTCTTTGTTAAAGAAAACGGAACAGATTTAACCTTATGGTTCTAAGGAAGATAGCGTTTGTTCCGTTTGTTCCGTTAATTTTCGTATATACTATGCCTATAGAGTTTTAAAATTCTTTTAGTCTTTAAGCCCATCCTTATATTCACAACATTCTCCATCCCCTGCACCTCAATCAACCCTCTATTGCGCAGCATCTGATATAAGGTGTTCTTTGACACAGGAAAATGGGTGTTGCTGTCTCTACAGAACACTTGCACTGACTTCCATATCGCCGAGGGAATGAGATAGAGAAAATCCTCATCATGATAGCCAATGAGCTCTCCCATACCGCTGCCCATAATGGCATCAGAATTATTCTTGCCATCCAGTCTCACTTTACCCTGAGCGATAAGAGTGCTCAGGATATCTTTAAATTTCTCTACCGGGTCTTCCTGCTGAAGTCGGTCAGAGTGCTCTTTAATGGCATCCTTAAATACTCCCCAGCTCTCTGCCATACGGGTAATCTTATCTTTTTCTGTGATAACCTCCTTATCAACTGCCCATGAGAGAATTATCTCATAGGAAAACTGAAGGAATGCGGACAGCTCTGGCAGCCTCCGATGAATGGTGTCATTAAAGGCCAGTGTCCTTAATGACATGAACCGTTCGGAAAATTCTTTCTTGATGCTGTCAATCCTCTCCTTTAACCAGGATATGAAAGAAAACATGG
>Ga0209342_10001466_pt1 | contig 26490 bp, 25 predicted proteins | sample RifCSP16_2_FD_184023 | JGI IMG/M metagenome (GOLD analysis project Ga0209342, IMG submission 184023) | Soil microbial communities from Rifle, Colorado - Rifle CSP2_sed 16_2 (SPAdes) (version 2) | ecosystem: Environmental > Terrestrial > Deep subsurface > Rock core/Sediment | place: Rifle... | reverse complement strand
ACCCTTGTCAAAATAGGCAAATGCAAGATTGCTATGCACAACAGCCGCATTTGGATTATACTTTAATGATTCTAAATATTCTGCAATTGCCTTATCATATTCCTTTTTTAAGGAATAATTAACCCCCTTTTCAAAGTGCTCATTTGCCTTTGTCTGGTTTTGAGGGGTACCAACCTGCGTGGTATCCCCCATACTGGCAATATCTGTTTTGGAACCATCTTTTTTTATCTTGACGTAATATACACTGCCTGCTATGGCAACAGTCGTGCCTATGATAGCAATTAACAACAAAAGCCGTGTACTTTTGGACTGCCCTCTTTCATCTTGGCCAAATTTCATAATATTCTCCTTAAAGTTAATAACCCCGCCCACAGGGCGGGGCTTATTGACTGCATAGGAAGATAAATCTCAATTTCCATGCGCCCACCTTCATCCCCGTCCACAGGACGGGGCATACGGCGGGCTGTGGCAGTTATATTCTGAAGAGGATATAAAACCCCACACCAAAGATTTTGGTGTGGGGGTAAACAAAGCTCGTTAATAGAAAGGCTATCAGAATTTACTTGTTATAGTCAAGCTTTTATATACCACGGATAGCCTTAAAAGTGGGGCTTACGGCGTGCATTCTATGTAAATGGTCCTAATAAACAGCACTATTTTAATCCTGTAACGGCAAGTAATTTTTATGATATACTAAAACCTATTTTCCGTTATGAAAAAGGATGAAAGCCGGTGCAGGAGTTGAATAAAAAATATAAGGAACCCTATATCTCAATTGTCATCCCTGCCTATAATGAAGAGGCGATAATAGAGGAAACCCTGAGAAAGGTTACTGAGTATCTTGAGGGAAATAGTCTCCACTATGAAATAATTGTGGTATGTGATGGGTGTAAGGACAGCACTGCTACTATAGCTGAGGGTTTTGCAATGGGAAGAGACAACATAAAAGTTGTAGGGAGAACTGTCAACATGGGAAAGGGATTTTCTGTAAGGCAGGGCTGTCTTGAGGCAAAAGGTGACTATATCATCTTTACAGACGCAGACCTTTCCACGCCAATAGATGAAATTGAAAAGCTCCTGAAATGGCTGGAGAAAGGCTATGATATTGTTATAGGCTCAAGGGCGCTTAAAGAATCGGATATACGGATCCATCAGGCATGGTATAGAGAAATTATGGGCAAGACATTTAACCTATTTGTGCAGGCCATTGCCATTAAGGGTATAAAAGACACCCAGTGCGGCTTCAAGGGTTTTAAAAAAGAGGCTACCAGAAAGATTTTCCAATTGCAGACTATTAATGGCTTCAGCTTTGATGTAGAAGTTCTCTATATTGCAAGAATGCTTGGTTATACTATCAAAGAGGTTCCTGTCCGATGGTTAAACAGGGCTGATTCAAAGGTCAATGCTTTTATTCATCCTTTGCAGATGCTAACTGACCTGCTCAGGATTCGAATCCGGGGTTGGAAGAAGGCTTATGAAATATGAAAACATGTCCCCGAATGTTTCTATCGGGGAAAGGATAGTGAAGAACCCAGCCCACAGGGCGTGGCTTCTTGACTGCAAAGGAAGACAAAACTTTAATTTCCATATGCTCACCTCAACCCTGCCTACAAGGCAGGGCTTATGGCGAGCTGTGGCAGTTAAAGAATGGTATAAAAAACCTGCTGTATTGAGCCTTTTTGTTATATTTTCAAGCCTTGCCATTTATATAAACTCATTAAGCGGTGATTTTATCTGGGATGATATAGAGCAGATTGTAGAAAATCCTGCCATAAAAGACATCGGCAATATTCCATCCTTTTTTACCTCAGACCTCTGGAGGCTTATCAGCAATCCTACAATAGGTTCATATTACTACAGGCCGTTTTTTCTCTTGTCATTGGCTGTGGACTATAGTCTGTGGGAATTAAACCCTTTTGGTTATCATATAACCAATCTTGCATTACATGCGCTTGCCTCCTTCCTGATTTATCAGATTGGCAGGAGGCTGTTTCTAAATAGTACGCCTGCCTTTTTGGGCAGTATGCTCTTTGCCGTCCATCCAGTCCATGTGGAATCCGTAGCATGGATATCAGGCAGGACCGACCCAATGGCCGCTCTCTTTTTTCTCCTTTCCTTCTATCTTTACATGCTCTTTAAGGATGGAAAGGGTTTTGTAATGCTGGTATTTTCTCTCGCCATATATCTCTTTTCTCTTCTGTCTAAAGAGATAGGCATCACCCTGCCACTGATGCTCCTTGTATATGAACTTTCATTTAAGCCTCAGGCTGAACCAAAATACTATAGAATAAAATACTTAAAGATTATAGGAGCTTATCTGATAATTTCACTTGTATACCTTTATATGAGGGCTCTGGTACTCGGGGAGGCAATAGGAGAGTTCTCAGCATCACCGCCACTTGAAAAGCGGATATATACATCTTTTGGGGTTATATTAGACTATATCCGCATCATGGTGTTGCCTGTTAATCTGAAACTGCTGTATGATGTCCCTCTCAGAGAATCTATTTTTGACTTGCAGGGTATCTCTTCCCTACTCCTCCTTTGTGCTGTTTTTATTGCAACCCTCTTAACATACAGGAAAGACCAAATGGTATTTTTTGCCGCCGCGTGGTTTTTTATCACGATATTGCCTGTTTCAAATATAGTGCCGCTCAGGCCAACAATGATGGCAGAACGGTATCTCTATATACCATCTGTTAGCATATGCCTGCTCGGAGGCCTCGTCTTTTACAGGATATATCAGGCGAGATCCTCATTATCGCCTTATCTGAATGTCTTGATATTTTTGTCACTTATCATCCTTTCAGCCATTACCTTTCAACGGAATAGATTATGGAAAGATGAGGCAACATACTTCGCAAAAATGGTGGAGGATGCCCCTCAAAACACCTATGCGCATCACAACCTGGGCGAGACATATAGAAAGGCAGGGAATATGGATGATGCAATAAAAGAGTGGCAGGCGGCAATACAGCTTTATCCCCTTCACCCCGAGGCAAATAACAGCCTTGCAAATGTTGCGCTAATGCAGGGCAATTATCCTGAGGCAGTTCACAGATATAAGATTGCGATACAAGGGAGGCCGGAGAATGCTGAATCCCATTATAATATTGCTCTGGCACTGGAAAGACTCGGAGATGCAGAGGAGGCAATATCTCATTATAGAGAATTTATAAGAAGGGCGTCTCCAAAATATCAGGACATTATTGAACAGGTGAAAGCAAAACTTAGAGCTTCTGACATAGATAAAGGACAGCATGAGTGGAAATAGGCATATTCCATTCATTAGATAAAAAAGGAGGCCTTGACAGGTATGGCAGGGATATAATAATATAAAACATATTCTTTCCCAAAAAGCTTGGAAGCCAAGCAGGTCACAAAAATCCAAAACTCAAAAAGAAACAGGGAAGAGGGAACAGAAAACAGGAAAGGAGATTTCTAATTCCTGATTTCTAATCCAAATTTGGATTTTGGCATTTGAACTTTGAGCTTAATTTGACATTTGGATTTTATTCAGAAGGAGGTTAAATACAATTTATGGGTTTTAAAAAAATTCTCATTCCGGTTATAGGTATCATTTTTATCTGCACATGGAATGGTTATTGTAAAGAAGCTGTGCAGCCAACGGCACAAGGCGGGACAGGTGCAAACCTACCTGCTGAAGAAAAAAAAGAGCCACCAAAGGTTGTAATAAGGGTAAATGGTGTAGAGATTGATGAACTTGCTATGCTTGGTATGGTCAACACATTGATTCCCGGAGCCGTTGTGCACGGTTCAGTATCAACAAAGAAACAGAGAGAGATACGGAAAAGTGCCATTGAGCGGCTTATTACTGCTGAACTCTTGTTTCAGGAGGCAAAAAAACAGGGCATAAAGATTAAAAAGAAGGAAATAGAAAAGGAGATAAAGGAATTAAAAAAACGCTTGAAAAAGAACAAAACAACCCTTGAGGATACATTAAAAAAGAGTAGACTTACTATGGAGGAACTGGAAAGGGAGATAGAAAAGAATCTCGCTGTAAATAAGATTAATGATAATAAGAATAAAGAAACAAAGGTAAAGGCAGCTGAAAAGATGACAGAGGCCTATTTAGAGGAATACTATAATAATAATAAGGAAAAATTCAAAGAACCGGAACGTACACGACTTAGAGAGATACTCATCCGGGCAGACCCAAGCGGTGGACAGAAGGTCTGGGATGAGGCAAGGGCCCGCTCAGAGGAGATTCTGAAAGAGATTAAGGAAGGAAAGGACTTTGCAAAACTTGCAAAGGAGTTTTCACAGGACATATATGCCTCCAAAGGAGGTGATATGGGATTCGGCCATAAAGGAAGTATTATACCTGAGATAGAGATGGTGGCAGATAAACTACAAGTAGGTGAGGTAGCAGGACCTATCTGGTCAATATACGGATACCATATCATTAAACTGGAAGATAAGGCTCCGCCGATTCAGAGGACATTTAATGAGGTAAAGGAAAATCTCAAAAAAGAGCGCGAAGAGGCTGAATTCAAAAAAATGAAGATACAATGGGTTGAGGAGTTGAAGAAAGAAGCAAAGATAGAATACCTGAACGAAGAGGACAAAAAGATGATGGAAGAGGCAGAGAAAAAAGCAGATAATAAAGATAAAAAAAATTAGAGAATCCAGAAAAAGCTGAAAATAAAGTGAATAGAACTGTTCTACCCGTTAAAAGATACATAAATGCCAGCCTCTTGCTCGTTATTATCTTACTGCCACCAGCATGCAGCCAGGACAGTAACAGCCAAAAAACCACTGTGCCGGCTTCTGCAGGAAAAACGGCTGTTCTGACCAAAATGGGCGACCCTGAAAAGGGAAAGACTATATATGAAAAATACTGCTTCTACTGCCATGGCAGAGAAGGCAGGGGGGACGGGGCAATCAGCATAGCTGTATCCCCCCACCCGGCTGATTTTGTCGGAGATAAAAAGAGGATGGCAAAATCCGATAATGAGCTGATTAAATCCATCTCCGAAGGTATACACAGGGATATCGGGAGCGAGGAGATGGCAATGCCAAGATGGAAGGATATACTTAACGAAGAAGACCTGCGGAACGTGCTCGCATATATCCGGCAGTTATCAAGAGGCAAGAGGCAAGAGGCAAGATGAAAGGAACGAGATACAAAAGGCAAAAAGCAAGAGGCAAGCTTTTCTTGCATCTAACATCTTGCTTCTTGCTTCTTGCTCATATAGCCTATGCCTCCACAAACGATTACCATCCTGTAACAGGCGAGCCTAATTGCCTTATTTGTCACACCCCTGACAGGAAATATTCCATTGATTATATGCGAGAGGAAAGCTGCGGAGAATGTCATGGCCCTTTCTTAAGTGAAAGATATACTGCAATAGATATCAGGTATAAAGAGGTGGAAAGGGAGGGGGCAGGGGGCAGGGGGCAGGTGTTAGAAGTAAAGAGCGAAAGACATCCTTATCTGGCGGAAACAAGAAACGAGGGGCAAGAAGCAAGAAGTAAGAAACAAGATATGCCAAAAGATATGGTTTTAATACCCGCAGGCGAATTTACTATGGGTTCTAATGAGTGGTGGCCAAAGAGTGGACCTGAACATAAAAGAAATCTGGATGCCTTTTATATTGACAAATATGAGGTAACTAACAGGAAATATAAGGCATTCGTTGATGCAACAGGATACAACCCGCCGGACAACTGGGAAAACAACAAAATCCCGAATGGAAAAGTAAACCACCCTGTTGTATATGTTAGCTGGTTTGATGCTGATGCCTATTGCAGATGGGAAGGTAAAAGGCTTCCCACTGAGACAGAATGGGAAAAGGCTGCAAGAGGCGCTGACAAAAGGACATTCCCCTGGGGCGATAAATTCAGCAGAGACAGGGCAAACACCCCCCAGTATGGAAAAGAGGATACAATGCCTGTAGGAAGCTTTGAGAATGGCAAGAGCCCTTATGGTGTGTATGACATGGCTGGAAATGTATGGGAATGGACAGCAGACTGGTTTAAACCATATCCTATGAATACCCATCCTGACGAAAACTACGGAGAAAAATACAGGGTAGTCAGAGGCGGTTCATGGTATGACTGCACATACTACAGGTGCGGCATAAGCGCCCCATCATATAACCGCATATTCTTTAATCCTCAGACCCGTAACAATAACTTCGGGTTCAGATGCGCTAAGTGATTGGGATGTGGGATATTAGATTTCAATAAATTCTAATTTCTAAATCCTAATTCCTAATAAAATGTCAAATATCAAAAACACAAAATATGATTTAGAAGATAGAACAGCAAGATTTGGCGAAAATATTATTAAATTCGCAAAAAAGATACCCAAAAGCCCCATAACGATTCCTTTAATAAGTCAATTGGTTAAAGCTGGCACAAGTGTCGGTGCAAATTATTGTGAAGCGGATTGCGCCGAATCTAAAAAAGATTTTGAACATAAATTAGGTATTTGCAAAAAAGAATCTAAGGAATCTAAACATTGGTTAAGAATGATCTCTATAGCTGTGCCTGAACTCAAAGATGAAGCTATAATTCTTTGGCGAGAAGCAAATGAATTAAACCTGATTTTTTCTTCAATTGTTAATAAATCGCGCAAAAAAAAACAAATTGGAAATTTAGTCATTGGACATTTTATTAGAAATTAGACATTAGGATTTAGAAATTGTGTAAAGGAGGGATATATTAGATGATCCGTAATATTTCACACATCATACATCGCATATCTCACATCTCTCATCTCACATCTCTCATCATCTGCCTCTTGCTTTTTGCCTCCGCCGTAGGCGGCTGCGCCAAACCTCCTGAGGATATGGTTCTCGTGCCAGCAGGCGAGTTTATAATGGGCAGCAATGAGGTTGATACAGAGGTAAAGGCCCTCCAGTATGGCGATAAGAGGCCCTGGTATGCAAATGAAAGGCCTGAGAGAAGGGTAAATCTAAAGAAATTTTATATTGACAGATTTGAGGTGACCAATGCCCGGTATATGGAATTTATAAAGGCTACAAAGCACAGACAGCCTGATTACTATCAGGCAGGGAATTATCCGCCAAACACAGATAATGTTCCTGTTGTAATGGTTGACTGGTATGACGCAAAGGCATACTGCGAATGGAAGGGGAAAAGACTCCCTTCAGAGGCCGAGTGGGAAAAGGCAGCAAGGGGCCAAGACAGCAGGAATTTCCCATGGGGCAATGAATTTGACATCAAAAAGGCAAATGCGCTCGGCGCATACGGCGGACTTATGTCTGCGGGCAGGTTTGAAGACGGCAAAAGCCCGTACGGCGTTTATGATATGGCTGGAAATGTCCAGGAATGGGTGGAGGACTGGTATAAGCCTTATCCCGGCAATGATTTTAAAGATAAGGACTATGGCGAACAATTCAAGGTTGTAAGGGGAGGGGGATGGGGTGGTATGGGGCATTACAGCCTGCAGGTCTATCTAAGGACATCCCATAGAAATACTGCCCCGCCGGATGGCAGATTTAATGATGTGGGGTTTAGGTGCGCAAAATAGAGGCAAGAGGTAAGATGACAAGAAAATCCAAATGACAATAAAATTGGGACCTTTATTTTGATATTTGGGCTTTGGATTTTATTTGACATTTGAGCTTTGAACTTAAGATTTAAATTACTATGGGGTTTAATACTGGGGTTGTCCCTATATTTTTAAGGAAGGTAAGATGGGCAAAATAATATGGGGGTTGCCCCAGTATTTAGCTCATATATTCACCATCATACTGCTGACTGCAGTCTCGTACTCCAACTCATTCTCAAATTCCTTTCATTTTGATGACAGGTATGTAATCTTTGAGGACAGGGCAATCAGGGATATCGGCAATATCCCTGCTATTCTTAAAGATGTATTCAGCAGGCCTCTCCTCAGAATAACATTCGCACTGAACTATTACTTCGGTGAAGTCGATGTCTTTGTCTATCATCTTACAAATCTTCTCCTTCATATAACTGTCAGTATATGTGTGTATTTCCTATCACGGCTTTTGTTTAAAAGATTTGCTGGCGCTGAAAGGGATTTAGGGGTATTTTCATTGATGTCCGCGCTTATATTTGCATTGCATCCCCTTCAAACCGGTTCTGTCACATATATAGCCAGCAGGTCTGCTGTACTTGCTACACTGTTTTATACGCTTGCCATCATCCTCTTTATAATTGGTTTTGAAAAGGAAGGGCTGCGGAAGATATATCTTTATCTCGGGGCATTTTTCAGTTTTTTCCTTGGAATAGGCGTTAAGGAGATAATTCTTACGGTACCATTCATAATAACGCTTCTGACTTTCTATCTAACTACGGTTCAGGGTAAAAGTTTTAATAGAGATGATGTTATTGTATGCAGTCTGTGGTTATTGACACTGCCTGTGTATGCATTGATTAAGTATGCCTCTATACAGTATGTGATACCTGTAGATACAAGATTTGGGCCGGGCGCGATTCTCCCCCCTTATCAATACCTGCTTACAGAACTGAATGTGGTGGTGTTTTATTACCTTAAGTGGCTTTTCATGCCTATTAACAGCCCACACGCAGACCCTGATATACCTGCTGAAACATCCTTCATGGACATATCAACAATATCTGCATCCCTCATAATTTTAGGCCTTATATACTTTTCAATCCGCTCTGTGAACTCTCTTAGAAAGTATAGCGAAATTCCATCCCCGCCCCTACGGACAGCAGTTCTTTCTAACGGGGTGAAAGGCAAACCTATTGTCTCATTTGCCATTCTCTGGTATTTCATCACATTAATTCCCACTTCCAGCATCTTTCCAATTGCTGATGTGGCTGTAGAGCGCCATGTGTATCTGCCGTCTATAGGTTTTGCACTTCTATCCTCGTATTTTCTTCTTAAGGTTAAAACATTGCTCCCTTCTAATATGAGATTCATCCCGTACCTTGTTCCTATCTTGTTAATTGGCATAACCATAAAGACAAATTTTGTATGGAAAAATGAGATTACGCTCTGGGAAGATACTGCTATAAAAGCGCCAAACAAGGCAAGGGTGCTGGGCAACAGGGCATTTGCATATTTTGAGGCCGGCGACATGAAAAAGGCAGAGTTTCTTTATAATGATTTTTTAAACCGTTTCCCGGATGACGCAATTGGATACAACAATATGGGGCTAATATATGAGAAAAAGGGCGACCTGACGTCAGCCATAAAATATTATAAAGAGGCAATTCGTCTTAGGCCCCGGTACTATCTGTTTTATATGCATCTCGGGAATGCATATAATCAGGCTGGACTCATGAATGAGGCAATAATGGAATTGCAGACAGCGGTAAATCTTGAACCATCAAACCCGGAACCGTTGCTTAAACTGGCATCCTTTTTGGCAAAGACAGGAGAGGTCAACAAGGTAATTGATATAGCAAATAGTGTGCTTGTGCTTGAACCTAAAAATGCAATGGCCTTCTCACTTCTGGGCATCTCTTACGAAAGAAAGGGATTAAAGGAAGAAGCAGTAAGGTACTACAAGATGGCACTGGAACTAAACCCGGAATGGGAACCTCTTATAGAAAAGATTAAGGGGCTGCAGGAAAAATAGGGACAGATACCATTTATCTCTGTAAAAATAGGGATGTGCAAGGGATATCAATTGTTCATCCAAATTCAAGATAAATAGTATCTGTCCCTATTTTTCCAACTTCTGGCCTCTTGCCTCTTACTTATTGTGGCATGTCCTACAAACACCTGAGTTGGAGTTGCCGCCAACCCTTCTTAAGAACAGGCCATCAATAACCTTGTCATACTGGCCGGAGACTGTATAGTTATACGTTACTCCGTATCCAGTCCTATTGTAGCTGTCTATCACTGCCGGATCGTTATTTGTCTGATTCTTGTAGTGTGGATCATGGCAGGATGTGCACTGCACCTTGCCTCCATCCCTTAAAATATCCTGAATTGTTGCTGTATCGCTGATGAAGCCTTTTACAGCCCAGAGATTATCGCTTCTGCCATAAGTATCCCCAGGGTCACTTGGATTAGACCTTGCATTGTCCATTGTTATGGAGCTTATAACTGTGGCTGAATCCCTGAGTGATGCCACTGCGCCGCCGTTGTATGCCACATTTATCGGATGGTCGTTAGACAGGTCAACTGCTCCCGTGGATACTGTACCGGCTGGGCTCAGACCGATATTAAGCCTGTTCGATTCCTCTTGGGAGTGGCATAAATCGCAGCTTCCTGCTGTAGCATCAAAGTGCTCAAGTGTTACTGGTATACCTACTGCCGTGGCCATATAAAACCTCCACCCCTGATCAATGCCGGTCCCGTCTGTCCTGGAGCCTTTGCCTGGCTTGTTAATCAGGTTGTCAAAGGTTGTAACACCATCGTGGCATGAAAGGCATGCGAGGCTTGAACCGCCAACGCTGGTAATTGCTGTCCCGCCAAGGGTTGTCCCGTAGGCAACATAGCCTGTTGCAGATGAACCCCTGTTCCACAGAGGGGCCGTAGTTGTCTGACCAAAGTGCGGGGTATGGCAGAATACGCATATCTCTGTTGTTGCAACTGAAATACCAATGAAAGGAAAAACAGGAATCGGCCCTACAGTTACTGCCTGAAGAGGCCATCCATACGCTGACAGATTATGCCTTGACCAGACAATGCCTCCTGCTGCATCGTTAACATCACCTGCTGTTGAACCAGGATAGTCGGTCTGTGCAGTAGCCCAGTCAGTAATTGTTGTTGTAGCAAAGGAAGGTGATGCGCACATTAATAATAACACAAACCAGATTGCTACCCTGAAACAAACAATGCGCTTATCTGTCGGCATGCTGTCGCCTCCTAATTGGTTTTTGTGGTAAAATAAAATCCAAATGTCAAATAAAGCTCAAATGACAAGGCGCAAAACTGCTTCTTTTTGTCATTTGAGCTTTGACATTTGGATTTGATTTCATCATATCACCTGAAACCACCATTGCTATTATTTCCCCCCATCCTTTCCCTCCCCCGCAAGGGAGGAGGGAAAAAGAGAGGGCTGTTTCTTTTTCTTGCTTATTAACTTCTTACTTGCCGTGACATGTCCTGCAAACGCCAGAGTTGGAGTTTCCGCCAACCCTTCTCAAGAACAGGCCGTCATTCTCTACGCTGGTAATAAATCCACCAGAAGCAGCCACGACTGCCGGGTCACTATTTGTCTGGTTCTTGTAGTGCGGGTCATGGCATGATGCGCACTGCACCTTACCTGAATCCCTCAGAAGCTCACTTATTGTTGCGCTGGAGCTTATAAAACCCCTTGAAGCCCAGAGGTTGTCGCTTCTACCATAAGTATCCCCAGGATCACTTGGGTTAGACCTTGCATTGTCCATTGTAAGGGAGCTTATAACAGTAGATGTAGGTCTGAGTGATGCTACGGTTGGGACTGCAGCGTAATCAACGTTAATCGGATGGTCATTGGAAAGGTCAACCGCTGCCACATTCCTTGAACCAGCATTGTCAGCACCGATGTTGAGCCTGCTGTTGCCCTTTGTAGCGCCACCTGGTATGTTTCCACCTGCTGTGGTATCGCCAATGGTATCGCCTGTTCCGACTTCACCGAATACCCAGCCCGCATCTGCGCCGGTCCCGTTTGTCCTGGAGCCTTTGCCTGGCTTGTTAATCAGGTTATCAAGTGTTGTTACGCCGTCATGGCATGAAAGACATGCAAGGCTTGAACCGCCAACGCTGCTGATGACTGTTCCGCCAACTGTCGTACCATAGGGAACATAGCCTGTTGCAGAAGAACCCCTGTTCCACAACGGAGCAGTATCTGTCCTACCAAAGTGCGGGGTATGACAGAATACGCATATCTCTGTGGTGATGACGGTGAGTGGGTCAATGCCGGTAGCTGTTGATGTACCATCCACCGATGTGGTTGCCTGATAGTGCTCACCATAGCTTGACAGGTTATGCCTTGAATACACAATACCGTTTGCTGACATACCTGCAGCAGCTGTGCCTTCCTGTGTTCCTTCATACTGAGTTGTTCCGCTTTCTACACCTTCCCAGTCTCCGATTGTAGTAGCGGAGAATGCTGTGGTGCTCATCGCTATTACCAGAGCAAGGGTTAAAAGTACTTTCTTCATTTTTTCCTCCTGAATTTTCTTTATACTGCTTTAATCTGAATCTCAGGACCTTAAGGCCCTGAAGCTTTTGAGTTGAGTCTATCCCCTGTTTGAAGCCTACAGGGACAGGTAAAAAAAAAGGTGATAGACGCTTCCCTACGACCCAGAGGCGCCATCACCTCAAATCTCTTTTACCCGCCGCCATCAGCGGGTTAGATTCCATTTGATTGCAAATATATCAAAATTATTAATTCATGTCAAGAGAATTTTAATAGAATTTTAATGTCTGGATTTTGGACTTTGTTTGACATTTGAGCTTTGAACTTTGGATTTTGCCTCAGAGTGAATCTATCGTGGGTTGACATTGCCCTTATTGTATTCCTGCAATATCTTCTTTATCTCGCTTTTGCCGAGCGTTGTAATCTTTGGAATGAGAAGGATCTGACCGGGGTAAATAAGGTGTGGGTCACCAATCCTGTGCATGTTGTGCTTATAGATTACTATCCAAAGCCTCCAATCATTATAGATATAGTCATTGGCAGCAATATTTGAAAGCGTGTCGCCCTGCTTAATCCTATAGCGTATGACCTCCTCGGTCCACCAGCTATCCCCGCTCTTTAATTCATAAGGCGGCTTATCAGGGGCAACCTCCTCCATAGGCGTCTTCTGTGCCTCGCTCAATTCTTTCCTCAACTTGTCACCGAGCCCTACATTGGACAGGATTCCTTCAGCCTGATTTACAACCTGCCTTTTTTGCGCCAGTTCTTCTTCAATAGCTGTTTTTTCCAGAGCAGCCTTTTTAACATCAGTCTTAAGCTGTTCAGCCTCGGCTGACAGCTTGGCCTCCTCCTGCTTTGCCAGAGTCATCTCTTTGCGCAGCCTCTCAATCTCCTCATTTATCTCTGACTCGGTCTTAAGGCTGTATTCTATCTTTAACCTCTCTCTTGCCTCCTTCTCCGCGATAGAGCGCGCTGTTTCTGCCTCCAGCCATTTCTCCTCTGCCTTCTTTCTCGCCTCAACCTCAGCCTTTAACCGTTGTTCAACCTCAAGCCTTTTTCTGCCTTCCTCTGTGGCCATAACTACAGCTTTAAGTTCATCTATCTCGCTTTGCGCCTCTTCTTCTATCTTCTTTTTTTCCTCCTCAGTTAATTGCAGCCTGTTCTCTGTAAGGAGCCTTGCCTCTTCAGCCTTTTTCCGCTCCTCGGCCTCTAAGGCGAGCCTTTCCTCTGTTTCCTTTAACACGTCTTTGCTTTTTTCAGCCTCGGTCTGCGTCTTTTCCAGGTCTGTCTTAAGCTTTTTTTCCACAACGGTCTTTTCAGCCAGCTTTCCTGTCAGTTCTACCTTTTCTTCATGCCCTACAACCCAGGAAAGGGACAGGCCAAAACCCAAAAACAGCACTATTGCAATTGCAATTCCACTCATTATTGCTGATAAACCTCCTTGTATAAAAACAAGCTCAGTTACAATTCCTAAGCTCTAATATCTAATTTCTAATAAAATTCCAAAATCCAACTTTGAAGTTCTATTTGTCATTAGGAATTAGGATTTAGAAATTAATAATACTGCAGTCCATTATCAACTTTTTTACGAGAGACCTCAAAAAAGCTTACTATTTCTTCCCTTTCCTTGCCTTATACTTCTCGCCCATGTATTCATAGACATTCACCCGCGCATTCCACTGGTCAATCACATATATTTTATCTTCGCTGTCTATGGAGAGCCCTGCAGGCAATATCTGCTGCCCCCGGCCTTCTCCAAACTCGCCGAATGCCATAAGTATCTCCCCATCGCTATTAAATATCTGTATGTTGTTGAATGCCGAGTCAATTACATATATATGGCCCTCGCTGTCCAGTGCGATGCCTTTTGGCCTGGCAAACATGCCGGGACCGTCGCCGAGCCTGCCAAATGACCGTATAAACCTGCCTGACTGGTCAAATATCTGCACCCGGCCGTTCATGGTGTCAACAACATAGAGATTGCCCTTGGGGTCAACCGTTATATGAGAGGGGAAGTTAAATTCGCCTTCTTCTCTGCCGCGCTTGCCTATGGTCCTAACAACTTCTCCGCTCTCCAAATCCAGGACAGCTATCTGGTTTTTATGGGTGTCTACAACATATAGCCTCTTACCGGACGGGTCAACTGCAATGCCTGCCGGCTGTTTGAATTCGCCCTTCATGCCTAAGCCCTTCACGAAATTCCTCTCTTTATCAAAAACCAATATCTTGTCGTTAGCAGTATCAGATATATATATGTTGCCCACGGGGTCTGTGGTTACACCCACAGGCTTTATAAAAGGCGACCTTCCGCCTGCCTGCAGCGTTACAGGGCCCTTTTCCTTTTGGTCAAATATCATAACCATACCGAAACCTGTATCTGTAATATATATCCGCCCTTCCCTGTCTGCGTGAACACCATTAGGCTTGGAAAAACTGGATAGGATATTTTCTCCGAGGATAATATCTAATGCAGAGGTCCCGTAAAATGCCTTTGCCCCGTTAAAGCTTTTATCAAATCTTACCCGCGGTATGTCCGGCGGCGACGGCCAGTATAAATCAGGCAGTTTTTTTGGCGCACAGCCTGTAAAAAACAGCGCCAGAATCATGAATGAAAATACCTTTAAAAATATTTTTGACATTATAGTGTGTTCCCTCCTAAAAATTCTCTTTCTGGCCCGACATCTTCTTGGGCACCATGTGGCATCTCCTGCAGTTTGATTCAGGCCAGAAGGCAAAGGCAACTTTCCCGTGGCAACGGCCGCACCACTGCCCCTTAAATATCTCGTCCATGGTGATGGGATTTGCGCCTGCCTCCGGTATAAATATCTTTGGATGACAGTTATTGCAGTTCAGCCAGTATGTGTGAATAGAGTGAGGAAAGACCACATTTGCCATAAGTGGCACCTTTGCCTCTATAAAGATATTGAGATTGAGAGGCTTTTCCTCTTCTGCGGCAGGGTCTAATGAACCCCTCGGGGCCAGATAGCCTCCCATAACCGCAGTTGTCCAGTTAACCTGTCCTCCTCCATCCTTTGGCAGATGCCGTAAAGCCGGCAGCACCCCGCTAACATCCCTCACCTTCCCTGTCTCAATCACTACCTTATAAAACTTTTCATATAAGTCCTCTGCCTCACGCATGGTAAGCGGTTTAGTGGTTTTCTGCGGTTCAAGAGATAGGCTGTTCACAATTCTATCTATGCCGCATCCAGCCAGCAATGGCATCCCTATTAATATAAATACGACAACAAACTGCTTTAAATAAATTTTCCACACTCCAAAACCTCTTTTTAAAATTACTATATGGAAACTCATCTTGTCAAGCAGCAGAAAATCCCAGGGAAATAATATAGAAACAACCCCCATATTTAACAAGAGGCAAGAAGCCTGCCCTCGAATGTATCTATCGGGGGTCAGAAGTAAGAGACAAGGGCGAGGTTAAAGCACGGTTGAAACCGTGCCTGCAAAAATGTAGGCACGAATTTATTCGCGCATTACTGCTGTTATATCAGCTTACTCGCTGTCACCACCATCTCTGCTATTTCTTTCAGCTTTTTGTTTTCCTTCTGGGATTGAGTCTGTAGAAGTTTGAAGGCATCGTCTTCATGGAGGTTCATACGCTTCATGAGTATGCCCTTTGCCCTCTCAACAAGTTTACGGGTCTCGATGGCCTCCTTAAGGTCGCTTACCTCTGTCTTCAGAGCCTGAAATTCGCTGTACCTGGCAACGGCGAGTTTTATGGCGGGAAGGAGTTCTTTCTTTGCCACTGGCTTCATGAGGTAGGAAAATACACCGCTCTCTATTGCCTTGTCAACCAGCGTCTTTGTGGAATGGCCTGTTATAAGTATTATGGGGACCGGCCTCTCGCTGGTAATCGCCTTTGCCGCCTGTATGCCGTCAACCTTAGGCATCTTGATATCCATTACGACAAGATCTGGCTTGAGTTCCTTGTAAAGGGTGATGGCCTCTTCCCCTGTGGCTGCTGCTGCAACCACATCAAACCCAATGGACTCAAGCTGGTCCTTCAGGCACTTTCTTGTTGCCGCATGGTCCTCTGCAATGAGGACCCTATGATTGTTTTCAAACACCTTCTTTGGCATCTTTGCTGTTGACATAGCAGAAAGAAAAAAATATGGCCTTTAAGGCCACTGAGACCGCTTAAAACCGGCAATCCCTTGTTGCACAGAAAACACAAAAAGCTACACTGCTTATGCTCATTCAAATATCATAAAAAGTGACAATAGTCAAATAGATATTTCATAATCACTTTGACTGCTGCCATTACTTCTGCTACATTCATGTTATAAAAAATCCGCTGTCAGACAAGTAAAATGAAAAAGACCGCCCTCATTATTGCTGCAATCAGCCTCGTCATTTTAGGATTGGCATTATTCAAGTTCATACGGACTGAAACGCCTTCTGACTGCATTGAGACCACAGGACTTATTGAGGCCACTGAGGTAGGGCTTGCCTCAAAGATTCCGGGAAGGATTGAATGGCTTTGCTGCAAAGAAGGAGACGCGATAAAGGCAGGCACATTAGCCATAAGATTAGATGATAAGGAACTTAAGGCGCGGGTTGAACAGGGTAGAAAGGCATTGCAGGCTGCTTTAGCCTCTCTCAAGATAAGCGAAGCCAATTTAGAAAACACAAGACTTGAGGTGGATGCTGTCAAGGCAGAGGTTCAGGCAGTAGAGGCAGAGGTTGCGAGAATAAATGTCCTGACAGAAGATGCAAAAAGGAATCTGAACAGGGTCTCCGGCCTTTTTAAGGAAGGTCTGACATCTGAAAGAGAAATGGATGCAGCAAAGACAAGTTATGATGCCAATCATGCCCAGCTTGATTCTGCGAAGGCGCGCAAAAGGGCTGGTGATGTGAAATTGAAAACTTCTATATCCAATATCAAGTCTGCTGAAGCGCAGGTAGCCTCTGAAAAGGCAAAGATGCAGGAGTCACATGCAGCGCTGAGTGTGATAGAAACACAGCTTAAAGATACAGAGATAATCTCGCCCATAGACGGCGTTGTTGTATATAAGGCGTTTGAGACAGGAGAGGTAGTCAATGCCGGCGCGCCTATTTACACGGTCCATGATTTAAAAAACATCTGGGCAAGGGTTGATATTGAAGAGACCATCGTAGGAGAGATACGGCTCGGCAATTCAGCAAAGGTAACAACATCATCACTGCCTGATAGAGAATTTGCCGGCGAGGTCATTGAAATCGGAAGAGAAGGCGAATTTGCCACCCAGAGGGATGTAACCAGAGGCCGGTCTGACATAAGGACATTCCGTGTAAAGATAGGGATAAAGGATTCCAACGGATTGCTGAAAACGGGGATGACTGTAAAGGCGAAGATATATTGCAGGTGAAAAATCAATTACCCTTTCCTTTTTTAATCAATTTGAATGTTTCTTCATATATTACCTCCCTTGGACCTATGGCAATAATTTCAATTATTTTGTTATCTGCAATCCTGTAAATTATCCTGAAACGGCTTACCTTAAAACTCCACAGCCCAGCGAGTTCATCTCTTAAAGCCTTGCCTGAATATGGTTCAGATAGTATGGAGTGCAAAGAAGATTTCATCTTCTTTTTTAGATGAGGGTGCAGGTTCCTGATAAATTCTGCTGTTTCAGGAGGGATTTTAAGCTTATGCATATACGCAGCGCCTGACGATATTATTTGAACAATTCCTCAAGGCTATATATCTTGACGTTTTTACTTTTCAGCGCTGCAAGCCCCTTTTTTATCTCTTTCATAAGTGACAGGTCTGAACGGACAGCTATAGTCTCCTTTAAACTCTCAAACTCGTCCGGGCTGATTAAAATTGCGGCAGGACGGCCATTCTTTGTAATAACTATCTCTTCATCGGTGGCGCCTACTTTATTTACAAGTCCGCTCAATTTTGTTTTTACCTCTGATAATGGCATAGTCTTCATCGTTTTAGTCCTCCATTCAAGTTGACCAAAATTTAGACCATATTAACATTCTGCAACGCAGATTGTCAATTATAAAACTCTTAAATAAAAATGTATTATCAAGAGGTTTTAGAAGGAGATAAAGAAGAATAGCGCAATTTGCGAAGCACAAAATGACATAGTGCAATAAATAAATCAGACCATTTTTTTGCTCTTAAAACAGCCATTCAGGCTCAGTTTCGAGAAAAAGCTCTTTCAGATTTTTTGCCCTTTGCAGGGCAAGGCGGGAAGTACAGAGGTGGAGGCTAAAAATATGGAGGTTGTCCCTCCAAAGGTCTCCCAAAGCCAGGAATGACTGTAAGGGCGAAGATATATTGCAGGTGAAAGCCTAAAATCAGCGAAACATTTTTAAAAATCCGGAGCTGTTACAATCTCTTTTTCTTTCTTGCCCATTTCATCACCTCATCGCAAAAAGCCCTATTTGAAGAACTGAAGATAGTCTTTCGCAAACTGTTCAAACGAAATAGGCTGTTTGCCTGTAATCTGCTTTACTGCAGGGGATACTGCCGAGGTGTAGCCTGCTTTAATAATAGCTGCAAGCTCCATGAGGGCTTCAACTATGGACTCTGGCGTTCCCATATCCTTCATACTCTGCCGTGCAGTATCTTCCGGCACATCCACATAATTGATCGCGCGTCCTGTTAACCTGGATAGAATTTTTGCTATTTGATAATTGGAAATGGCTTCCGAACCCGTGAGTTCATATGCCTTCCCTTCATGTCCTTTTTCAGTGAGCACAGTGGCCACTATCGTGGCGATGTCTCGCACGTCGATTAACGATATCGTGCCATTTCCATGTGGAAAATAGAACGCATTCTGGGTCTTAATGGTGTGGCCGGCAAAGTTGACATAGTTTTGCATAAAAGAATTGGGGCGGACTAAAGTGTATGGAATTCCGGAAGCTTCCACAGCTTTTTCAGCCTCACGGTGCCATCTGCCCAGAGTGATGGCTTGCGGAGAGTCAGCCCCCAACCCCGATGCCCGCACAATGTACTTGACCCCAGCCAGCTTGGCTGCCTTGACAAAATTGACGCCTAGTTCGGCAAGATTAGGGACCAATGGGCTGAGTGAAAACGCTTTTTCCACACCAGTCAACGCAGTTTGAATGCTTTTGATATCGTTAAAATCAACAGCGACAACTTCTGCCCCGAGCTTTTTCAAAATGCCGGCTTTCTGTTCCGAATGAACGCCAGCGCGCACACTTGCTCCCTTGTTAATGAGCTGCTTAACAACCTCCCTTCCAACGGTTCCGGTAGCTCCGGATACGAAAATCGTGTTTGCCATAGTTGTTCTCCTTTCTATTTTGGCTAACAGTGAGCGTGAGTACAGAGTACAGTGTCAGGCCTTGAATTTTGAATTAATATACTCAACCATCTCCGAAAGTTGTTTGTTTCCAGCCATCACCTTTTCTATCCTATCGTAATGTCAAGTGTCAAGGCCTGACACTTTTTATTTCCTAAAGATAGGCATAAAAGAACCGAATGGGTTATTGAAATCAGGGATGACGGTGAAGGCGAAGATATATTGCAGGTGAAAGTCTAAAATCAGCGGATAAATAAATCAGACCCCCTTTTCTCCCTTTTTCTCCCGTGAGCATGAACAACCGTCCCATTTATTTCCCTGGAGAAAGACTTGACCCCGATGACCGATGATGACCGATGACCATTTATGGTGGAATAAGCCAATTGTGTATTTTTTTAGACAAATTAGGGTAAGAATCCAGCAAATTTATTTGCAAAATTGTTATTGCCCAAATGGTTAATCTAATAACTTGAAAAAGAAGATAGGGAATCATGATAACTATCCATGCCACAATATCGCTTAATAAGTGCTCATAAAAAGAAGATAAATACTTAAGGTTACCTTCAAAAATATAAATAAGTATAACAGGAAAAACAGTTAAGCCTATTATTAAACATAATATAAAAAACAACCATTCTTTTGCTATAATTTGCTTAACTTCTGTTTTCATATTTCAGCAACCTTTTTGCATTCATCGTGTCTTTATAGCGGTGACAACTAACGAGTCTGTAGAAAAAGCCCGATTAGGGCTGTTTTCCGACTCGTAACTATTTGATTTTATTGATAACAAATTTACAAAAAATGACTTTTCCTGCAGCCTCAACGCCCGGCATAAGGCGCGGCGGCTTTTTCCGTCGCTCTTAATGCCGTTGTTATGCTGTGTCCGATTTTTGAACATTAACGTTCGCCCAATTCCAATTTATAGTTTCACTTTTAAAATCTGGAAGATTTGATTTAATAATATCTTTCAGCTCTATCTCAAGATTATTAAGATTTTCTTTCAAACGATCAGTATCAATGGAAGTAAGTTCGAAGTCAAATTGCGACTGTGTAAGCTTAAATTTCTTCGGTGAACTCAGCCTCAATGTAATTTGATAGTGACCCGGTTTCCACAAAAATGCTTTTTGACGAGTTTCAAGAACCGAAAATAATTCTTTGCTTGAGAGTGCTTGGGAAACGTAGTTTTCTGGATTGCTCCGCTTTAAGAAATTAAAATGAGCAATTAAACTTGAAAACACAGGACGGTCAGTCTCATGGTAGCGTGGCTCCTGGAAACGAACAAACTTTTCAATAAGTGATTCCGTGCCAATTTTTAAAGCAATAGGTGTTTGGTCTCGTTCTATAACTTGACGATTTCCTGATGCATCAGTTATTTCACTAAAGGTCTCTTTTAGACCTGCCCACCGCAAAGTGTAAGTATCGCCGTCTGAGTGTTGAAGGAGTAATTCAAAACCGTCTATGATTATGTCTTTATTCTCGACTGAAAAAGCCATTCTCATATTGAAAATTGGTCCATAGGATGTAAAGCCAACTTCTGCGTATTTATCAGGAACAATGGTAACTATTGGTTGCACTACTCTTCTGTAAATCCAAGTTGCGATCTGTGGCAACCACGCTGCGGCTCCAATATATGCTACGATTTCTGTTGGTGTCATTATATTTTATCTCTCCATATTAGTGAGCATAACATTATATTTTATGTCGCATGCGTATTTTTGTTATGATTTTAGGAGAAAGTATGGGTTCTGTCAATAGTAATAGCTAACCGTAAAATAGCGATTAAAAATCTCGCTATTTTACAAACCTACGATTTGACTGCCATACTTCGTTATCGGCGCATTTTTGCTCCTCAACGTATTGGTGATATACGCCTCGTCGCAAAAATGGCCTCTGCCTCGTCTGGCAGCCAACTTGCAGGTTTCCCAAAAATCAATGTCTATTTTTGGGCTAAACTGTAACTGTTTAACTCATTGAAAAATAAAGCAATTAATTTTCAGTTGAATATTATGTTGCGTGCTATATAATCATATTTTTCCTCTATCCTCTTTTGTTAAGGGAGGGGGAAACAATACTTATGCCCCCATCTGTAGAAATATCTAACCTCATCAAAAAATACGGCACCCTCGCTGCGCTCAATGATGTTTCATTTGGTATCGCAGAGGGAGAAACCTTTGGACTTCTGGGTCCGAATGGCGCCGGCAAAACTACGCTCATAAGGATACTATCTACGCTTATTAAACCCACAAGCGGCGCTGCAAAGGTAATGGGCTTTGATTGCGTGAAAGAGCAGAACGCTGTTAGAAAGGCCATCGGTGTTGTGCCGCAGGCAATGACCAGCGATATGGATTTAACAGGTAATGAGAATATGGACATCTACGGCAGATTTTATGATATGCCTAAAAAGGAGCGTAAGGAGCGGATAGATTATCTCCTTGGGATGGTCGGCTTGAAAGAAAGGGCAAAGGAGCTGGTTGCAACATATTCAGGCGGAATGAGAAGGAGGCTGGAGATAGCAAGAGGGCTTATACATAAACCAGCCTTACTTATACTTGACGAACCCACCATCGGCCTTGACCCTCAGAGCAGGCATGTTGTATGGGAACTTTTGCAGAAATTCCGTAAAGAAGATACGCTGACCATACTATTGACAACCCATTATATGGATGAGGCAGAGATGTTGTGCAACAGGGTTGCTATAATAGATTATGGAAAGATAGTTGCAATGGATACCGTGGCAGGGCTTAAAAAACAGATACCTCAAAAGGATATAGTAGAGCTTGCCTTCAGCGGCGTGGGTGCTGGTAGGGCAGTTGAGGAGGTAAAGGCTGTGCCTTCTGTGCATACAGCAGTCACAACTGACAGCATATTGCGGGTGTCTGCAGATAACGGAGCTCAGGCAATCCCTGCGTTGATGGCTGGGTTAGAAAGGCTTGGGGCAAAGATTGCATCCGTCACCTTAAAACAGCAGACCCTTGAGGATGTGTTTATCCACTTTACAGGAAGGCCTATCAGGGAAGAAGAGGCAAAAAAGGTGAGCTTCTTTATCGGCGCAGGCATACCAACAAAGTGGGGAAGGTAGTTATTATTGCAAATTGCAGATTGCAAAATGCAGAATGAAAAGACGTAAAATGCAAAGTGCAAAGTGCAGATTGAAGAATGGAAAAACGTAAATCGCAGGCTGCAAAATGCAAAGTGCAAAGTGAGAATAGAAAATGGAAAATAAAAGGAATGAGCTTTCAGAAAGATTGTTGGATTTTGCCTCTCTAAGCATAAAGCTGGCTACAAGACTTAATAAAACTGATGCAGGACGCCATATCGCCAATCAGTTAATAGAATCCGCTACATCGGCTGGTGCAAATTATGAAGAAGCCTGCGGCGCGGAAAGCAGAAATGATTTTATACATAAGATGCAAATAGTGCTCAAAGAGCTCAGAGAATCACAATACTGGATAAGACTGATTGGAAAATCTGATATATATCATGGTGATGATTTAAATGCATTGCTCAATGAGGCGACAGAGTTGATTAACATAATTGCCAAATCAGTAATTACTGCAAAAAATAATAGAAAATGAACCATCATTTTGCATTCTGCAATTTGCACTTTGCATTTTGCAATGGAGCAACGCGACATGACTCGTTTTTTTGCAGTTCTTGAAAGAGACTTAAGAAGATTTGTCAGAAATCCAATAGTGATTGCTGCCAGCGTCCTCATGCCAATACTGTACCTGGTAATCCTCGGCAATTCCTTTCAGGGAGAGCTTAAACACCTCTCTATTGCTGTTGTGGATATTGACGGCGGGCCTTATTCCCGCAGAATGATTCAGATGCTCCACACCATTGAGGCAGGACCCAGGACAGTAAGCGTATATCACCTCTCTGACCAGGGCTCAGCCATAAAAGGGTTAAAGGAAGGCGTTTTCAAGGCAGTGCTCATCATCCCATCTGATTTCACCAGAGATATATTGCACGGCAAGGGCAGCGAGCTTGGCCTCTTTTTGGACAATGCCGAGTCTATATCTGCCAATTCCATAAGGCTCGCACTGACAGGCGCTCTAACAAATCTTAAAAAAGAGTTTGTGCCGGTCCGGGAAGAGGCGCAGCCCAAACTGAGGGAAATAGAACTCTATAAAAAAGTGGATTATGACCAGACCCTCATCCCAGGGGTTGTGATTATGGCTATATTCCTCGGCGCCATGACCACCGGCGTATTCAATATTGTCATGGATAAATTCCTGGGAATTGACGAAAGCCATTTCCTTACCCCGCTTACCAAGAGGGACATTGTCATGGGCCTCGCTGCAAGCGGGCTCATCATTACAACCCTTATATCCCTGTTTGTCCTGTTCTTCAGCTCCCTCATTGCAGGCATATACCTGTGGCAAACGCTCACGATTTACAGTTCTGTCATGATTATTTTTGTTATCGTCCTTTCCACCCTCGGCCTCCTTGGACTTATGTTCGTTATACTCGGCAGGGCCAATCACCCGAGGATAGTGGGCGTGCTCGGCGGCTTTTTGAATGTCATATTCTTTTTTCCCAGCGGCGCCATATATCCTGTGGAGAGCTTTCCTGCATGGCTGAAGGCATTTGCCAATGTAAACCCGGAAACCTATTCAGTCCACGCCCTTAGGGCCATACTATTTAAAGGTGCGGGCCTCTGGGCTGTAAAGGAGGATTTTCTTTTCCTCGCTGTCTTTGCCGTCATTACCATAACAATCGCAACCCTTACATTCAAGAGGGGGCTATAAAGACACAGGCTCTTTCCCTGGCTTCAGGCATTTCCTGCTGCATGTAATTATTTTGGGCACCGTCCTCACTGTCCTCGTCATAGCCGCAAGGTATCATGGCCTATTATTAATGGTTGTCAAAGTAAACCCCGCCAGAGGCAAAAAGGGCTTGAATATCCCGGCACCTTATGTTAACTCTACTTAAAAATAGTTGATAGCATGGAGGTTTTAATGGCAATAACCAAAAAGGACGTAGAGCATGTGGCGAGGCTGGCGCGGCTTGCCCTTTCTCCGGAAGAAACTGAACTCTATGTCTCGCAGATGGCTAAGATACTCAACTATGTGGAAAAACTACAGGCGCTGGACACAAAGGGGGTTGAGCCCACAACATATACAGTGCCTTTGACGAGGAAATTCAGGGAAGATAAGGCAAGCCCCTCTCTCCCCCAGGAAGATATATTGAACAATTCTCCTGAAAGGGCAAAGGGATGCTTCAAGGTGCCGAAGATAATAGAGTAAATTCCAGACACAAGACTTAAGACTCGAGACTTAAGCACTTCGGCTTTTGTTTCACATCTTGTGGCTTGAGTCTTGGGTCTTATGTCTAAAAAAAGGAGAAGGAATTTTGGAACTCTATAACCTAACTATCCACGAACTAAGTGAAAAATTAAGAAGGAAAGAACTGACATCTTCAGAACTCACCGAGGTCTTTTTAAAAAGGATTGATGCAGTAGAAGTAAAGATAAAAGCATATATCACTATAGCAAAGGATGATGCCGTAAAACAGGCAAAGGAGGCTGATAAAAGGCTTGCCTCAGGCAGGGACATTACTCCACTCACCGGAGTCCCCATCTCAGTTAAAGATATCTTCTGCACCCAGGGGATGCTAACTACCTGCGCCTCAAAGATATTAAACAACTTCGTACCGCCTTACGATGCCACTATCATAAAGAAACTCAAGGATGCCGGTGCAGTAATCTTAGGGAAAAACAATATGGATGAATTTGCCATGGGTTCATCCACTGAAAATTCCGCATTCGTTGTCACAAAAAATCCATGGGACACTGAACGGGTCCCTGGCGGCTCAAGCGGCGGCTCAGCTGCCAGCGTTGCAGCAGGGGAATGTGCGGCATCTGTGGGTACGGATACCGGCGGTTCAATTCGCCAGCCGGCATCATGCTGCGGCGTTGTCGGGCTAAAACCCACATACGGCAGGGTCTCCAGATACGGCATAGTAGCATTTGCATCATCCCTTGACCAGGCAGGCCCTCTGACAAAAGATATAAAGGACTGTGCCGTGCTGCTTAACACCATAGCAGGCCATGACCCGCATGATGCCACATCCATTGAGGCGCCTGTGCCTGATTATACAGCGGGACTTGGAAAGGGGATAAGGGGGATAAGGGTGGGTATTCCCAGGGAGTATTTTATTAAAGGTCTGGACAGCGATGTGGAACAGGCAGTAAGGGACGCCATAGAGGTTTTGAAAAAAAACGGCGCCTCAATCGTGGATGTGAGCCTTCCCCATACAGACTATGCAATTGCCGTTTATTATCTCGTTGCAACAGCAGAGGCAAGCAGCAATCTGGCAAGGTACGACGGCGTGAAATACGGCTACAGGGCAAGCAACAACAGCAATCTTCTGGAGATGTACTGCAAGTCAAGAGATGAGGGCTTCGGACCTGAGGTAAAGAGGAGGATTATGCTGGGCACCTATGCCCTCTCCGCAGGCTACTATGAGGCCTATTACAAAAAGGCATCACAGGTAAGGACCATTATAAAGAACGATTTTGAAGAGGCGTTCAAGAGATGCGATGTTATCGTAACCCCTACCTCGCCGACCCCTGCATTCAAAATCGGTGAAAAGGTTGCTGACCCCCTTACCATGTATCTCTCCGATATTTTCACCATTTCATGCAACCTTGCAGGGATACCAGGCCTTTCCCTTCCGTGCGGATTTACAAAGGAAAATCTGCCCATTGGATTACAGATACTGGGCAAGCCTATGGATGAGGAGACTGTGCTGAAAACAGCGTATTCTTTTGAGCAGGCAACGGAATGGTATAAAAAGAGGCCGTCCATTTAAAAAAGCAGGTTGTCACTGCTTTCTTCCTATAACAACAACATCATTTCCGTTGGCAAAAAGATATGTATCCGTCTCCATCCCTGCACTATGGAATTCAGCCTCTATCTCTTCAGGGTAAAGGAAGCGGTTTCCCATAATATGTTCTGCAAGGTTCTGGAAGGCCATTCCGCGCTTCGCAGGACTGCGCAGTTCAGAACGGTTCCTGGGCCAGTTGGGTTCCCAGATTACCACTGAGCCGCTGGTCTTGAGCCGCTCTTTCAGGATTTTAAAGACCTTATGCCTGTCCTCCCAGACATGATGGAGCACACGGTTCATTGTAATCAGATCTGCAG
>Ga0209342_10001465_pt1 | contig 26501 bp, 24 predicted proteins | sample RifCSP16_2_FD_184023 | JGI IMG/M metagenome (GOLD analysis project Ga0209342, IMG submission 184023) | Soil microbial communities from Rifle, Colorado - Rifle CSP2_sed 16_2 (SPAdes) (version 2) | ecosystem: Environmental > Terrestrial > Deep subsurface > Rock core/Sediment | place: Rifle... | reverse complement strand
CCATCCTGACGATGCCGCAGGGGAACATCGCGAACGGAACGTTGTCCATGGACGGCCAGGGCATGCCGTTCCGGACCAGGGAAGTCATGCCGCCCATCCCCGTGTTATCCACGAACAGAACGCCGTGCATCCAGCCGGTGGTTCCCGAGGTCGCCAGCGAGTTGAAGTCCCAGGCGCCCTGCAGGTCGCCCATCGAGAAGGCCGCGCCGGAAAGGAAAGGCGGAATCGACCGGTTCTCTCCCCATGCCATCATGCCGGGGTACCCCATCGGGTCATTCGCGGGGACGGCGGTGCCTTTGGCGAAATCCGGACTGACCATCCCAAAATCGATGATCTGGTTGTTCGCGTCGTTTGTCATTCGGAAGACGTTCGTCGTCCCCATGTAGACGGGGTAGATTCTCCCGGCGTTCCCGGCCCCCTCGTTCTCCATGAGATAGAACCGGTACGCATGCCCCGTCGGCAGGATCATGCTGAAGGTCTTCGGAGTGCCGGAGGCCGTGGCACGGGCCGCTTCGAGATCCGTGTCGCTGTCGACAGCGATGACCGTCGTTCCTGAAGCCTGCCCCTGGATCGTGGCGGTTCCTGCGGTCGTGCCGGTTCCGCCGCTATCCCCTGCCGTGCCGCCCCCTCCACCGCACGCGGCGAGCAACAAGGCCATGACTGCGATGGAAAGAAATCCCTTGATCATTCTTTTGCTTTTCATTCTTTCCTCCCTGCAAAATGATTTTTGACGCTTTCGATTTCTCGTTGTTTCCTGTTTCTTGTTGGTTCCTGATCGATTGCTGTCCGGCGGTCGTCAGAAGCGGTATCTCTTGGGGTTTGCCCGTATTCCAATGAAACAACTTTCCCCCGAAGTTTTTCGTAAGCACGGAATTCTAGGGCACCACGTCGAACCGCGCCATCATGGCATTGTCCCCGTGCTCGAGAACGTGGCAGTGCAAGACGTACTTCCCCGCATAGTCGGCGAAGCGCATGATAATCCGGACGGTGCCCATGGGGGGGACGTTCACCGTGTCCTTCCACCCGGCGTGGGTCGGCGGGGGAGGATTCCCGTTGATGTCCAGGATCTGGAACATGGTCTGGTGCGGGTGTGCCGGATGATCCATCATGGACATGTTCCGGAACTCCCAAATCTCTACCGTGCCCAGCTTCGGATCTGCATCCACCCTGTTGGGATCGAAAGGTTTTCCGTTGATAACCCAGGGGACGCCGCCCATCATGCCGCCAGAGAGCGTAAAGCTACGAGTGCGCACCGCCTGGCTTGCGCTCAGCTTCTCGAGCGGGCGAAGTTCGAGGGGGAATTGACTGGTGTCCGTCTCCGCCCTGTCCACGTCAAAGCGCATAATGTTCGCCGTACTCCCCGATCCCAGGGAATTTTGCAGCACTACGGAGCTGCCCACGGGGAGTGACGAAAAATCCACCACGATATCCGCGCGCTCTGCCGACGCCAGTACGAGTGAGGTCAGTTTGACCGGCGCGGGCAGGAAACCTCCCTCCATGCCAAGCACGTGGAAAGGTTGGCCGTTGCTCAAGGCGATCCGGTACTTGCGCATGTTGGATCCATTCAGCACACGGAAGCGGTACTTGCGGGAGGCAACCTTGAGATAGGGTTGTATGGTGCCGTTCACGAGAATTGTGTTGCCCGTCTCTCCATTCCGGTTGCCGGTGTAAACAAGCTTCCCGGTCGAATCGAAATTGCGGTCCTGGATGACCAACGGTAATTCGTAGGCGCCACTCGGCAGTCCCAGCGCGTCCTCGTAATCGTCCGTCAGGATGTAAAACCCCGCCATCCCGAACCAAACATGGGGGCCGGTATAGCCCATGAGGTGGTCGTGGTACCAAAGGGTGGCCGGCAGCTGGTTGTTCGGATAGGTATAGCTGCGGGTCGCGCCCGGCCGAATTATGTCCGTCGGGAAGCCGTCCTCGGAAGAGGGTACGTGTCCGCCGTGCAGGTGAATGGCGACATCGCCGGGTGCGCCGCCGAGGGTGGTTACCGGAAGACCGTTGAAGTGGCTCATGACGACCTGACGTCCCACGCGTGCTCGGATGGTAGGGCCGGGAGTGAGACCGTTGAAGCCCGTGATGCGTGTCAACTTGCCGGGAATGATCTCGACATCCGCCTCGCGAAGGGCAAGGTCATAGGAATCGGTCGTGCTCGTCATCGAGGCCGGAGTCAATACGGGCGGGATATAGAGAGCCTGGGTGAACGGGTTACCGCCTGCGCCGAAAAGGAACGGCGGAATCGACCGGTTCTCTCCCCCCGCCATCACGCCGGGACACTCCATGGGGTTGTTCGCAGGGGTGGCCGTGCCCCCGGTGAGGTCCGGATTCACCAAGCCGAAGTTGATGGTCTGGCCGTTTGCATCGATGGTGATCAGGAAAACGTTCGTCGTTCCCGCGTAGAGAGGGAACACCCTCGAGGGGTTCCCCGTTACGCCGTTATCCAACAGATAGAACATGTAACTCTTCCCCGTTGGCAATGTCATGCCGAAAGTCGTCAAGCCACCCGCGCTCGTGGAGCGCCCCGCTTCGAGATTCGTACCGTTGTCAACGGCGATGAACGCCGTTCCCGAAACCTGCCCTTGAATCATGGCGAAACCAGGGCTGCCGGCTGCCCCTCCGCCGGCACTACCCGTCACCGTTCCGTCGCCGCCTCCACACGCGGCAAGCAACAAGGCCATGACTGCGATGGAAAGAAATCCCTTGATCATTCCTTTGCTTTTCAATCTTTCCTCCCGGCAAAGTGATATTTGGCGCTTTCGGACTCTCATTGCTTCCTGTTTCTTGTTGGTTCCTGATCAATTGCTGTCCAGCGTTATTCAGAAGCGGAATCCAACTCCCAGAAAAACGGAGTGAGATGTGCTGGATCCGAGGTCCCCGCGCCTGTTGGTGAACGTGTAGCCCGCCGCGGAAAAGATCGACTTCGTCCAGTCGATCCCCGCCGTTACCCCAACGGCGTGACGGTCCACACGTTCCCTGACCACCTCGGTCCCGAAGGCGGTGGAAAACATCGGCTGCATTCCTCCGAACATTCCCAATCCTCCCGGCGCCAACGGGGAGGTCCCCACGGATCGGAAGGAATCCCCCCGGGAGAACTCGTACCCGAACTCCGTATAGAAAGAGCGCGTCCAGTTCCGACCGAGAAAGGCCCCCAGAGCGTGCTCCGTAAAGGAGAACGTGTCGGTGTTCGCACGGCTGTCCGTGTAGGCGTAATACTCCCCCAGGTAAAAATCGGAGGGGAGTTGCTGCCTTGCCAGGAGCTTTCCCCCGAATGCGATCGCGGACTGGTTGGAGTCACGTACTCCTTTTGCCCGGAGAAACGGAGCTGCCGTGATGACCCAGCCGGGACGGTAGAAATAGACCAGGCCGGGAGAAAACGTAATCGCCGCATAATCGAGATCGCTCAAACTTGCATAGGCGGCTCCTTCCCCCACCGCGGAAAACGACCAGTCCAGCCGGGTCTCTCCGTCGGGTTCACGACCGTAAGCAGCGTATCCCAGCAGGTAGGAATCGCTCTTCCCGCCGGAGACCGACCGGCTTACGTTCGTGTCGAATCCGGCCTTGGACCCCAATTCCCATCCGGCGAACGCGGAGACCGCTCCCGGCAGGGAATTGACCGCGACAACACATATGCAAAACGCTAGTCTGCGGATCATGAACATTCCTTGATTCCTTCCTGGCTTTGGATTGACCGGTGACTTACCGGCGACGACCGCCCATGCCGCCCATTCCTCCGGGACCGCTTCCCATTCCTCCGCCCCCCCGCATCGGGGAGCCGAAGCCGCCCGGAGCTCCCGTCGCACCAGCCTTAGGCCCTTTCCAGAGCGGGAACCCGTTGTCGTCGCGCAGGCCCATGGGCCGGCCCGATGATCCGATCCGGATCCGCTGGGCGATAATGTACAGGTTCGAGTCCTGGCCAAGCGTCTTGGACCCGCGGACCCGGATATCCGTGCCATCGGGAAGTTCGGCGTTCAAGTCCTTCCAGAACCATTTCGGCGAAGCCAAAACCGTGTAGGTTTCCTTCCCGGTTTGCAGTCGGAACTGCACCGGACCCCGCTCCGGAACGGACAGCCCGTACGCCTTTCCACGGACCTCTCCCACCGTGTTCGGGTCGAACCCGCCTGGATAATGGATGCCGCTTCCTTCCAACACCGTGTCCTTTTCTTCCGCCTGCGCCGTATCGAGCGCCGGGGGAAGGAATGCAGTCAGAAAGAAAAGAAACAGCATAATGAGAAGTCGCCCCTTGCCGATCTTCGGGATTGTTAAGCGCTCGGTTCGAACGGGGGCCGTATGCTTCACAATCCGTTTCAACTTCCTGCCTCCAATAAGAATTGACTGCCACACAGATGCAGCAAGGAAGATGCCAGCCGCGGATGATAGATAATTGCTTCGAAATCAAAGAGGATTTATTGCTGTTACCGAATCCTTTCGGAGGTTCGTGCGACGAGGACGTGCAATCCTTGCACTTCGATACGCAAAGTCTGCACCGCTTCTATAGACCGTACTCCTTGATCCGGTATTGGAGGGTGCGCAGGGAAATGCCGAGGATCCGCGCCGCCTGCTTGCGGTTCCCACCCACCTCATCGAGTACTTTCCGGATGGTGTCCCGTTCGTTCGACTTGAGGATGCTTTCCGCGGAAACCAGAGGGGCGCGTGGCGGTTCCAGGTTCAGGTGCTTCGCGTCGATCTCCCCTCGAGCGAGGATTACGGCGCGCTCGATCACGTTCTGCAACTCCCGGACGTTCCCCGGCCATGGATAATTTTCAAGGGCCGACAGCGCTTCGGAGGAAAACCCGGAGATCGATTTGCCGATGGCAGCCGCGAATTTTTTCAGAAAATACCCTGCCAAGGAATGAATGGTCTCCCGGCGTTCCGCCAGGGAAGGAAGGGCGACCGGAAAAACGTTCAACCGGTAATAGAGATCCTCCCGGATGCGCCCCGCGGCGACTTCCGCCTTGAGGTCCTTGTTTGTCGCCGCGACGATCCGCACATCCATGGAGATGGGCCTCATCCCCCCCACCCTCTCGAACTCCCTCTCCTGCAGCACCCTGAGGAGCTTCACCTGGATGGCCGCGGAGATTTCCCCGATCTCGTCCAGAAAAATCGTCCCCCCGTCGGCGAGCTCGAACCTCCCTTTCCGGACCGACACGGCTCCGGTGAACGCCCCCCGCTCGTGGCCGAAGAGCTCGCTCTCCAGGAGGGTCTCCGCCAGGGCGGCGCAGTGGACGGCGACGAAGGGCCCTTCCCGCCGGGGGCTCAGATCATGGATCACCCTGGCTATGAGTTCCTTCCCCGTCCCGCTCTGCCCCGTGATGAGCACCGTGGTCGTGGTGGGAGCCACGTCGTTCACCAACTTCCGAACGCGCTCCATTCCCTCGCCAAGGAAAATCGTCTCCACCGAGGGAAACTGCCTGCGCAGCTCTTCCGACAGGAGGGAGATCCTGGTTTCCGCCTCGGCTTCCCGAAGGACACGCCCGATGACATGGCGCAATTCATCAGGGTCGCGGAACGGCTTGGTGAGGTAATCGGAGGCCCCCGACTTCATCGCATCTACGGCACTACCGATCGAGCCGAACGCCGTGATGACGATCCAACGGGATTCCGGCCGGACCTTCTTCCCTTCCCGCATCAGTTCCAATCCCGATATGTCGGGCATTCGCAGATCGGTCACGACGAGATCGAAATCCGCTTTTCCGAGGTGAGTCAGTCCCTCGTTTCCGTTCCTCGCCTCCTCCACCCTGTACCCTTCTTCCCCGAGAACGGTAGCAAGAAAGGAACGCATCAATTCGTCGTCGTCGACGATCAGGATCGCCTTTGACATCTCGCGGTCACTCCGCTTTCGGCAGACGGATCGTAAGAACGGCTCCGCCGCCTTCCCGATTGGTAAGCTCGATTTCCCCTTTCATCCCCTCGATCACCTTTTTCGAGTAAGCCAGCCCTAATCCCGTGCCATCCACCTTGGTGGTGAAAAACGGGGTGAACAGGCGGGGCAACTCCGCCTCGGGGATTCCCGGACCTTCGTCTTCGATCCGGATCGTGACCTGGCGATCTTCGGGTTGGGCGGAGATCCTCAAGTTTCCCCGGTCCCCCATCGCCTGGATCGCGTTCCGGATGCCATTTGCGAGAACGCGGTGCAGTTTCCCGGGATCGACCGTCACGCAGGCACCATCCGCGGTATCGAACTCGACCTTACCCGTCCACCCCGATGCCCCGATGACGACCGACTCATGAAGGATGGCGTCAATATCCACGGGTTCAACAGAGTAGTTCTCTTCCCGGGAAAACGCGAGGAGATCGTTCACGAGCGCCTCGATCCGCTCCGTGCCCTGGAGAACGATCGCAAGCGCCTTCTTCCGGGGGTCCGCCTCCTCGACCTTCTCGTCCACCCATTGGGTGTACCCTTTGATGCTCCCCAAGGCGTTCCGGATCTCGTGGGCGAGCGTAGAGGTCATCTGTCCGATCAGGACCAGGTGTTCCCTCCGGTCCGCCTCGGCCTGAAGCCGAAGGTGGCGTGTCAACACCCGCTCCAATGCAATCCCGACCCCCCACAAAAGAAAAAGGACGGCACCCACCGTCCACCACATCTTGCGGGCATCGGAGAGAATGCGATCCGCCTGGGCAACATGAAGGACGAGACGCAGGATCTCGACCTTTCCGTCCGGGCCGTGGAGGAGGTAGTTGAATTCGTAGGCAGGGAGGCCGGTACCGAGCGTGACCCTCCGTCCGTAGGTCTTTCCCGACCGCAGCCATTCCCCCAGTTCCGCCTCGTGAATCCTGGTGCCTGCCAATCCCGGGTTCGTATGGAAAAGGATCGTCCCGTCCTTCCTCGCGATCATCGCATAGGCCACGACGCGATCGCTTAGGACATTCCGGATCTCTCCTTCCGCCTGGTTCCATCCCGCCCGCAGGGCACCTTCCGCGGAGGTGGAGAGGGCCAAAGCCGTGCTCTCCAGGGAACTTTCCGCAAGGGTTTGCGCGGTTCGGGAGTTCAGCGCCGTGGCGTAAAGAATGGCGGCCGAGGACAGCAACAAAAACAAAAAGAGGATCGCCCTCAAGACACCAGTAAGAGAGGGGCGTTTCATCCTCACCTCCAATGGGTTTCTCTCATAGTACCGCCGGGAGGCCACCATCCTTGCGAGGACGTGAAAAACCAGGAGGGACCGCCTTGCTGGCGGCCTCTCCTGGTTTCCCGGAGCTCCGCGTTACGGAGTGTCGATTCCGACCCGGTGGATTCTCCCGCCGATTTCGACTTTCGGCGTCTGGTCCCCGGAGATGGATTCTTTCTTCACCGAATTCGCATCCCGGTTCAGATTCCCCGTCTCCGAAGCCTTGTGATACCCCCTATCCCAGACCTTCGGCAAAACCGACTTCTCCGGCTCCGCTGCAACTACCCAACCGCTCATCGCAAGGATAACAACCGCCGCGACGACCGCCGCCAACCCCGTGCGTTTTTTCATCTTCCCGACTTCCTGTGGTTTGTGTTGGGAAACGTTGTGTCCTCGGAGCTGGAATCAGCAGGAGGCGTGCCAATCCCTGCGACCGGCTGATCCCAGGATTTTCCACAGGTTAGGTGATATCCCCGGCGTCTGAGCTTTCCTCGCTTCGAGAGTATTCTTTAATTCGCCCGAGAATATTCTTCATGGAACTCTCGGATCGCTATTCCACGTTGTGCGTAAACGTCGCAGACCCATTCTTGTCCCCCGAACCTCCCTTTGAACGTGTATTTGCCCGGCTTGGGCAGGTTGACGTCGGCCCCGAAATGGCTCTCCATCGCCATGAAGTCCGTTTTCTCCTTCTTCTTGTCCGGTCCGACGACCGTCACCGAACCCTTCCCCACGGTCATGGGCTTCTTCGTCATGGGGTCGGTCAGCCCGAAGGCGATGTGGTGGCTCTTCATCATCCCTTCCATCTTCATCCCGGAAGCCTTCGCCTTCTCCATGTGGGTTTTCATGTCCACTAGGCGCGCCTCGCACTGCCACGGACCGAGATTCCCGCCGAAAATCTTGTCGCCCATCTTCCCATGCTCCTCCATCTTCATCCCGGGCATCGCGCCGGGTCCCTTCTCCCCGGCGATGCCTGCCAGCGGAAAGGCAAGAAATGCCAGAATGGTCGCACATACCCAAAAATACTTCATCTTCATCGTCTTGTCCCTCCTTCTGGTATTTGGATCGAGGCAATCCCCCGTCTCACAGCCAAACGCCAACAGCAAGTGATGCACGACTCATTCGATTGCCGCGTCAATCTCGTGTTACTTCCCTCGGATTCCATTCGGTCTCTTCGCTCCACCTCCTTCCTTTTCCGTCGCGCCCAGCCAGCCGGATACGGTAGGCGCTCTTCGCACCGAAAGCGATTTTCGGCAGAGCGAGAACGCTTGGAGCGATCAACTGTCGAATTTCCTTTTCATCCTTCAGGAAAAAGCAAGGGCGATGCCACGATGAGGTGTCTTTGGCAACCCATCGAAGATAAAGCCAAAACCTTGGTCAGGGGTCATCGCCAGGCCTTTAGAAGGTGAAGCGGCAGCGCAATCTTTACGGAGGGACGCGTAAGATCTGCACTCCGCTTAAAACCCGTAATCTTTGACCAATAAAAGTGGTTCCTGCCCATTATCTGTTGAATGCGGCCCAGGTTGTAGGCGGGTTCGCCGCCCGCGACATCAAGAAGGAACAGGATGAAATCATCAGACGGCATCTGGAGGCGATGCGAAACGAGGCGATGCGGATCGAGGGCGTGGTCAAATCCTTTCTATCCCTCGAATCCGTCAAGAGCCATCGATTTCTCAAAGACGGCGAAACCGCGATGATTGACATTCAGACGGAACTCCAAGGAAAGCTGGAGGAATTGAAGCGGAGACAAACGTAACGTGCTGGACAGAGAGGTCAGGCCTCTCTCAAGGTCACCCCATACCGGGAAGCCGTCTCCTCCCAATTGCGGAATGGAACCGCAAGGAACGCATCGACAACGGCGGGATCGAAATGGGTCCCGCTCTCCTTCGTGATGAACTCCGCCGCTTCTTGGTAGGATAATGCCGCCCTGTAAGGCCGGTCCGTCGTCAGGGCATCGAAGACGTCCGCCACGGCAAAGATCCGCGCTCCGCGCGGGATCTCCGCTCCCACAAGCCCTTTCGGATACCCGCTTCCGTCGTATCTCTCGTGATGGGCAAGGACGATCTCGCGGGCGCCGGCAAGAAACGGGATCCGGTCGATGAGCGTTGCGCCGAGTTCGGGGTGCCGCCGGATCTCTCTCCATTCCTCCTCGGTCAGTTCCCCTTGCTTTAGGAGCACATGATCCGGTACCCCGATCTTTCCCACGTCGTGGAGGAGTGCGCCGATGGCGATGTTCAAGAGAGCTGCCTCGTCTTTCAATCTCATCCTGCGCGTCAGCAGCATCGTGTATTCCCGGACCCGGCGGGAATGAAGGGCGGTCTCGTGCTCGCGAAGGTCGAGTGAGGAGGCAAGCGCCGAGAGCGTCTCCTCGTGCGCCACGCGCTCCTGCTCCAGCGCGAACCGTTCCCGGTGGAACAGGAACGACGAGGCGACGGCGATCACCCAGAAGCTTGCGATCTCCCCGACCTGGTCGGCTTGGCGCATGAGGTCTCCGCTCCAATCCCTGAGGATGTGGACCAGGAAGAGAAAACTGACGGCCAAGGCGGTCGCAAGCGTCCCGCGTATTCCCAGGAAGGCCGCCGCTATCAGGATGGGGACATAGTAGAGCTTCTGGTAAAAAAGATGGAGCCAGTGCCACGCGTGCGGGCCGGCGGGTGTCAGGAAGTGAAGGAGGGAAACAGCCGCCGTAGCGACAACGACCAGGAGGATCTTCCCCCGGGAAGTCCCCAGGCGGGCGGCAACCGTTCTTTCCTCTGGCTCGGGCATGGGGGCCTCCACCTCGCCTCCGTTGTCATTGTTTCCCCGTTGCGATATCTCCCCCCCGAGAGGCAACGATAAGGGGCCGCTCGAGGCGGCCCCTTATCGCATCCCTAAAGATGAATGTATCAATTTACCGTGTACGAGAAAGTCGCGGAACCTGTCTTGCCACCCGACTCTACTTCCGTCTTGAATGTGTACTTCCCCGGCTTGGGCAGATTGACGTCGGCCCCGAAATGTCCCTCCATCACCATGAAGTCCGACTTCTCCTCCTTCCGGTCCGGCCCGATAACCGTCACGCTGCCCTTCCCCTCCGTGACGGGCTTCTTCGTCTTGGGGTCGGTCAGATCGAAGGCGACGTGGTGGCTTTTCATCATCATCCCCTCCATCTTCATGCCGGAGGCCTTGGCCTTCTCCATGTGGGCCTTCATGTCCATCAGTCGCGCCTCTCCCTGCCACGGGCCGATCTGCCCGCCGAAGACCTTGTCGCCCATCTTCCCATGCTCTTCCATCTTCATCCCGGGCATCGCACCGTGACCGGTCTCCCCGGTCTTCATCCCGGGCATCGCGCCGTGACCCTTCTCCGCAGCGACCCCCGCCAGCGGAAACGCCAGAAACGCCAGAAGAACCGCACACATCGCAAAACGATTCAAGTCCATCTTTTTCTCCTCCCTGTCGGTATTGAACTCCCCTTCCGTCCGTTTCGTCCCTCCCTTGAGAAGAGACGGCGGAAAAGACGGTTTCATTCGGTCATACGCCTTACGCCTTCGCAGGCAGCGCGTTCAGCTTGAGCTCCCGCGCCTTCCAGAGCTTGTAGATCGCCGGGTACACCAGGAGCTCCAGGAGGAACGATGTGCCCAAGCCTCCCAGCATCGGGGCGGCGATACGTTTCATGACGTCCGCTCCCGCCGAGGTGGACCACATGATGGGCAACAGCCCCATGAACGCCGCAGCGACAACCATGAACTTCGGGCGGACGCGCTTGACGGCCCCGTGGATGATGGACTCGTCCAGCTCCGCGACGTTCCGGAGGAGCCCCTTCCTTTTCGCATCTTCATGGGAAAGGTCCAGAAAGAGGAGCATGAAGACCCCGGTCTCGGCGTCCAGGCCCAGGAGGGCGATCATCCCCACCCAGGCGGCGATGGAAACGTTGTAGTCCAGCACGTAGAAGAGCCAGATGGCGCCGATGGCCGAGAAGGGGACGGCGAGCATGACGACCGAGGCCTTGAAGGCGCTCCGGGTATTCATGTAGAGGAGCACGAAGATCAGGGCCAATGTCACCGGCACGACGAATTTCAGCCGTTCGCGCACCCGGAGCATGTTCTCGTACTGACCGCTCCACTGGAGCACGTAGCCGGTCTTGAGCGGGACCTTCTGCTCCACGGCCGCCTTGGCCTCCTCCACGTAGCCTCCCACGTCCCGGCCGGCGATATCCACGTACACGTACCCGGCCAGGAACCCGTTCTCGTCCCGGATCATGGCGGGACCCTGGACGAGCTTGATGTCCGCGAGCTGGGCGAGGGGAACCTGGGCCCCCATCGGGGTGGGCACGGAAACCAGGACCCGCCCCAGACGGTCGACGTCCTCCCGGAGCTCCCGGGGGTAGCGCAGGTTCACGGGGTAACGCTCCCGGCCCTCGACGGTGGTGGTGATGTTCTCGCCCCCGATGGCGCTCATGATCACGTCCTGGACCCGCTCGATCGTGAGCCCATAGCGGGCCAGCTGGTCGCGCTTAGGCTCGAAGTCCACGAAGTAGCCTCCCGTGACGCGCTCAGCGAATACACTGCGTGTCCCCCGGATGGGCTTGAGGACGTGTTCCAGGTGCTCCCCGATCCGCTGGATTTCCCCGAGGTCGCTCCCGTAGATCTTGATCCCGATGGGCGTGCGAACTCCGGTCGTGAGCATGTCGATCCGGGCCTTGATGGGCATGGTCCACGCGTTCGTGACCCCGGGGAACCGCACGGCGCCGTCCATCCTGTCCACGAGCTCGTCCCAGGAGATGTGATCGGGCCAGATGGGCCGGAAGAGGGGCTTGAGCCAGCCGGGAGCCCAGGAGGAGAACCAGCGCTCCTTCGGGCTCCATTGGCTCTCCGGCTTCAAGACCACCGTGGTCTCCATCATGGAGAAGGGCGCTGGATCGGTGGAGGTGTCGGCGCGTCCCGCCTTGCCGAAAACTCGATCGACCTCGGGAAAACTCTTCAAGACCCTGTCCTGCCGCTCCAGGAGATCCTGGGCCTGGGCCACCGAGAGCCCTGGGAGGGTCGTGGGCATATAGAGCATGGTGCCCTCGTTCAAGGGCGGCATGAACTCGCCTCCGAGCTTCAAATAGATGGGGATGCTCAAGGCGAACAGGGCCACGGAGACCGCGATGACGGTCTTCGGGCGGCGCAGCACGAACCGGCAGGCCGGCTCGTACACCTTCAGGATCGCGAGGGAAATTGGGTGCTTCTCCTCGGCATAGTACGTGCCCACCGCAGCGCGCGTGGCAAGCTTCGCGAGGAACTTCGGCCGGAAGGTGAACGGTTCGATCCGCGCGAACATCATGCGCGTAGCCGGGTTCAGGGTGACCGCCAGAACCGCGGCCAGCGCCATGGCCAGGTTCTTGGAGTAGGCCAGGGGCTTGAACAGCCTTCCTTCCTGGTCCACCAGCGCAAAGACCGGGAGAAAGGCCACGGCGATGACAAGGAGCGAGAAGAAGACGGAAGGTCCCACCTCCTTCAATGCCTCCAGCCGCACCTGGTGGAAGTCCCCTTGCCGGCCTTCGGCCTGCCATTGGTAGATCTTGTTGTAGGCGTTCTCCACCTCGATGATCGCCCCGTCCACGATCACGCCGATCGAGATGGCGATGCCGGCCAGGCTCATGATGTTGACCGTGACCCCCATGTAGTACAGCGGGATGAACGAGAGAAGCACGGACACGGGGATCGTGATGATCGCCACGAGCGCCGACGGAACGTGCCACAAGAAAACCAGGATCACCAGGGACACGATGATCATTTGCAACACGAGCTCGTGCTTGAGCGTCCCGATCGCCCGGTGGATGAGGTCCGAGCGGTCGTAGGTCGTGACGAACTCCACCCCCTTGGGAAGCGAGGGGCCAAGCTCCGAAAGCTTCTCCTTGACCCGGTCGATCACGTTCAGGGCGTTCTCCCCGTGGCGCATCACCACGATCCCGCCCACATGATCCCCGATGCCGTCCAGATCGGAGATGCCGCGGCGGATCTCCGGCCCCAGGGACACCCGGGCGATGTCCTTGAGGAGTACGGGAACGCCGCCGGAACCGGTTTTCACCACGACCTTCTCGAGGTCTTCCGGCCTTTTCGTGTAGCCCCGTCCCCGGACCATGAACTCCGCGCCGGCGAACTCGATGAGCCGGCCGCCGACCTCGTTGTTGGACATGCGTATGGCCTCGGAGACCATGTTGAGCGGGATCCCGTAGGCCGCCAGCCGGTTCGGGTCCACCGTGACCTGGTATTGTTTCTGGAATCCCCCGATGGAAGCCACCTCGGCCACGCCGGGGACGGACTGGATGGCGTAGCGCAGCGTCCAGTCCTGGTACGAGCGGAGCTGATCCAGGGAATGGGTGCCCGACCGGTCCACCAGGGCGTACTGGAAGACCCACCCGACGCCCGTGGCGTCGGGCCCGAGCTCGGTCTGAACCCCTTTTGGAAGGCGGGACTGGATCTTGGACAGATACTCCAGCACCCGGGAGCGTGCCCAGTAGATATCCGTCCCGTCCTGGAAGATCACGTAGACGTAGGAGAAGCCGAAGTCCGAGAACCCCCGGATGGCCTTGACGTTCGGAGCGCCCAGGAGCGCCGTCACGATCGGGTAGGTGACCTGGTCCTCGATGATGTCGGGAGACCGGTCCCACCTCGAATACACGATCACCTGGGTGTCCGAGAGATCGGGGAGGGCGTCGAGGCGGATCTCCTTGAGCGTGTACACAGCCAGGACGCAGGCCGCCACCACGGCCAGCAGGGTCAGGTAGCGGTTGACCGCGCAAAAACCTATGACCCGCTGGATGAAGGTTTCCTTTGCTTGTTCGCCGGGTGTCCCGGCGCCGTGCGGCATCACTGCCCGCCTCCGTGGCCGACATGGCCCTGCGACGAGGGCTTTCCCTGGGACGGGGGCTGGTCCTGCGACGGCGGCGGAGGCGTTCCGCCTCCCTTCATTCCGGTGAGGGCAGCCTTAAGCCTCGATTCGGAGTCGAGGAGGAAGTTCGCCCGCACCGCGACCCGTTCGCCCTCCTTGACGCCGGAGAGGATCTGCGCCTTCCCCTCGCCTCGGACGCCCACCTTCACTTCCCGGGGCTCGAGGCTCCCCCCCCCGAGGTCCACGAAGACCATCTGCCGGACGCCCGTCTCGATCAGGGCCGAATCGGGGATCACCACGCCGGTCGCGGAGTCCAACTCCAGGAAAACGTCGGCGTACATCTGGGGCTTCAAGCGGAGCCCGGGATTCGGAAACTCGAAACGCACCTTGAGCGTGCGGCTCTCGGGCGACAGGGTGGGATAGACGTAGGCGACCCTTCCCTTCAGCCGAAGACCGGGGTCGTAGGCGGGAGCAAGGTTCGCTTCCTGACCCAGGCGCACTGCCCTTGCCTCGTACTCGTAGAGGTCCGCTTCGATCCAGATCCGCGAAAGGTCGGTCACGGTGAAGAGCTCCATGCCGGGCATGACCCTCGTTCCCTCGAAGACTTCCTTCACCGTGACGTAGCCCGACACCGGGGCATCGAGCGTCACGGTACGCCGGGGGTTCTTCGTCCTCTCGAGCTCGGCGATAAAGCTCTGCGGCACGTCAAAAAGCTCGAGCCGCCGCCGGGACGACTGGACGAGCTCCGCCGCCATCTCCCTCTCCTCGGGGTAGGGATTCTCCTTCATCCGGTTGTGCATCTCGATGGCAAGCAGGTACTCCCGCTGGCTGGCCACCAGCTCGGGCGAGTAGAGGTCCAGGAGCGGCTGGCCCTTCGCCACCACCTGTCCGGTAAAATTAACGTGGAGTTTTTCGATCCAACCCTCGATCTTGGTCTGCACGCGCCGTACGCGCGTCTCGTCGGGAACGACGTTTCCCACCGCCCGTACCGAGCGGCTGATCTTCTCGCGCACCGCCGGGGCGGTTTGGACTCCGGCCAGGCGGAGGCTCTCAACACCCACCTTGATTGTGGAGTACCCCGCCACGGCGCTCCCTCCACCTCCGACTTCGTCCTCGTAGACCGGGACGTAATCCATGCCCATCTCGTCCTTGGCCGGGACGGGCGAGGTGACGCCCGGCTTCATGGGATGGCGGTAGAAAAGAAGCTTCCGCTCGCCCTTCCCCGCGCCCCCGCCCTGGGCGGCGCCAGCGGCCGCGGCTTCCGGGGCGGCATCTTCGATCTTGGTGAGTGTCATCCCGCAGATGGGGCATTTCCCGGGCTTGTCGGAGATGATGAAGGGGTGCATGCCGCAGGTGTACTTCGCCTTCCCCTGGGCGACCTTTGCGGCGTTGTCCGCCGGGTGAGGGTGCAGCAGGGAGTGAAACGCGGGAACCTTGAAGAAGGCCAGCGCCCCCGCGCCGAGGAGGACCAGCACCGAAGCCGCGATGACGATGATGCGCAACTTCTTTTTCTTCGACGATTCAGGCGGAGGGATGTTTCCCTCCGGGGGCTGTCCCGGAGCCTCCCCCTCGGGCGCAACCACCCCCTCGATTTCGGGGGTGGCCCCTTCCTTCCTTTCTTCGCTCATCTTCCGTCTCCGTGTCGCTTCGATTTCGAATCCAGCGTTCCTCTATCAGTTCAGGTCTTTCCCCACAACCGCTCCCAGCCTCGCCTTTTCCACGGTCAGGTCTCCCACCGTCTCGTGGTAATCCTTCCGGAAGGAGAGGATGTTCTTGATCGTATCCAGCAGCGTCGGAAAGTCGACCTTTCCGACGCGATAGGCTGCCAGGGCCGTCTCAAAGTTCGTTTCGGCGTGAGGAATGATCGTCGTCCGGAAGAGCGCGGCCACGGAGGAGCGGCTTTCGATCGTTGCCAGCGATTTCCCGATCGCGTTGGCCGCCTCGAGGTCCAGGTTGGCCAGCTCGCGCCGGGCCATCTCCCGTTCCGCCGTCATCTCCTGGACGAGGGGATCGAGCTTCTCCTTCCTCCATATCGGAAGGTTCATGAGCACCATCGAGGAGAACATGTCGGGGCGCCCGGTCCCGTCCGGCGTCGCGTCTCGCTGCATGTAGGAGGCGGACACCTCGAAGTCCGGGTAATATTCCTTCTTCGCCACTCCGATGGAGGCCTCCCCCCGGAGAACGCGCGCCTGGATCGATTTCCTCGACGGCCGCTCCTCCCTGTACATCGCCATCAGATCTCCCGTGCCGTACGGCAAAGTGAACTCGCGGAGATGCTCGATTTCGGGGACCGGCATATCGGGAGGCAGGGCGGCAAGCGTGTTGAGGCGAATGGAAAGGACCTTCTCCTTGTTCTCCAGGACAAGGAGCATCTCCCGCATCTTCTCGTACTCCACCTGCCCCCGGTGGACGTCCGCCTGGGTCACCCGTCCCACGGCGTACATCTCCTGGGAAACCGCCACGATCTCCCGAAGGATCTCCCGGGTCCGGCGGACCACCTCCGCCTGCCTGCGAACGGAAGAGAGATCGGCATAGGCCATCTCGATCTCGGCCCGCAGCATGTTCCGCATCTCCTGCAGGTCGAACTCGGTCTGCTCCTTCTCCCGCGTCGCCACCTCCGTCCGGAGCTTCAATTTGCCGGGGTAGGGAAACATCTGCGACAAGCCGATCTCCTTCCCCGTCATGTCCTCCTCCCGGAAGGACCAGCTCTTCACCGGCACGTTGGTGATCCCGACCCACCCCTTCGGGTCGTCCAGGGCGCCGGCGCGGATCGCGGCGTTCTCCTTCATCCGGATCCGCTCCTGCATCGCGGCGAGGGAAGGATTCTTCGACAGGGCCGCCTCGATATAGAAGGAAACGGGACGAGGCGCTTCCTCCGCGCCGGCGTGCCCCCATGGAACGAGGAGGCTCAAGAACAGCGGTAAAATCCGCTTGCAGATATGGGAGGCGTCGATTCTCCTCAGGTTCTTTCCGAGATCCATTCTACCGTCGTCCTTTCCCGACCCGGCAAGCCGCCACTGTCTTCTCCTGAAAATAAAAAAAAAACGCCGAAACCAATAAAATCATTAACGGTTTTTATTATACTGCAATATTCTATATCATGGCGCATCCATCCCGGCGCGCCCTTCCGTCCCCTGCTCCGCCCCGTTCTCCTTGTCGCCTTCGGCCTGTCCATCGGCCGGATCTTGCTTCGAATCGTGGTGGTTGGTGGAAACCGTCTCGGTTTTCCCGTGCTTCCCCCCGTGCATCCCCATCATGTGAAAATTTCCCGTCGCCAGCCATACCACGATCCCGCCCACAACCATCGCCCCCATCAGGACGAGCATTACCGCCTGACCGCCATTCTTCCGTAGCATCATCTTCCTCCTTCGAGAAACCGCCGGAAATCCCGGGTCAAACCCGGATGAGCCGAATGCCTTACCTGTTTCCCGGGATCGGACAGCAGTCGCTCCCCTGCCCGCATCCTCCCGACACCGCCGCCGCTCCCGGAAACCGAAAAGAGCCGCCGAGCAGCAGCGTCGCCGTCACGGAAAGGACGATCGCCGCGATGATGGAGATCACCCATGCCCTCCAAGTGGGCGCCGGTCGACCGGAAATATCCTTCAACTCTTCCTCCGCCCGGGGGACGCGTTCGTCGAAGAATCCCCCCGTTGTCCGTCGGAACTGTTCTTCTCTCTCCATCGGTTCCTTCCCCTTCCCTCTCGTCGACGCGATTCCTTCTGTACCTGCCCTCACAACGCCTGGTACGGGGCCATGAGGGGATCGTCTTTCGCAACCAGGCCGTCCTGAAGGCGGATCGCCCTCGTGGCCCGGAAGAGGTTCGCCCGGTTGTGCGTGACCATGAGCACCGTCTTCCCCCTTTTGTGCAAACCGGAAAACAGGTCCAGGATCTGCTCCCCGGTGGAGGAGTCGAGGTTCCCCGTCGGCTCGTCGGCGAGCAGGACCGGGGGATCGTGCACCAGCGCGCGGGCGATCGCCACCCGCTGGCATTCGCCGCCGGAGAGTTCCGAAGGAAGCCTCTCCTCCTTCCCCGAAAGCCCCACCGAGGTGAGCAGCTCATTCGCGCGCCCCGCCTTCTCCCGGGCGCTCGTCCGCAGTGGGGACATCGGCACCATGACGTTTTCCCTGGCTGTCAGGTAAGGCAGGAGATGGTACGCCTGGAAGATGAACCCGATCGTCTCCCTTCGGAAATCGGCCAGCCGGTCCGCGGAGAGGGAGGACAGATCCACGCCCTTCATGAGGACGGCGCCGGAGGACGGGACCTGGAGACCTCCCAGGATCGTAAGCAGGGTGCTCTTTCCGGCCCCCGACTCTCCCGTGATCACCACGTACTCGCCCGCCTCGATGGAGAGGGAGACATCGCGAAGCGCGACCGCTCTCGTGCCGTTGTTGCCGTAAAGCATCGAAACATTTTCCAGCCGGATGAAAGCTGCCATGGATTCTCCCTCGTGATTACAAACTGCGTATGGCTTCCGTCGGCGAGAGCGCCGCGGCCCGCCGCGCCGGCGGAATCGTGCCGAAGAGCCCCAATCCCATTCCGAGGGCCACCCCCAGAAGCGCCGGCGACGAAGCGACCCCGGCCTGCTCGACGCCGAAATGGGGAGCGACGAGCAGGGCGGCGGCAAGACCCGCAAGCGCTCCGGATGCCGAGGAAAGGAGGGAAATCCACCCCGTTTCCCAGAACAGGAGGGAGAGGATCGCCTTTCTCCGGAACCCCACCGCCCGCAGGACCCCGATCTCCTTCGTCCGCTCCTGTACGCTGCCCATCACGGTGACGAACACCATCAATCCGCCGATCGCCAGGACGATGGAGGACACGCCGATCCCGAGGCGGCGGAACTGGTCCACCGCGGCCTTGCGGCTCTCCACCACCTGCCGGATCGCCGAAACCCTTGCGCCGGGAAGCGCTCCCCCTATCTGCGCCACGATGTCCTCCACCGGGCAGTCCTTACAGAGCGCCGCTACTTCGAAAAAGGTCACTCCCCCGGGATTCCTGCCCAGGGACTGGACGTCGCCCAGTGCCGCGATCACCATCCCGTCTTCCTTTTCGCCGGTGGGATGAAGGACGCCGGTCACGCGGAACGTCCTGCCGCCGGAGACGACGGTTCCGCCGGGCCCTTTGTCCAGGGCAGCCGCGGCCTCGGAGCCGAGGAGGATCTCCCCCTTCTCCCGGATCGGACTCCCGGAAATCTTCCACCACGGCCGCGCCGCCGCGATCTCCATCGCCGGAATGCCCATCCACACGATGTTCTTCCCCGAGGCGTCCGCCGCCGCAAGGAAGAACGGGACGACCGAGCGGAGGCGCTCTTTCATTTCGATCCCACGGATCGCCTTCTCATCCGCCGCCGTCAGGCGGGAATGCGCCACCTGCGTGCCGCCAAGGGAAATGTCCCCAAAGCCAAGCGTGAGTTGTTCCGTGCGGGGGGTAATCAGGATGTTGGCGCCGAACCGGTCCAGCTTGTCCTGCACCGCCTGCTCCATCTGCGCGGTGAGCGAGGCGAGGGCGACGAACGTCCCGATCCCGAGGAAGATCCCCAGCCCCGTGAACACCGCCCGCGACTTGCGGCGAAATAGGTTCTTCCATGCCAGCTTCCGGATGTTCATCGCGCAGCCCCCACCCCTATGATCGATTGCCGGGAAAGTAATTCTTCCCGGCTGCGATGTCGCCCTTCTGGATCACCAGGTACTGGCCTTCCACCTTGCGCGCCAGTGGATGGGGGTTGCACCCTCCCTTGATTTCCTCGATCCGCTCCGGGTGGAACGCCACCTCGCATTTGTTGCACACGATCCGGTCTCCCTCCTGGCGATACCCAAGATTTGACTGGAAGCAGCCGTTGCACGCGTCGAAGACGGCGCGATACGCGTCGTCGGAACTTTTCAGTGCGAAATAATAAAGCTGCCGTCCATCGACCTCTTGCTGGAGAAAGAGCGCCTTCCCCGAATCGAGCGCCTTGAGGGGGATCTTCACCGCATCCGCGGTCTCGACGACGCCGGCCGACTTTGCGATCTCCACGGGGGATTTCTTTAAGATGCCGTCGAGCCATCCCACTTGTGCGATGGCGGCAACCCCGGCGAAGAGAAGAATCGCCACGACAATCCCCACCCGGATTCTCCTCTCCTGTCTCCTGATTTTTTCCATTTCCATGGGTCCTCCCGGATCATGAAGTTGGCACATATGCAGCACCATCCGTGCCAAGTGATACGAAAAACGAAATGCATCTATCAATTCAAAGGTTACCGATAAGAACCGGATCCCGGCAGGTTTCAGGAATCTTCTCATCAGAGAATAGTCTCTCCCGGTTACAGAGAATTCTTCAACTCCCGCTCGCCTCCTGTGGTCTCCTGTTGGTGAGAGGGCCGTAACTTTCGGATATTCAACGATTTTCTTTTTTTCGCCAACCGTGGCATGACCGTTGCTCTTTCCGATGTTGGGGGTCAGCTTTTTCGGGATGTGAAAAGGAATTACTCCGAAGGAAGAGTAGGGCATTGCCATGAAGAAAGCGATATGGACAGGGAATGCGCTGCTTGGGCTAATTATTGTGGTGACTGTCGGCGTATCGACGACGGAAGCGAAGACAAACAGGTTCGCCGCCTGGATGGGAGAAAAGATTTTCGACGGAAGAACGCGACCGCGGCATTCCGAGGCGAGATTGGTGGACCCCAAGGCCCAGGTGGAAGAGGCCAGGGCAGCCGGGAAGATCCCAGGTGTCGCTTCCGGGGCCTACCACTTCGTCTTCTACGTGGCCCAACCCCGGCCCAAGACGCCGATCCTTCTCCAGGATGGAAGTGGAACCGTGACGGTTACCGGGCCGGACAAAAAGAAGGTTACGAAGAATCTGACCCGCAAGGACGGGCACTTCGGTGCCGACATCGCCTTGAATAAGCCCGGCGAATATCGGTTCACAGTCGACATCGAAGCAGGGGGCACCAAGGGGACAACGACGTTTGCCCATGCAGTCAAATAAAGATGTCCACTTGGTCTTTAGTCGCAGGGCCGCAGGAAAGAGGATCCTGGGCGAGAGGAGCCTGTGTCATGAAAAGGATGATCCGATATCGGCTTTTGGCCGTGGTCGGCCTTGCCTTGGCTGGCTGCGCCTCGAACGCCTCAAGGGCAGAACTGATCAAGGACAGATCGGAGTCGAACAGGAAGGATGTCTTTATCGAAGTTAACGAGAAGGGAGTTGTTCCCAAGGCGTATGCGGATCTTGTAATCGAGGCGTCTATCAAGACCCACGCCGAGGGCTACTACCTGTTCGAACCTAGAGACTCCCTGCACGGCAAGCCGGATTACCCGTTTCTTTTAAACATCGACGGGCAGGCTGTTATCTGGAAGATCGACGGGCGGGAGGAAACGGCACCCCGCTACACCCCAAGCGGCGAGAAAAATCCGGAAGGGGGCACTGGTATAAAATACCTCCTCCGTAAAAAGGTGCGGCTTGCACCCGGTTCTCACAGGGTGTCCTCCGGACTTCCGGGAGAGAGTTACATCAGTGAGTTTGCCATCACCTTGAAGGAGGAAAGGACGTATGTCCTTGCCTTCGAGCCGGTTTATCGGTGGCAAGGCAAGAAACGGTCGCTCCTGTTCACGGGCGGCCTCAGGAGGTACGAAAGGTCGTTCACGGAGATCCACCCGGAGTGATACGCCTCCAGGCCATCAGTCCTGAAGGCAGAGGGAAAAGATGAAAGTTGCCGGACAAGACGGGAAGCGGTTCCATGATCTTGGGGACACCCTGCATCTTAGGACTATGGCACAAGGGGGAGGGATGGGGCAGCTGTACACCTGTCCGATGCATCCAGAGATCCGCCAGGACTCCCCGGGAAACTGCCCTATCTGTGGGATGCCCCTCGAGCCCAGGACGGCCACTGTCGAGCTGGGATTGGCCGTCTGCTTCGGCATTGTTCATCGGCACGGCGGGACGATTGACTTTCACGGCGAACCGGGCTCCGGAACGACGTTCCGGGTACGGCTCCCGTTCGCCAGGAACAGCGACCAGAGAGTGAAGGAGAGCCCTCTGCATGGATAAGCATATTCTGGTGGTCGATGATGACGAAGTGGTCCTCGGGGCGGTGTGCAAGGCATTGCGGCCGGACCACTATGCGATCGATACCGCGCAGAGTGCGGACGAAGCCCTGAAGCTGCTTTCGGAATCTTCCTACGGGCTCGTGATCACCGACTTGATGATGCCCGGCATGGATGGCCTGGAACTGCTGCGGCGCATCCAGGACATGGGAGCGAAGTCGGAAACCATCATGATCACCGGGTACCCTACGATTCAAACCGCGCTTCGCGCCAAGCGGCTTGGCGCTTTCGAGTATGTGACAAAGCCATTCACCCGCCAGGAGCTTCGGAGCGTGGTGGTGCGGGGGTTGAGGCGTGTCGGGGAGGGGCTGCCGGCGCGGGGTCCGGCTGTAACCGGATCCGCACAGCCGGTCTATTCCATCCCCGAACACTCCTGGGCCCGGGTGGAGCCGGACGGCAACGTCACGATCGGGATGGTACGGGCATTCGCTTCGGCAGTGGGGCAGGTTGAGGAGATCCAGTTGCCGCGGCTCGACTCCCTGCTGGAACAGGGGAGAGTCTGCGGAGTCGTGCGGGCAGCGGATTCAGTGGAACACTACGTGCACTCCCCGCTGACCGGCAGGGTTATGGAAATCAATCCGTCGGTGCTGCAGGACGCCCAGCTGGCCGGAAGGGATCCCGAGGGAGCCGGATGGCTCTTCCGTCTCGAACCGCAGAATCTTGACCGGGAGATCCCGAATCTTGAACCGGCTTAAGCCGAGCTTGCCCCCGATCTCGGACACTTTTTAAGTTAGATTCCCCGCCGTGAACGGACCGGCGTCGCCGGATGGCTACTCCCGACCCCACGGGTTCAGCCGCAGCCGCCCGCCCGGAAGCCGCCCCTCGTATGCGACCCGAAGCCACGCGAGACCGTACCAGGTCGCAAACGGGCCAAAGAGCGCAACGAGCCATTTCTCGTTTCGTACACCGAGAACGATCATCGCGAGGCCGGCGCAAAGCCAGATCGCAGCGATCAGGGTGGCCACAACGCGTTTGGAAAGGGAGAGATTCGGTTGATGGTTCTCCAGCGGCGGGACCTTCGGCCGGACGCTCCGGACCGGACCGGCCGGCTCCGGATGGAACAGTCGATCCGACAGCTTCAGACGGCTGGACGGTTTCGGGTTGATGATGATGAAACGGACGGAGTCTTTCTTTTTCCTCGACCTGTTTTCGCGTTTAGGGGCCATGGATTGCTCAACACCATCTCACAAGATTTTCCGCGAAGCAATTCCATAACGGCATCGGAGAGTATCGCAGAGAGCCAACCGCGAGATCAATCGGATTTGCAGCGGTGGTATAATCCGACCATCCGCTTTCGGGAGAGCGATGAAATCCCTTCCCTCTTCAGTTGACAGGATGCCCGGGAGGCGGAAGCCTCCGGGCTCGCGGCTGCTCCTTGCAGCAGCCCTCCTCGGGGGTGTCGCGGTTGCCCTGTTTCTCGGGGCCTCGATTCCGGAGATCCTCGCCGGACTCGCGGGCGTCGCTTCCCGGACCCTCCGCCTCGTCCTGAAGGTCGTCGGCGTGATCGTCGCCCTGCCGATCGCTTTCTATTTCGTGGAGCGGTTCTTCCTGAAACGGTCTAGGGGTGGCGAGGGGTAAGCTTGAGGCGGGCCTCCGCGTTCGCTTCGACATCCTCCCTGTCCGTCCAGGCGGGGTGGGTCTTCCCTGACAGCCAGAGAGCGCTTTGATCGCGGTAGTGCCGCTCGAAGAAGTGGCCCGAAGCCCCGGTCGTGATCACCGAGCGCGCCTTCGGCCGGAACCCGAGCGGGATCACCTGGCGCATCGCGGGCCCGACCAGGACCTGGAAGTCCGTCCCGTGCCGGAATTCCTCCTTGAAGACCGTCTTTCCGTCGCCACCCACCGCGTTGGGCCCGATGTTGAACCATCGCTGGAAGTACCTCTTCTTCCCGAAGGGGTGCTCGAAGGTCACCTGGTGAAGCCTTCCCCACGTCCAGGTCGAAGAAACGCCCCCCAGCCGGTCTTTAAGAAAAGACATCGCCGAGAAGAGGGAGCGGGCCACGAGATCCTCAAGGGAATCCTTCCGTCCCGTCGCATCGTTCGCGAAAAAGAGCGAGTCGCCCCTCTCGATCACCCGGTCCATGGCGTTCCATGCCAGGCGGGAGGAACGGGTGAACTCCTCGTAGAGATCGTCGCCCAGGGGGTGAAGGAACACGTTTTCCATCAGCTTCTCATAAAAAACTTCGTAGAGGAGCGCCCCCTGGCTGTCGGCCCCAACGGCCAGGTCCCACTCCGAGAGGATCTTCGCCGCCTCCCTGAACACGGGTGACTCCGCCTCCCGCTTCCTCCCCACCTGGATTGCCAGGGAAACCGCCTTTTCCGCACCGGGAAGGAGGACGTCGGTCTGCATCCGCTCGAGCGCATCCACCGAGAACTTCTCCTTCGCCCGAAGTACCTGGAGAATCCTCCTTCCCCGGTCCGGAGGCTCGTAGAGCCTGGAGAGATAGTGCCCGAACGCCTTTCCCGCGGGAGGAAAGTTGGCGGCCGCGACGAACTGCTCCGGCGGATTCCACACGCGGGGGTTTTCGGAGAACGGGACGAATCCCCTCCAGTCCCATTCCCCCGTGTCGCCGGGGACGGGAAGCAGCGCGGCACCGCCCTTGCGCACCGGGATCCTGCCCGCCAGCACCACCCCGATGTTGCCCTCCTCGTCGGCGTACACGACGTTTTGCGCGGGATGCGGGAAACCGGACAGCGCCGCGAGAAACTCCTCACGGTTCCTCGCGCGGTTCAGGGCATACAGAACGCCCACCGGGTCTCCCCCGTCGTACCCCACCCAGTGAAACGAGAGGAGGGAGGTGATCCCGGGCAGCACCGGAGAGAGGATCGGCCCGTGCGGCGTCTCCCGGACCGTGATGAACTCGTCCTTCCGCCCCTTGACCCGGATCGTCTCCGACCGGCTCACGATGGGGATCCACTTCTTGCGGAACATCACCTTGTCGCCGTCGACCTTCTCCACGAAGAAGTCCGCGTCGTCCAGCATCGCATTGGTGAATCCCCAGGCGATCTTCGGGTTGTGACCGATTACCACGCCGGGGGCACCGGGGAACGATACGCCATATACGTCCACCCCCGGAGCGGTCAGTTGAACCTCGTACCAGAGCGAGGGGCAGGGGAGGACCATGTGGGGGTCGTTCGCAAGAATCGGGCGTCCGGTGGCGCTCTTCTTCCCCGATACGGCCCAGGCGTTCGACCCGCCGGAACGGGGAATCTCTCCCACGGCCAATCGGAGGGAGGCGATTCCGTCGGTCAGCACGGACGGCGGCAACGGCCGCACCCCCGCCGCGGGGCCGTAGACGGGCTGGACCACCGGCGATCCGGCGGGCACCTGGGGGAGCAGTTCGGCGAATTTTTGCGGGGGAAGCCGGAGGGCGATCTTGAACAGCGTGGCTTCCTCGGCCCACTGGGCCAGCCCGAACGATTTGAGAAATGTCCCCACTGCCACGTCCTCGGGGGCCCATCGCCGGGGCACGGTCCCCAGGAAGCGGAACTCGACAGGCCAGGCGCGCAGCGAGTCCATGCCGGCATTGACCCCCTCGCAGTAGGCCTGCACGATTTCCCGCGTCTTCTTCGGCCAGGAGGCGAAAAGAGCGGAGGCACGGTCGGCGAATCCCAGGTGCCGGAAGAGGCGGTCGGCGGAAAGGGCCTTCTCGCCGAAGATCTCGGCGAGCTCCCCCCGCGCCAGGCGCCGCTCCAGGTCCATCTGGTACAGCCGGTCCTGCGCGTGCGCAAATCCCTGCGCAAAGTAGAGATCTTGATCGTTCCCGGCCGTGATGTGGGGAATTCCGTATCGGTCCCGGACGATTTCCACGGGGGCGGACAGGCCGGGAGCGGCGAGGACGCCGTCCCGTTGCGGGGCGCTTCCCTGGAAGAACGAGGAGCAGGAGGAGAGAAGAAACGCGGCCGCGGCGAGAAGGAGCGCGGCCTTAGACCTGAAAGCCAGCGGGGCGGCTCCCCTCCCCCTCATTGCTGCGCGAATACCCGAGCCTTGATCTTGGCCAGGACGGTTTCGAAGACCTCCCCCGTATAGGTCCGGACGTGACGCCGCATCTCGATGAGGTACCGCTCGATCTCCCCCCATTCCGCGGCAAGGATTCCCAACTGGTCCTCATAGGCCTGGTCGTACAACCTTTGCATCCGGTTCTGGAGCGCCGACCGCTTCGTCCCGTCGTCGGGGTAGGCTCTCTTCGGGAGGAATTCGTGGATCGGCTCGAAGATGCGGACGTCGGTCTCTTCAAGGTGGAACAACTCGATGTTGTCGATCATCACGATCTGCTTCTCGGGGGTCGCCACGTAGTGGCCGTACCGCAGCGCCGTTCCGATGCAGTCCCCCAGGGCGTCCTGCCGGGCGGCCCCCACCACCCACCAGTCTCCGTCCCCGAGGATCCGGGAAACCGGGATCTCCTCGTCCAGGTAAATGTTGATCCCCTCCTCCTTCGGTTTGAGGAGCACCTCCTCGCACCGAAGGA